>JAEEGK010000187.1_pt1 | contig 157346 bp, 121 predicted proteins | sample 8958771 | NCBI WGS metagenome assembly JAEEGK01 (sample SAMN16246547, study PRJNA631951) | gut metagenome | biome: gut microbiome; feature: rumen; material: SC-attached | host: Bos | place: Iran: Karaj | collected 2018-10 | reverse complement strand
AGCATGCTGCCCGAGTGCAGTCTGACCCATCTAGGCATCGAGACAAGCCACGAGGTTATCGCAGTCATCGAGGACAACGGCTACCGCAGTACTCTAGTACTGCAATACCATCTGCGCCGAGGATGGGAGTACGCTAACGGAGTGGAGCTGAAGGCTGTCTTCAAGGATGCAGTTATTTTGCAGTGGTCCTACATACCAAGACCCGTGCAGAGATGGCAAGAGAGTTTTAACGAGTAATTAACCCCGAGGTGGGCGAACCTTTCGCCCACCTTTCAAAGAAACCCGAGACTATGATTTACCACAAGATGACCGACCGAGACCTGGAGAGACTGCAAAGCCTGGCAGTAGAAGCCGCCCTGATAGTGCAGGACTATAGACCAGCTGGAACCGACACAATAGAGTGGATGGCGCAGTGTGACCAGTACCGAGAACTGGCGATGATGGGCAGCTACTGCCTTCTTGAACTCACGACACGACACAAGGAAAGGAGGCAACAATGAGACCGACAGAGAGAACTTGCTACTTCTGCAAATTTGCCTGTGCATGTGGATGGCACCAATGGTATTGCGAAAAGCACGATGAAGACGTGAGCGAGCAGAGCAGCTGTGAGGATTGGGAAGAAGATAACTAAACATGGAGAGGACACCGAACAATGACTTGATCGGTGTCCTCGCTTTTAGGGCGCGGCTCGCTTCGCTCGCTATCCCCCCTATGACGCACCGAAACTCACGGAAACCCTAACGGGATCCGTGAGTTCTTTATTTGGTCGCAGGGAGACCTCGGCCGCTCGCTTCGCTCGCGATCTTGTCTTTTATGGAATGATATATGTATGGTAAATTTGCCGCATAGAAACCTCGCTTCGCTCGGTTCTATGCTTTTAATGAAATGATAAAGTTATGGCAATTACACTCTCAACTCAAATACCGCAGCTCTTGTTCTCCTCAGCAATCCCCGACCTCGCCATCAACACTGACGGCGATGGCGAGGTGGAGATTGCATTGACCTCGGCTGGCGCCACGGTGTTCACTGCGAGCCACTTCCCCTATAACAGGCAGATAAAGGTGTTTGACCTTCGGTCGGTAGTGGAAATGTTCATGCGTGAGCAAGGCTCAGCGATGAAGGACTTCACGGTGACTGCGACTGCCAACGAAGTAACCCATCAACTATGCTCTTTCAAGGTGATCTACCTTGAGCATCGCTTTGATGGGGACATCTCCGAGTTCCTGAGGAATAACTTCCTCACGAATACGTCATCGAAGATGACTTCGGAGAACGCTTTGGAAAGACTGACTCTATACCTGGATGCAAACCAGAGCGAGAGGGTGAGATATGAGATAGTGACGCAGCGTGAGGGAGAGGATGCGCAACTGACAGTATGCACCGAGAATATATACAGCTATGCTAATCCCAAACTTTTTGAAATAAGCATTTCGTGTGAGGTGATTAGGGAAATGGCGAACATCGACCCGTCAACAAGGTTGCTGGCTGTGAGTATTCATGTCGGCGAGAGGGCGTTTACCTACTACGTCTCACAGCGTGAGCCGCAGATAAGGATGTTCTTCCGTAACGCATTCAACGTTTTTGAGTGCTGCGAGCTCGAGGCTGTCACCACTCAAATAGCCGAGTCGGAACGCTCAATAGCGGTGACGAACCGCATCAGCACGTTCTACAACCAGCGCAACGAGAAGAAATATGAGGTGGAGACATCCGGACTCACATACGAGCAGGCTCAATGGATTGAGCAACTGTTCTACTCGCATGACGTGCGAATGGGGAAACTTGATGACGAAATGGAACCATGGGATATTGATTTCGCACTTCTTCCGAAAGTGCTCATCACGGACTTCACCTGTGAGATCGACGACAGTGACGGCGAACTCAACACGGTGAAGTTCACATACCAGTTCGCGGACCGCAGAACATGGCTGCAGACGGACTACCTGTCGACGGATAGCGAAAGAATATTTACGAAACCTTACGGTCCCGCATTTCAATAATTCTTTCGCTGCATAATGGTTAATGTGTAAAGGTTAATGAGGCAGCTTCGCTTCCTTTGACTTGCGCAAACCGCTTATTAACTTGGAAGTAGTGAAAATTTGAGGCTTAACAGCTCTCAAATCATCATCAGAGATATAACCGAGGTCAACGGCCAATTGTAGTTGGCAATACACCTCCATTAAAGAACCAAAAGCAATCTCAAGAAAATGAATTTGTTCCTTCACCGCCATTCTACCGCTTCCTTCGGCAATATTAGAGGGAACGGAAACTACCGCTCTATGAAGTTGGTCAGAAAGACCATATCGCTCTTGCGGTGGAAACTTTTCCACAAGTTTATATACACTTGCAACAAGTTTGCGAGCTTCTTGCCAAGCATCAAGCTTCTCAAATTGAAATTGAAAATCTCCCATGACTTTAAATTTTTGCTTGCAAAAATACTCATTAATCCTTAACCTTTAACCATTAACCAGGAGAAAAATGAAAGCAATTCATATTTCGACTTTAAGAAAGATGCTCAAGGCTGGCGACCCAGTGGACCTGAAACTGTGGACGAAATCGGGAGAGATCCAGGAGTGGAAGAATTGCGTTCCGCTGCGATACAATTTCTACAAGGGCACGCGGCAGTTCAAACTCTTGAACAGCGGACAAATCAGGCAAGCGCGCCTGGCATGCGTGTTCATGGTTAATGATATGATTGTGTTCCTATAATAGAAGGAAGGGGAAACAATTATTTATTTTTCTTTCTCTTTCGTATTCTGTTCTTTTTAGTAGATTTATTATTAAGTTTAGACTTTTCAATTAACGTATTATTATATTCTTGAGAGTTTAAGAATAGTATATTATTTTCATAATCATAGATTCTTAACCAAATCATATATCTATTTTTGTTTTCTCCCAGCGATTTAGTTGTAATTACACTTATCAAACCATCTCTTAATATAATTAGTGTTCCACGTCCTCCATTATTTGCCAAAGGATGCTCACCGCTTAAATAAACTTCGTGCCCTTGCGAGGAAAACATGTTACATAATGATTTAACAATACTTTTTTGTAATGAATCTGCTTCACTTAAAGTATAGTCTCTTGCATACTTAGAATATTGTGGATGATTATAATTAATAGTAAGTTGAGATACTTCTCTATTATCACCAAATAATCTGCTATTTTTAAATTGATTCTCTTCTATAATTAGTCTACATTCTACTCCAAGAAAATAGCCATAGAATATATAATCATCTTCATCACTCTGTTTAAAATTATGTTTTAAAGCTTCTTTAAACAAATCTGGATGAGTACCCATTTCAGCACCAAAAAAGTTTATATGCTCTGCATAAATCATTTTTATGAAACAAAATGAAATGATTACACACAAAAATTTTCTTAATATCATTGTTTTTAATGTTATATATTATATTTAAGATGCAAATTTAAGTTTTATTTTTGTTTTACAAAAAAAAAGAAAATGAATTGTCTTTTTAGACTCCTTAATAACTCCATAATTTTGCAACAAAAAGTTCGCAAGATTATGGAGTTAAATTTTAATAGTGTAGAAATGTCACGCAAACCGAATGCAGAGGCAAGCTCGCTTGGCTATGCTGAGGTGCCGCTGACATTCAACTCAGTTGAGACTATCGCCAATCTAAATGCTTCAGCGGCATTCCAGGTTGACAGCGGGAAGGTGTTCAAAGATGATGTGGACATCTGTCCGGTGATTATCGACAAGAAACTATCGTACATCCCGTGGGGTGGAGACAATAATCTGCCGTACCACATCCTTGACCTTATTGAGAGCGACGAGACGATTGCATTCAGCAAAAAGTGCAAGTTCATTTTGTCTAGGCTCATGTACTATAGAAACATCGTCATAGGTATTGGCAATAGAGTTGTTGCACCATCCTTTTTGAAGTCTTTTGTGCATATGAGATAACGATTGCTGATGCGACTTGAGAATTTCTTGCAGAAATTATCAATAGACGCATGGGTGTTATACCCAGATGATTTCACTTCAATAGGCCATAATTTGCTGCCTCTCGAGAGTAAAAAGTCTACTTCGTAGTTGTGGTTCCCGTTCTCCGCAGGCCAGACATGATAGAATAATCTATTACCTGTTGACACAAGCATTTGTGCAACCACGTTTTCATAGACATAGCCGAGATTAGCCGACAGTTTGTCGGATAGTAGCTTCTGGTAGATAATATTTTCAGTAACATCCTTATCCCAGAAAGCAAGTGTTATAAACAGACCTGTGTCACCAACAAACATCTTGTAGCGGTCTTCGTCGCTATTGAGAGCCAGCCCTACGTGAGGGTCATTAGCATGATAAGAGAAGTTGACAACCATACTATCCTTCATCGCTCGAAGCACCTCAACGATATTCTTTCGCTCGCTATCGGAGAGGACACTCCCAACTTGATATCGGGAAGCATTTTTGCTTAGTTCTGATGGAATCGCTCGGAACAACTGCGAGGCTCGTCCTGATGGGTCAATCTTAAGGAAGTCGTCAAAGTATAGTTCTATTATCTCACGTTTTACTGTGTCGACCTTGCTAAGGTTATTGGTGTCAAGATACTCATTCACTGCTTGAGGCATTCCTCCTATTAGCATATAAAGACGAAAATCAAGCATACATTTGCGCAATGCCTGTCCAAGTGGCATCTGTTTATCAAAGAACTGACGAAGCAGTGGAATTGTTGCCGTGTCTCCTGTTGCCCAACGAAATTCTTCATAATCCATAGGATACATCTCAATGCGCGTTTCTTCACTGGGTATAATAATATTTTCGGTGTTCTTTCGGATACTAATCAATGAACCGGTCTCTATATAGTCATAGCGATGGTCTTTAACAAGATGCTTTATGGCTTGTCTAGCCATTGGGCATTTTTGAACCTCATCAAATACGATTACTGATCTACGTTCATTAAGTACAACGTTGTAGATTGCCTGTAAGCGCAGAAATATATAATCAAGGTTCATCAAGTCGTTAAAAAGTGATGTGACTTCATCCGATACACTTGAGAAGTCTATAAGAATATACGATTCGTACTCATTCTTGGCAAATTCTTCAACTATCGTAGATTTACCAACTCGCCTTGCGCCCTTAATTAGAAGGGCAGTCTTGCCGTCGCGCTCTTGTTTCCACTGAAGCATACGGTCATATATCTTTCGTTTAAAAACCCTTGTTGTTGCCATAATATAATTAGATTTTCGATGCAAAATTAAACAATAATTCCAAAATCCCAAATTTTATATGCAGCAAATATTCCAAAATCCCACTTTTTAAGGGAGTGCATTGCACCAGATTGTTTAAGTAGTGCACTGAAAATGATTTTTATATGAATAAATTTATAAAAGTAGACATTTCAGTGATTTTTATCTCATTCGGTTTTACAAAGGTAGTCATTTCCGCCATATTTGCCGAGATCCCGTTTTATGAAAGTGGCCGCGGACAAGGATGGAACATGGGCACAAAGACCGCGGCAATTAGACGCACGCTGGCCCTTGCTGGCAACAGTGGCAGAGATGTGTTCGGCACTGCGTGCCTCACGTCGTTGTTTGTCCGTCGATGCTGGCGCATCGTCGGGTGGAGGCAGCCTCATGCCACACCGACACCCGTTTCCTCGGCCCGGGCATCGGTGCCGCAGTCGGCATCACATCGCAGCTCGCCGCCCCCACCGCTACGCTTCGGGGTGGCGAGCCGCCACTCAGCATGGCACGCAACCTGACGGTGCGAGCCGATCACCCACATACCCACCCCTCATATTGCTGCGGCAATCCTTGCAATCCCTATAAGTGCCATGCCGAAGGCACACGCAGGACTGCCACCTCCTTCCATTGCGCCGCCGACCTCCGTCGTGGCTCAGGCTGGCTACTGGAGAGTGCTGCATGCCATGGCGCAACCCTGCACTTCACTTCGTTTCGCTACGGGTTGCGCTATGGATGACGTGCCTTGTTACCACCTCGTGACAAACGCTCCGAATGAGGTCACGGCGCTTGACGGCCCAGCTTCACGCAGATGGCGCTGCCTTTCCGTACCGACACCCGAGACTCCTGCGTAGCCGTCGGGTGTCGCCACGGGCGCGCCACTCGCTGTTGCGCTGTTCCTGCTCCATGCCCTCATTCCAAGCTTGACAACACAAGTGTGTCATTGCCCCGAGGTGGCGGTACTCTACGCACACTCCATACGCCGCTTGACCCACGAGCGCTGGCGCTCTGCGGTCGGCTGTCTTCATTGGTGGAGGCAGTCCACTCTGTTGCCGTCGCCATAGCAAAGCGGTGTGCCACTGGCGTAGCACGCATTTGTTCGAGAGAGTGGCGAGCACTCTCAATCGCGATGCCTACGCCCGTGAGCCGTGCCTGCGGCGGTCGCTGCGCGCGCTTCGCCTGAAGACCGACGCAGTGGCATGGTCGTCGTTACGATGTGTGATGTTGGGCTGCGCTCAACATCTGTACACACATCTTCACTCCTGAACGCACCGACACCCTGCGCCTGCAGCAGGTCGCAGGACTACGCCGCGCCCGTCATTACGCTCCGTCGTCAAAAGTGCTCTGGTCGTGCCTGATGTGGGACGATGCGGACTCGCATCCGGCTCACGCCCGATGCTTGACGGTGGTCAGTCCGCAACGCCCCACGGCACTCGCTCGCACACTTGCCGCCGTCTCTCACTCCTATGCTTGCTGACGTCCTAGCTGACTTGCCACAGGCTTTCGCTTGCGCTCAGGGGTGTCGGTGCAGTATGCCATTGCATCCAGCCTCCAGGCTGTCGCCCCCTTGCTCCCTTGAGGCACAGGCTCACGCTCTCCAGCATCGCTATTACAGCTGCGCATTGTAGCCTGGACATCTTGTAGCCAAGTCTGTCGGTAACATGAATACTATCGCCTGACCACATAGCCTACACTTGTTACTCTTGCCTCATCACGTCAAGCGGGCTTGACATGATTACGGCTGAAAGCGGTGCTGACACGCTCAACCGAAACCTTTTCCTGCGTCAAAGGTTCGCTTTCGCACGTCAGCGATTTGACCGCACAATCGCCTCGCTCGCCTTGCCTCGCTTGCATATTCCGATAACGAAAAACGCAGTTTTACGAAAGTCCTACGCAGGGCATCGGGGGGTCTTCCCAGACAGGGACGGTGGACCCCCCCCCCCCCCGTACCCCCGTAAAAGGCTGTATAACAGCCTTGTGACTTCCGCAAAGGCGGAAAGTTGGAACAAACCGTGAACGCCGTTCGACGCTCACGGATGATTTACGGTCGAAATCTTTGACCGTAAACGAGAAAAACATGCTTCAGGAAGCATTTAACGTCACTGCGTGACTGGGAACACATTAAGACCTGGCTCGGCTTAATGTCTTTTAACCGCTATCGCGGTTTGTTTATCTTTGTCTTCGACAAACTGGAAAACTGATTACTCATAACTGATTACGACAACTTAAAAACACCTATGAGCAACATAAGCACACAAGCAACAGTGAACCTGACCATCAACGGTCAGCAACCTATCCAGGTGCTGCAGCAGCTTCGGCAGAATGCGCTGCAGCTGGAGAGTGCCATAGCACGGGCGGCGGCAGCGGGCAACCGCACCGACCTTCGACGTTTGCGCCGTGAATTGGCGGACACCCGCAGACAAATCCGTGAGATTGAGTCATCGACTATGCAGGTGGTTGGCACACTAAGTGTGGCTCTCGTTGATTCTAGCGGAGGTGCCAGACAAACCATAGCCAAAATCTCAATCATCTTCGGTGTGGAGGATTGTGGGATATACTGTGAACGTGCTATCGCAGAAGTGTGCCGCCTCAAATCATATCTTATTTTTCAGACAGTTCTGTTAAATAAAATCATCTAAATGCGTAGAAAAATGTGCATGAAAGTGTAACACCTACTGTTACACCTGTGGTCACACTTTGTGTGGCCTTTTTTTTGTATGTATGGTCATCATACGGAATCACCGATGGTTGCACTGGTCGGCGCACCTTTCGTTTCACTAAATGAAGCACTAAATGTAGCACAAAAAGTCATACTAAATGTTACGCATTTTGTTACACTTATGGTTACGCATTTTGTTACACTTATGGTTACACCTTTTGTCACACTTATTGATACACTTATGGTCACAGAAAAGGCTGCACTTCTTGTTTCAGAAAATGCAGCCTTAACTTGATAGCCTTTAGGCTCTACCTCTTACCGTATAGAACCCAGTCCAGCACTTTTCGGTTTGCTTCATCTACCTTCGCCTGGTCAAAGTCGATGTAGATGTCAGTGACAGTGTTTCCTCCATGTCCCAGGGCATGAGCTATCGTGTCCTTGGGAATGTCAAGTGAAGCAGCGATTGTCGCCCATGAGTGACGAGCCCAATAGCTTGAAATGTTGGGAAATAGAGGCTCGCCTCTTTCCTTCTTGCCTCCTAAGCCACTACGTTTTACGGGGCCAATGAGCTTCAAGGCATTGTTCATGTGCTTGGTGAAGTCGTGATAGTCGCTGTAGCCGTCAAGCATATAGAGCAGCCAGTTCTCGCCATGATACTTATTGATGATCTCCAGGGCCTCTGGCTCCACCTTGATAGAATAGAATCGCTTGGTCTTGGCACGGTGATACTCAATACGGTCTCCTTTCAACTCTTTAAGGTGGCAAAGGTCAATGCTGTTGATGCCTATGAGCATGAACATCAGCTTGAACATGTCGACGTATCTCACGGCATAAGGCTCGCAAGGGTAGTTGAACAAGGTCCTCAAGTCCTCAACTTTGAGGTTGCGCTTGGCTGTTGCCACAGGTCGAATCTTGAACTTGCGGAAAGGGTAGTTAGAAGTGATTCCGTCATCAATTGCCTCGTTGAAAACCGCACGTATGTTGCGGAAATGTATGTTGCGGGAATTCTGAGAAGGACAGTCTCTCATCATGGACTTGTCGAAGTCATGTAGCCATTCTTTTGTGATGTCCTCAAAAGTTAGTGTTTTAAGTTTAGCCCCAGCAAAAATCTCCATTCGGGCATAGGTGTTTTCATAGATTTTGCGGGTGCTGGGTTGTTTTCTCTCAGCAAAGCTTAAGAACCTGTAGGAAAACAATTTCTGACTTTGCTTTAGTTTCTCTACTTTCTCGGCAATCTCCGGGTACAGAATCTTCTCAAGCTCACTCTTGATGTCCTTGACATCCATGGAGGCTATGTTTGACTTGTCCCTAATGAGGAGTAGGGCACGTTCAACCTGGTTCTTCTTTTCTGATAATAATAAATTTAATCTGTTCTTATCAGGATGATTAGTCACACAAGAATTATTGGTCAACTGACAGCTTAACATCTAAGGGTATGTAAGCCGTCTTCTGTCGATGCGATATGGCTACCTTTAATGTGGCCTTAATAGTGTTTTTCCTCGCATCAAGGAATAATCTGATTTTTGCCATAAAAAAACGTGGCGGCAAGTGAAAGTGAATTCATGTGATTCTGGAGCAAGTTTTGGAGCAAGTTTTTTGCTAATTTATACTCAAAAAAACATATAAATACTAACAAATTGCCATTTTTTTTAAAGGCATATGAACTGGTTTTGAAAGAAAAAAACGCTGATAAATAGTGTCAAACTATTGATTATCAGCGCGATTTCTTTTGGGTGGGTGCTGACGGATTCGAACCGCCGACCCTCTGCTTGTAAGGCAGATGCTCTGAACCAGCTGAGCTAAGCACCCGTGCTTTTTCGAAAAGCGTTGCAAAATTACAACCGATTTTTGAACTGTGCAAATATTTCGTGACTTTTTTCGAAAAAAAGTTCAATAAATGGTGTTTTTGCTGATTTTTTCTGCTTTTTGGGATTTGAAATATAGTATTATTTGTACTTGTTGGTGTGGATTTTGATGGCTTTGAGGATTTGCTCTCCCAGATGGATGGTGTATCCTTGTTGTGTAAAGAAGATGTTTCCTTTACTGTCGGTCACAACAAAAATAGGCATAGTTTTTTCGTTGGCTTTTGTTTCCCTGATAAGATCTTCCATATTTGTTCCATAAACGAATCTGACTGTGCCCTCCATTTCCATTCTATCTTTGTCAATGCCCCAAATCACAGAAGCTGGTAGATCGCTGAATTGTGACTTGTCGAAGCGTTGCTCTTGTTCATCGTTTAGAGTTAGCAGAGTTATATCGCATCCTAATGCCTCAATTTGGCTAGCACAGGTGGCGATATCGTGCAGCGCGTGAGTTGTAGGCTCGTTACTTGGTGCTATAAATCCCACGATGTGATAGCAGTCATTGTCAAGAATTTGTCTCCTTTCTCCATTAGAATAATAGCTATCTAAACGCAATGTCCCAATAATATTTAGCGCATCATCCTTGTTAAGCAGAGAAAGGTCAATGTCGCTTTCTTTGTTGCTTTCAATTTCAAAAGACGTGATGCTGGCGAGCACGCTGCCGTCGCTCTGGCGGTTGCCAGTGGTGAGCATGTAGGTTCCTGGCTCAAGTTGCACTCCGTTTTTGAAATAATTGCTCCAGGTGGCATCTTCGGGGTAGGTGAGCAACTGCGGTTTGTTGTCCACTATCTTGCTCAGGGTAAAATGAGTGTAGTAGGCGAGGTCGTTGTGGGTGTCGCTAGGTGTGAAATTCAGTCGAAGCATTCTCGAAGGTTCGGTTTTGAGCGATTCGCTTTCCTCAAATTTTACCTCATGCCAAGCATTATTAATGTAGTATTCGAGTTTGCCTGTCACCTCATTGATTCGTGCGGGCCAACCCATGCTGCGTGCGGCGCTCACGAAGAAGATGACGCGTCCCAGCTCATCGGTGGTATGGGTGCGGTACACACTCATAGGTTGCTGGCGCAAGCGCTGAGGATTGTGCTCGTTGTCAATTGTGAGGTTTGCTTTTGTCCAAACGATTAAGTTGTCAATATTACTTATTTTGTTGCTCAATTCCCTATGGAAGAATTCTCTATAAGGTGTTAACCATTCATTCTCAGCTCGTGGGCTCAGTACATAGCGGCAGTAGATTTCGGAGGTGTCGGTTTCTGTCACTTCATTGTCGCGGAGTACATCAAGGTTTATGTCGCGCAGGTCTTTTTCGCTGAGCACATCAAGGAGTTTGTGCGCCATTACCTTGTTCTTTGCTTCATCAAGGAACTGCTGTATGGTGCGGTGGTTGCCTCGCCACGCTTCTACTGGCATAGTCGCTTCGTAGGCTTGGCGGATGGAGTCCTCCTGCGCCTTGCGGCGGTCGTTGAGTGCACGTTGCTCGTCGGAGATCTCTGGTAGTACTGCACTCAATGGTGGTGGCACTATGTCTAGTTCAAGGTGCTGCGGCAGTGATTTGTCTTTAAGTGCAATTACCTCATGGTGGTCACTAGTCCAGGAGATTTTCTTCACTGCCACTTTATCCCCCTTAGTCACCCAAACTAGCAAGTCGCCTCGTCCTGCAGTGAGAAAGGTGGTTCCATTTTTGTCGGTTGTCTTCTTGGCCACTGTGTAGAACTCAGCGTAGTTATAGAGCTTAAATTCAACTGTGGCATCACTAACGGGAATGCCATTCTCGTCAACTACACTTACGTTCACTCTCGTGGTGGGAGCATAGTTGCTGGTGACATTAATTTCGGTATAGCATGGTGTTATACTCATAACTTCCTCTGGGCCATCATAATCTCCGATGACCTTGGTGTGCATGAGCATTCCTCGCGAGGCGCTCTCGTTGAACCATCCCAGGTTGAGCACAGGTTCTGGTTCACAGGCTCCCAGGAAATACCATCTGCCATTAGCCCATGCCTCGACCCATGCATGGTTGTCGTCGGTGTGTGCCCAGCGTGGTGTATATACCTGTCGGGCAGGGATGCACACCGAGCGCAGGGCAGCTACTAGGAATGTCGATTCCTCGCCGCAGCGACCATAGGCTGTGCGCATCGTGGCAAGCGGGCTACTTGTGCGAGCATCGCTGGGGCGGTAGCTCACCTTTTCGTGGCACCAGTGGTTAACTTCGAGAATGGCATCTTCCATTGATAGGTTCTTAACTCGGTCTTTGAGCTCACGGTAGAACACCATCCTTGCTGTGTCGAGATTCTCGTTGTTGACACGCACTGGCAGCACGAAGTGCTTGAACTCACGCTCTGGCACAGTCTTTCCCCACGGCATCTCATCGCGTGCCTGCAGGGTAGTGAGGTAGTTGCGGTAGTAGAACTCCTCGCTGTAGTCGGTCCTGTCGGGGGTTGCAAAGCGCGTGCTTAGTTCTTTTACATATTTCCACGCCAGGTCGCTGTTGTCGGCAACAGCCAAGCTTGTCGTTGTTGCCACTATTGCAAGGGCTATAATTGTCTTAGTTATGAGTTTCATGACACTATGTTTTTATTTGTTGCAAAAATAGCAAATAATTGGCAAAAACATGTAAAATTGCATATATTGTTTTGTGTTCTCGTGATAATTTACTACCTTTACAACCTGAAAAACTTAATACTAACAACTAAAAAACTAACAACTACAATGAGACCAAGTTATGTTTTCTTTGCCGATGGCTTTGAGGAAATCGAGGCCTTGACAATTGTTGATGTGCTGCGTCGTGCTGGCATGCCAGTGGTAACCATGTCGATTTATGATGCTCCCGAAGCGATAGGTGCTCACGGAGTTACTGTGGTTGCTGATGAGGCTTTTGACCCTGATATGATTGAGGATGCCGAGTGGCTTATTTGCCCCGGAGGAATGCCAGGTGCTACCAATCTTGCTGAGAATGTGACATTGTGCGATATATTGAAAGAGCAGAATGAGAAAGGCGAGAAGTTAGCGGCTATTTGTGCTTCGCCATCAGTGATTTTTGGCCCACTGGGATTGCTTCAGGGACGTGATGCTGTGTGCTATCCAGGCATGGAAGATGGTCTTGAGGGTGCCAATGTTCTTGATCAGCGCGTTGCTGTTGATGGCAATATCGTTACTGGTAACGGACCTGCCTCGGCAGCTGAGTTTGCGTTGACAATCGCAGCCATTAGCATGGGCGATGATGTGTCGAACCAAGTTGCTGCCGGCATGCTTATATAGTTGGCTTGTTGTATGATATATAAAAAATCGTGAAGACGAAAGTCCTCACGATTTTTTTTTCTCTAATTCCTAATCATTTAAAGAAATAGGTTGCTTGGATAAACCAGGTGCGGTGCTTGGCAACATGGTCGTCAAGGAGTTTCGTGCCCAAATTCTGGCCCACGCTGAAACAATAACCACCGCTAATCTGAACTTTGTTAAACAGTTCCGCGCCAATGCCGGCGTGGAGCAGCACATTCACAGTGGTGTACTTGAGGGCATCGCCCACCTTGTTGTGCCCAACTAAGAATGAGAACGTGGGACCAGCGTAAATAAATGGCATGATAGAACTTTCTAGTCCACCCAAGTTGCTGTAACGGAATTTGAGATTGAGTGGAACGTCGATGTAATGCTGACGAGCAACTTGTGTCTCTATGCCCTGTGATTCCCAAATTCTCTTGTCGCCCAAGTGCAGGCGTCCCTGACGCAACGTGTAGAGGATAGAGCCGTCGATGCCAAATCCCACCCCAGGTATCATCATGTCGCCGGTAATACCAACAGAACCGCCAAACATGCGGTCACTTTCAAAAATGTCGGTTTGCTTGAAGTGAATTTCGTTATAGTTGCCGCCAACTGTGACACCCCAGCGTCTAACTGGCTGAGCCCAAGAAGACAAAGCGCTTAACAAAGCTACTGATATGATTAGGTATTTAATGTAACTTCTCATCTCAAATATCGGTTTTTAACGTTTCAGACTGCAAAACTAACACATTTTCCCGTCACAACCAAAGATTTCAATTTTTATAACACATTTTACACACCCATTTCTATGGGGTGAGGGTGAGTAACGAGAGTGTGTTTCATTTTGAAAAACGTGGGTTAGAACAAGTAGGCTGCAGTAATGGTCCAAAGTTTGTCTTTTCCTTTAATTGGCTTGGAGTCTACTTCTTTTCCTATGTATTCGAAGGCTTTTGTGAGGCCTATTCCATAGTTGGCGTGAATTTGCACTTTGCGGAATAGCTCGGCACCAAATCCCACATTCCATGAAGTGTTCCACTTGCGTGTCTTGAAGTCTCCCTTGTCGGTGTCGCCGAGCAGTAGGGAGAAGTCTGGTCCTGTAGTAACGAACGGTGTTATAATCTTGCAGAGCACAGGAATTTGGATCTTATACTTAACGTTCAGAGGTATGTCGAGATAGTCACGCTTGAGCTTAGTGTCATCAAGATATAAATCTTCCTGCCTGTGAGCATAGAGAACCGAAGCGTCAAGGCCCAATCCCACTACTGGCAGACCGGCTTCAATCATTAGTCCGGCAGTGAAACCTGCTCTATTTTCCTTGCATACGATATCTCGGTCCCACTTTAGCTCATTGATTGTGATGCCGCCTTTGACACCAAATCTAACTTGTGCTTGAGCCGAAGCGCTGGCTATTACGGTTATTGCTATAATGATAGCTATTTTTGTGATGTGTTTCATGAGTTAATGAGTTTATTTGTGGCAAAGTAAAAGAAAAAAAACGAGAAATCCAATTTTTTGTTGTCTGTTGTAGCTGTCTTAATAATTTTTAGTTGTAACTTTGTGACATCGTGTTAAAATGTAACAGATATGATTAAATCTAGAAAATATTATGCCGTTCTTCTGTTGCTGCTGGTGGCGCTGGTGGCATTGCCCTTTGTGCGAAGCAGGAAGAAATTTGTGAAAAACACCGGTGTGGTTTGGACAACTGAGTACCACATCACCTATGAGGCTAGAACAAATCTCGATGACTCCATTCAGCATGTGTTTTCTATGATTGATAAGAGTGCATCGGCATTTAACAAGCAGTCGCTTGTGTCAGCTATTAATGAGGGGCGTACTAATGTTGCTGACCGATTATTTAAGATTTTGTATAATAAGGCAATAGAAGTAAATAAGGCTAGCGGTGGAGTTTATGATCCAACGGTGATGCCGCTGGTTAACGCTTGGGGTTTTGGTTACAAGAGTGGCCAGATGCCCACTCAGGAGCAGCTCGACAGTATCCTTGCCTTTGTGGGTATGGAGCACACTCGTCTTGATGGCGATAAGGTGGTGAAAGATGATCCTCGTGTTCAGTTTGACTTCAGTTCTATTGCTAAGGGGCTGGCCTGTGACGAAGTGGCTGCGATGCTAGCGCGTAATGGTGCTGTGAACTATATGGTTGAGATTGGAGGCGAGGTTGTTGCTCAAGGAGTTAACGAGCGAGGAAAACCATGGCATGTGTCGGTCGACCTTCCCGTCGCCGATAATAAGAAAGGGGCTGTTCACCAAAATGCCGTAGTGCTCACTCTCGACAGCTTAGCGATTGCCACCAGTGGTAGCTACCGCAAGTTTAAGGAAGTTGACGGAAAGAAAGTTAGCCACATCGTCAATCCCAAAACAGGAGGCAGCGAAACGTCTAATTTGTTGAGCGTGTCTATAGTGGCTCCCGACTGCATGAGTGCCGATGCATGGGCCACTGCGTGTATGGCAATGGGTCTGGAAAAGACTCAAGCTATGATGGAGAAGAACTCCTCACTGGGTGTGATGACTATCAGCACCGACGATGACGGCAATTTCGTAGTGTGGTCCAACAAACGATTTGCCGACCTGGTAGTTAATTAATAATGCCCAAAGCAAAATAGAGGTTGTGATTAAGTGATCAGAGTTGGTCACACGATGTCTTATTCTCACTCACTTGTGCAGCTAGCGCTTGCCACAGGGTGTCGTGGGGGAGAGGTGCTGTGACGTCAACCTCTGTTTTAGACACAGGATGAATAAAATGGATGTGGTGTGATTGCAACGATATGCCTCCGTCGGGGTTGCTACGTGGTGCGCCATATTTCAGGTCCCCTTTGATAGGACATCCAATGTTAGCTAGCTGTGCCCTGATTTGATGCTTGCGTCCAGTGAGCAAATCAATCTCAAGCAAGAAATAGTTGTTGCTATGACCTATTATTCGGTAGTTTAGTACCGCCTTCTGTGCTCCCGCAGTGCCAGGCTTAACTACATGGGTCTTGTTATTACGCTCTACGCTTACAAGATAATCGGTGAGTGTGTCAGCTTCCTTGGGTGGACGGTTCTTGACGATGGCCCAGTAGGTCTTGTGGACCTCGCCCCGGCGGAAGATGTCATTCATACGTGACAAACCCTTACTGGTGCGAGCAAATACCACTAACCCACAGGTGGGTCGGTCGATGCGGTGAGTCACGCCGCAGAAAACATTTCCCGGTTTATTATATTTCACCTTAATCCATTGCTTTAGAGTCTCGACGAGAGGTTCGTCGCCAGTGCGATCACCTTGTACGATTTCTCCGCAAGCCTTGTTGACTATGATGATGTGGTTGTCCTCGTAGACTACTTCCATGCTGAATAGTTGTTGTTGATGAGTGCAAAGGTAGCGAGTTTTTTTCAGTTTTGTGGCAAAAGGGCAAAAAAAAGACCAACATGCTATTGGCACGTTGGTCTTAATATTGTTGTAAATTTCTCTTTCTAGATTGTTTAGCGACGCTTGCTAGCGCTAGCGCTTTGGCCATTGCTGGCGTTGTCGCTGCTGTTGCGGTTGAATGTGTAGTGGTCGCGATGGGTTGATCCGTTAACGAAGTCGAAAATCTTCTCGGGGTTAATGGCAACGCCCATGAAACGAGTCTCGAAGTGGAGGTGTGGGCCAGTGCTGCGTCCGGTGTTACCGCTCAATGCGATAGGTGTGCCGGCTTTCACATATTGGTTCTCCTTAACAAGGAACTTTGAAAGGTGGCCATAAACAGTCTCGAGGCCATTGTCGTGACGTAAAACTACATAAAATCCGTATCCGTTACGCTCAAACTTGGTGATGCGAACTTTGCCGGTGAATGCTGCATAAATAGTGTCGCCTACATTAGCTTTGAGGTCGGTGCCTTTATGCATTCTGCCAAATTGCTTACGATAGCCAAAGTGTGAGTTAATCACTCTGTGCTTAACAGGCATAGCATATTTAGAAACGTCGATTGATTTTGTTGCAGGGATAGTAGCTCCGTTGTAAGAATTTACTTTGCCACTGTTCCATCCTTCGCTGTAGATGTCGAGGTCGGAGTTTGTGTTGTTGTTTGATCTTTTGTCTCCATAGAGGTCACGTGCATAATTTTGTGCTTCCTCTACTTTGATTTTGTCTTGAACGCGATTTTGCTTCGCGAGAAGGTTTTTGTGTTTTTGTCGATAGTCACTGATAGATTGTGCGCTTGTAACAAAACTTGCCGATATTAAAGCCATACCGATCAAGCCAAGTTTAAGACTATTAGAAAACTTCATATCTTTCTTTTTAAAAATTTCAAGAAGCATAAAAAATAGTATGTTGTGGAGAGTTCAGACACAGTTTGTAAAGCCTGTTCTTGAGCTTCTTGTTGACCTCAAAAATGGGTCACTACATAAATTTGAACGCACAAAAGTAGGCATTTATTACGACATAGAAGCAATAATTCGTGATAAAAAGTGTAAAAATGTGTCTCTATATCTAAAAATAAATTCATAACTCGCTGTTAAACAATGTTTTGCCAAGAGGGGCTTTTTCGGTGCTTAAATCACGAGCCTGAGACCCTGCTTTTTTGTGCTTTTTAATGCAGAATGCAAATATATATAAAAAAGTTGAAACCACAAAATTAATATTTTTTTTATTTGTTTTTCACGTTGTCTATTATGGGATTAAAGTTTACTTGTTAATAATTATATTCTATAATAAGTTTTATTATTAAAAAAATATTACTATATTTGCACCGCAAAAGCACCCAGAAGAACTGATTTAGGTTATGTGTAGTTCTGTGTGCTTGGCAAGAATTAATTGCAATTAATGAGAGAAGCCTTAAATAATGATTTTAAACTAAAGCTTGATGCATATCGCCAAGCGTGTGTTATTGTGCTCTCTTGTTTTTACACATGATTTTATCGAGCCATGTTGCAAGGCTGGGATACAGCTGCTAGCATCGGCTCTTTAATTTTTTGGAAATAATAATTAACCACATAAACAGTTATTTTTATGGTTTTACTTGGTATTCAAAATACTACACTGGCTATTACAGCGGTGCTCACCGGCGTTGTGTTGGTGTTTGCCGCATTGCTTATAGCCCGATTGATAGGTCCTCGCAGCTTCACCAAGCGCAAGGGTGAGACCTATGAGTGTGGTATTCCCACTCGTGGTGAAAGCATGGCACAGTTCCATGTGGGTTACTATTTGTTTGCAATCCTGTTTCTGATGTTTGACGTGGAGACAGTTTTCTTGTTCCCATGGGCATCGATTGCTAAGACGATAGGCTCTACGGCACTGCTTGCTGTGGGAACATTCTTGTTTATACTTGTTTTAGGTCTGGCTTATGCCTGGAAGAAAGGAGCACTGCGATGGAAGTAAAGATCAAGAGCATGAAGCACGAGGACTTCAAGGACAACGAGTATATCGACCAGCTCGTGCAGGAGTTAAATGCCAGCGGCACCAACGTGGTTGTTGGCAAGCTCGACCAGTTGATAAATTGGGGTATCAGCAACTCGCTGTGGCCATTCTGCTTTGGTACCAGCTGTTGCGCCATCGAGTTCATGTGCCTTGGAGCAGCGCGCTACGATATGGCCCGCTTTGGCTTTGAGGTGGCCCGCAACTCACCACGTCAGGCCGACTACATCATGTGTCAGGGCACTATTACCTACCGTATGGCACCAGCCTTGAAGCGCCTCTATGAGCAGATGGCCGAGCCCAAGTATGTTATTGCCTGTGGCGCGTGCACCGTTAGTGGTGGTCCTTTCAAGAACAGCTATTGCGTAGTTAAGGGCATCGACGAGATTATCCCAGTAGATGTTTATCTTCCTGGTTGCCCTCCTCGTCCCGAGGCAATGTTCTATGCCCTTATGCAGCTACAACGCAAGATTAAGGTGCAGAAGTTCTTTGGTGGTGTTAACCGCAAGGAGAGCCGCAAGAAGTTCTTTGGCAAGAGCAGTGAGACTTCAGAATAATAAGAAATAACATATACACATTATTATATATGGCAGATATACAAGAAAAAATCGGTAAGCTATGTCCCGAGGCTCAATGCGATGCCAGCGGCGAGTTCTTGCTGGTTACCGTGCCCGATGCACAGTGGCACGCTCTTGCAAAATCGCTCAAGGAAGAGCTTCATTTCGACTACTTGACAGCACTCGTAGGTGTTGACTGGAAAGAGGAGCTTGGAGTGATGTATTACTTGACCAATACCGAGACTCAGGAGATGATACACGTCAAGGTTGCTACTGCCGATCGTGAGCAGCCTCGTTTGCACAGCGTTAGCGACCTGTGGGCAGTTGCCAATTATCAGGAGCGCGAGGTGTATGACTTCTACGGCATCGAGTTCATCAACCATCCTGATATGCGTCGCTTCTTCTTACGCAACGACTGGGTAGGCTACCCCTTGCGCAAGGACTATGACGATGATCCCGAGAAGAACCCACTGCGCCTCGAGGATGAGGAGAACGAAGACAACACCTATCGCCTGGTGGAAGATGAGAACGGCAACGTTTCTCGAATCGATGGTAAGGTGTTTGGTGATGACGAGTATGTCATCAATGTTGGTCCTCAGCATCCTTCAACTCACGGTGTGATGCGTTATCGTGCATCAATCGAGGGTGAGTTGGTAAAGAAAGTTGACGTGGTGAGCGGATACATTCATCGAGGCATTGAGAAGATGTGTGAGAGCCTCACCTATCCACAAACTCTGCTTTACACCGAGCGCTTAGACTATATGTCGGCCCATATCAACCGCCACTGCCTGTGCTTGTGCATTGAGAAGGCTATGGGCCTTGAGGTTCCTCATCGTGCTGAGCTTATCCGCATGATGATGGACGAGCTGATGCGCCTCTCGAGCCACTTGCTGAGCTATGGCTGTTTGACTATGGACCAGGGTGCTACAACAGCGTTCTTCTACGGATTCCGTGAGCGTGAGTTGATTTATGACATCTTCGATAAGACTTGCGGCGCCCGCATGTCGATGAGCTACCTCACCATAGGTGGTGTAAAGGCCGACGTTCATCCTGAGTTTATCAACGATGTGCGCAACGTGTGCGACACTGTGACTGAGAAACTTAAAGAATATCACAAGCTCTTCACTGGCAATATCATTGCTCGCAACCGAATGGTGGGAGTGGGCAATCTGAGCAAAGAAGATGCTATTAACTATGCTATCACTGGTCCTTCGGGACGTGCTAGTGGTCACCACTGCGACGTTCGCAAGTGCCATCCTTATTCTCTCTACAATGAAGTTGAGTTTGATGAGGTAATGTACGAGACTGGTGACTCTATGGACCGCTACATGGTGCGTATGAAGGAGATGGAAGAGAGCATCAAGATACTGCGTCAGTGCTGCGACATGCTTGAGAAAGAGGGCATCGAGGGCGAGTACATCGCCAAGGTTCCCAAGCTCATCAAGCTCCCTGCAGGTCACTGGTATCAGCAGGTAGAGGGAAGTCGTGGCGCCTTTGGTGTTTATCTGGAGAGCGATGGCGATCCAAAGCCCTTCCAGAAGCCTTACCGTTTGCACTTCCAGAGTCCTTGCTTTAACCTAGTGGGTGTAGTTGACCTCACTTGCAAGGATAACCTGATAGCCGACCTTATTACCATCACAGCGTCGATTGACTATGTGATTCCCGACATCGACAGGTAATAATAGCTTCCGAGAAAAGAAAAAGATTATAAACACACATATTATATATATAGATTATGTTTGACTTCAGTGTAGTCACCAATTGGTTTAACGACCTGCTCCTTGGCGTGATGCCGCAATGGCTGGCCACGACTATCGAGTGTGTGATTGTAGCAGTGTTATTGCTGCTCGCCTATACCGTGCTGGCGATGTTCTACATCATGTATGAACGATGGATATGCGCTTGGTTCCAGTGCCGTCGCGGCCCACTGCGTGTGGGACCATGGGGCTCATTGCAGATTTTTGCCGACGTTATCAAGATGCTCATCAAGGAAGTGGTGGGGCTGTGGAAGACCGATAATTTTCTCCACAAGTTGGCTCCCTACTTCGTGTTGGTTGCATCGGTGGTAGTTTTTGCATGCCTTCCTTGGGGTAAGGGGCTGCAGGCCATTGACTTCAACATTGGCGTGTTCTTTATGACCGCCGTCTCGTCGCTTGGCGTGGTTGGAATCCTGCTTGCTGGCTGGTCGAGCAATAGCAAATACACAATGATTGGTGCCATGCGTAGTGGTGCCCAGATGATTAGCTATGAGCTCTCGATAGGCATCGCCATGCTCACCATCGTGTGCCTTGCTGGCACCATGAGCGTGACAGGTCTTGTTGAGGCACAGCAGAATGGATGGTTCATCTTCACTGGCCACATTCCTGCAATCATCGCTTTCATCATCTATGTGATTGCAGCTACTGCCGAGACCAACCGTGGCCCGTTCGACCTTCCTGAGGCAGAGCACGAGCTCACTGCAGGTTATCACACCGAGTATTCGGGTATCCACTTTGGCTTCTTCTATCTTGCCGAGTATCTGAACCTGTTTATCGTGTCGGGTATCGCTTCGCTGCTCTTCTTGGGTGGCTGGATGCCATTGCACGTGAGCGGTTGGGACGGTTTTAACGCCGTGATGGATTACATACCTCCCACATTGTGGTTCTTGGGCAAGGCGATATTCGTGTCGTTCATCATCATCTGGTTCAAGTGGTCGTTCCCACGTGTGCGCATCGACCAGATGCTTGCCTTGGAGTGGCGCTACCTGATGCCCATTGGGCTCTTCAACCTAGTGCTTATGGCTGTAATCGTGAGCATGGGATGGCATTTTGCAGGATAATATCGTAATAAAACAATACAGCATAAATAAATTCTCGTGATTATGAACGAAAATTTTGGAAAAATAACACAGGTTATCGGTCCTGTTGTTGATGTGACCTTTGAGGGCGAGGGAAACCATGTGCCCGAAATCTACACTGCTTTGAGTGTAGCTCGTCACGACGGCACAGAACTGATGCTTGAGGTGGAACAGCACATTGGAGAAAACACCGTGCGTTGCGTTGCCATGGACAGTACCGATGGCTTGCAGCGAGGCACAAAGGTCAAGAACTTGGGAATGCCAATCTCGGTGCCAACAGGCGAACAAGTGAAAGGTCGCTTGCTCAATGTGATAGGTGAGCCTATCGACCACCTTGCCGACCTCAAGGGCGGTGAGCGCAGGCCCATCCATCAGCCTACTCCCGACTTCAGCGACCTGTCAATATCTCAAGAGATTCTCTATACTGGTATTAAGGTTATCGACCTTATCGAGCCATTCTCTAAGGGTGGTAAGATTGGTCTGTTTGGTGGTGCTGGCGTGGGCAAGACCGTGCTTATCATGGAGCTTATCCACAACATCGCCCACGGCCATAGCGGCTTCTCGGTGTTCACCGGAGTGGGAGAGCGTACCCGCGAGGGTAACGACTTGCTTCGCGAGATGATTGAGAGTGGCGTTATCAAGTATGGAGATAAATTCAAAGAGGAGATGGCCAATGGCGAGTGGAACCTCGACAGTGTTGACATGAAAGAGGTTGAGCAGAGTCAGGCGACACTGGTGTTTGGTCAGATGAATGAGCCTCCAGGCGCACGTATGCGTGTGGCTTTGTCGGGCTTGACTGTCGCCGAGCAGTTCCGTGATCAGGACGGTGGCGGCCGTGACATCCTGTTGTTTATGGACAACATCTTCCGTTTCACTCAGGCAGGTAGTGAGGTGTCGGCATTGCTTGGCCGCATGCCTAGTGCCGTGGGTTATCAGCCCACACTAGCCAGTGAGATGGGTAAGCTGCAGGAGCGCATCACATCGACAAAGAGTGGCTCAATTACCTCGGTACAAGCTGTGTATGTACCTGCCGATGACTTGACCGACCCTGCTCCAGCTACCACGTTTAACTTCCTTGATGCAACCACAGTGTTGAGCCGTAAGATTACTGAGCTGGGTATCTATCCCGCAGTTGACCCTCTGGCCTCCACTTCGCGTATCATGGATCCTCACATTATTGGCGAGGAGCATTACAACGTGGCTCAACGAGTTATCCACTTGCTGCAGAAGTACAACGAGCTGCAGGATATCATCGCCATCTTGGGTGTTGATGAGCTTAGCGACGATGATAAACTTGTGGTATCGCGTGCCCGTCGTGCACAGCGTTTCCTCTCGCAGCCATTCTTTGTTGCCGAGCAGTTTACCGGCGTGCCAGGCGTAATGGTTCCGTTGAACGAGACCATTCGTGGCTTCAAGATGATTCTCGACGGAGAGGTTGATGACCTGCCCGAGCAGGCGTTCCTCAACGTGGGTACTATTGACGATGCCATTGCCAAGGGCAAGAAACTTCTTGAGCAAGTAGGCTAAAAGAAATCAGAAACGAAAAACTGACAACTCAAAGACACTATGACACTGAAAATTATCTCGGCTGAGCAAATCGAATTTGAGGGCGAAGTAGACCAAGTAACTTTGCCTGGAGCGTTAGGCTCTTTCCAGATTCTCAATAATCATGCTGCACTAATCTCGTCGCTGGTGCCAGGCACCATGAGTTATGTGGTGGGTGAGGCAACCGAGGAGCGAGAGATAAAAGGCGGCATTGTCGACGTTAAAGATAATGTTGTGAGTGTATGTCTTTACTGATATAATGGATTATAACTCTCTTTTATGAAGAAAGTAATAACAGCAATAGTCGCACTGGTGATTCTCGCGCTTATAGCGTGGGGATATTACGAGAATGCTGCGCATCACGGCCACGGCGACGCCAAGGTGAATCCCAAGGAGACAATCTTTGAGCACTTGGGCGACACCTATGGATGGGAGGTGCCTTTCTCACACACCAAGAAGATACCATTGCCCATCATCGCCTTTGCTAAGGGTGGAGGGTTGCATTGTTTCATGTCGAGCCGTGTTACAGGCGGCGAAACTTGGGATGACGGCGGTGCCACCTTCAAGATTCCTCACGAGGGGGATTATAAGGGCAAGCTGGTGCAAGTGCTTGACGACGGCAGTGAATATCGCCCGTGGGACTTCTCTATCACTAAGAACGTGCTAGGCATACTCATCGCGGCTGCTCTTGTAGTGCTCATGACTATGAGCCTGCGCAAGTGGTATAAGCGTGAGGGTATGAAAGGCCCCAAGGGATTCAAGGGCATGCTCGAGCTGGTTATCGACTTTGTGTATACCGACACCATCAAGCCTATCATGGGCAAAGAGGCTCCCAAATATGGGCCTTATCTGCTCACTGCGTTCTTCTTCATCTTGACGATGAACCTGCTTGGCTTGATTGTGATATTCCCTGGTGGCGCCAACCTCACTGGCAACCTTGCCGTGACAATGGTGCTGGCGCTTATTACCTTTGCTGTCACCAACCTCACCGGCACCAAGCATTACTGGAAGGACATCTTCTGGCCCGATGTGCCCATGGCTCTTAAATGCCCGGTTCCTATGATGCCACTCATCGAGTTCTTGGGAATCTTGACTAAGCCATTGGCGTTGATGGTCCGTCTCTTTGCTAACATGCTTGGTGGCCACATGGTGGTGATAGTGCTAATATTGCTGATTATGGTGTTCGCACAGATGTTTGGCACTGCTGTAGGTGCAGGCACTGCAATTATATCGGTGTTGCTGTCGCTTTTCATGCTTGTGCTCGACACTCTAATAAGCTTCATTCAAGCTTTTGTGTTCACTCTGTTATCAACCATCTTCATTTCGATGGCGCACATTCATGAGGAACCTAAAGCTGTAACAGAATAATAAAAAACAAAATAATAACAATTAAAACATTTAAGATTATGTTAGGATTAATTTTAGCTCAAGCAGCCGCAGGTGTTGGCGTAGCAAAATTGGGAGCTTGCATTGGTGCAGGTATTGCAGCAATCGCTGCTGGTATTGGTATTGGCCGCATTGGTGGCTCGGCTATGGAGTCGATTGCTCGTCAGCCCGAATCAACAGGTGACATCCGTACCAACATGATTGTGATTGCAGCGCTTATTGAAGGTGTTGCACTGATCGCACTCATCGTTTGCATCCTTGCCCTCTTCGTTTAATAACCCTTTTAAAAGAAAGGTTTTTAGATGGAACTGTTTAAGCCTGAATTTGGCCTGGTGTTCTGGATGTTTTTGGCATTTGCTTGCCTCTACTTCATCCTGGCAAAATGGGTTTGGCCTTTTATCATCAAGAGCATGGACGAACGTGCTGCCTTGATAGATAAAGGTGTGGCCTATGCACAGGAAGCTAAGTCGAAGCTTGACAATGCCAAGCGCGACGCCGACGCTCTTGTAGCCGACGCTCGCAAGCAGCAGGCCGACATTTTGCGCGACGCAGCCAAGATGAAAACCGAAATCATCGAGCAGGCTAAGGCCGAGGCTGCTGTCGAGGCTAAGAAAGTTACTGATGCCGCTCAATTGTCGATAGAACAATCGCGTAAGGAGAGTGAGCATCAGCTGCGCCAGGATGTTGGTGCCTATGCACTGGAGATTGCCGAGCAGGTGATTCGCCGAAACATGAGCGATGACCAGGCTCAGCGCGACCTGGTGAAGAAACTACTTAACGAGGTTGAATCAAGAAACTAATCACCGCAATGAACGACGGACTTATTCCAAACCGATATGCTAAAGCGCTTTTCAAGCTCTCACAGGAGCGTGGCGACACAGCTGTTGTATATCAAGAGATGAAACAGCTTGATGTTGCCTACGCGGCTGAGGCTGGTTTGAAAAAAGCTGTTAACAATCCGTTCTTGCCTATTGCCGATAAGCTTAAACTGCTGTGTGCGGCTTCGGGGGCAAAGGACGACTCAACGTCGGCGAGGTTCATGGAGTTGGTTATCAAGAACAACCGTATCGACTTCTTGCGCCCCATAGCTCTAGCTTTTATGAAGCAGTATAGAGAGCTTAATGGCATAGCAAAAGTTGAGGTCGTCACTGCCACTAATCTTGGTGATGACGAGATACAAAATATCGTCGATGTAGTAAAAGAGCAGCTTGGAGGCAAGACTATAGAGCTCACCAAGAGTGTCAACCCCGACCTCATTGGTGGCTTCACGGTCAGTGTCGATTCGCGAGTGCTTGACGCATCGGTGAGAAGTCAATTAGAAAAATTGCGTTTAAAACTCCTAAGTTAATAAGAGTGAGATGATAAACCCAAGTGAAATATCTGAAATACTGAAACAGCAACTGAGCGACATTGAGAGCAAGGTGTCGTTTGAGGAGGTTGGCACAGTGCTTGAGGTGGGCGACGGCGTGGCTCACGTCTACGGACTGGAGAACGTCGAGGCCAACGAGCTTGTCGAGTTTGAGAACGGAGTTACAGGCGTTGCCATGAACCTTGAGGAGAGCAACGTAGGTGTGATTCTTATGGACAAAGTCGACAGCGTTGCCGAGGGTATGAAGGTGCGACGCACTGGAGAAATCGCTTCGATTCCCGTGGGCGAGGGACTGTTAGGACGTGTTATCAACGTCCTTGGTGAGCCACTCGACGGCAAGGGGCCAATCGAGGGTGAGCTTGTGCGATTACCTCTTGAGCGCAAGGCTCCTGGTGTTATCTTCCGTCAGCCAGTGAATCAGCCGCTGCAGACTGGTCTCAAGGCCATCGACTCGATGATTCCCATTGGCCGCGGCCAGCGTGAGCTCATCATCGGTGACCGCCAGATTGGTAAGACCGCGATTGCTGTCGACACTATAATCAATCAGAAAGCAGGTTACGAAGCAGGAAAACCAGTATACTGTATCTATGTGGCTATTGGCCAGAAGGCTTCAACAGTAGCTGCTCTTGTCAACCAGCTCAATCAGCATGGCGCCATGCCTTACAGCGTGGTGATTGCAGCTACTGCTGCCGATTCGGCATCGATGCGTTACTATGCTCCTTTTGCCGGTGCTGCCATTGGTGAGTACTTCCGTGACACAGGCCGTGATGCATTGGTGGTATATGATGACCTGTCGAAGCAGGCTGTTGCCTACCGTGAGATCTCGCTGATTCTCAAGCGCCCATCGGGACGTGAGGCTTATCCAGGCGATATCTTCTACCTGCACAGCCGTTTGCTTGAGCGTGCAGCCAAGATTAATGAGAACCAAAAGGTTGCCGAGGCGATGAACGACCTTCCTGCTGCTCTCAAGGGCAAGGTGAAGGGTGGTGGCTCGCTAACAGCGCTTCCCATCATCGAAACCCAAGCGGGCGATGTGAGTGCCTATATTCCCACCAACGTAATTTCTATTACCGACGGACAGATTTACCTCGAGACGGCGTTGTTCAACAATGGTATTCGTCCAGCGGTGAATGTGGGTATCTCGGTGTCGCGTGTGGGTGGTAACGCCCAAATCAAGGCGATGAAGAAGGTGGCTGGTACGCTCAAGATTGCTCAAGCACAGTTCCGTGAGCTGGAGTCGTTCACCAAGTTTGGTGGCGATATCGACCCCGTAACCGCACGCACCATCGATACTGGTCGCAAGAACGAGCGATTGCTTGTTCAGCCGCAATACTTGCCTGTTCCCGTTGAGGAGCAGATTGCAGTAATTTACTGCGGTGTGAACGGCCTGCTTGAGAATGTGCCTATGGACAAGGTCGCCGAGTTTGAGCAGTTGCTCATACAATACTTGCATGCCAAGCATCAAGCCGACGTTCTCGATGTGCTCAAGAGTGGCAAAATCGATGACGACGTGATGGGCAAGCTCAAAGATGCTGCAGCCGAGATAGCAGGTAAGTATAAAGTTTGATTTTTAAGTTTTTAGCTTATAAATGGCAACACTTCGAGAACTTAAAGGACGCATTAGCTCGGTAGCTTCGACCGAGAAGACTACGAGCGCGATGAAAATGATTTCGTCGGCCAAGATGCACAAGGCAGTTGGCATGTTGCAGCGCCTCAAGCCTTATCGTGGCATGGTGCGCAACGTGCTCAGCCATCTGCTCGTCACCGATCAGGAATTCTCGTCGCCCTTAATCGAGTCGCGCGAAGTGAAGAGTGTGGCACTTGTGGCCTACGGAAGCGACGACGGCTTGTGTGGAGCATTCAATATCAACATCTTCAAGCAACTGCTAATAGCGATCGAGAATTTGCGCAAGCAGTATGGAAAGAATGTGGTAATCACTGTGATACCTATTGGAAAGAAGATGATGAAGGCTGTTCAAAAGATTGAGTCGCGCAGCCTCAAGGTTGAGAGTGTACCTTACATGAGCACTCGCAGCACTATGGAGCAACTCACCGATTTCACCGAATTGTTGCGCAGCCGCTTTGTCGACCACGTTTACGACCGTGTGGACGTTGCCTATATGCAATATGTGAGCTCCAGCCGTCAAGTGATGCAGCAAGAGCAGTTGTTGCCACTCAGCGCCGAGGCTTTGGCTCAGAACGTTGATCCAAAGGCTGCGGCAAGCCCTTGCATCTTTGAGCCCGATGCCAATAGCATCTTCAACAGTGTGCTGCCCTTGCATCTGCGCTCAACCATGCAGGAAATCTTTGTGTCAAGCACTGCTTCCGAGCAGGCTTCACGTGTGATGGCTATGCAGACTGCTAGCGACAATGCCGCCGAGCTTCTCGAGGAACTTAACCTGGAGTATAACAAGTTAAGGCAGCAAAGCATCACGACCGAGCTTCTCGACATATTGGGAGGACAAGTTGAACGATAAAAGAAATAGATGCCACCAGCGCAAATTGTTTATGCCTGTTTGCGCTATACGGCACCAAAATATTTTAATAAAGGCATAAAGTAGTTATTAGAGTGTTGCTTTAACACAGCACCGAAATAAACATAATGATATGAACATCAAGGAGTATTTCTCTTCACTATTTGAGGGAACGCACAGCCTCATCAAGGGTATGGAGGTGACAGGTAAAGAGCTCTTTACCAAGAAAGTCACCGAGCAGTATCCTGAGAATAGGGCTGAGCTGAAAATCCCCGAGAGATTTAGAGCTACGTTGCAGTTCATCTATGACGAGGAGGGTTACCACAAGTGCATCGCCTGCAAGACTTGCGAGCGAAACTGCCCAAATGGAACCATTCAAATCATCACTCGCATGGTTGATCTGCCCAATGGCAAGAAGAAGATGAAGCTCGACAAGTACATGTATGACTTGGGAAGCTGCACATTCTGTGGACTTTGTGTGAGCACTTGTCCTACCGATGCCATTGAGTTCTCCAACGACTTTGAGCAGGCGGTGTTCCGTCGTGAGGCTCTTCTCAAGCAGCTCAACTATCTGCCCGAGAAGGAGAAGCCAGCACCCGAGCCTAAAACAGCTCCGGCACCTAAGCCCGAGGCGGCAAAACCCGCTGCACAGGAACCTAAACCCGAACCAAAGGTTGAGGAGCCAAAGGCCGAGCCCAAAGTTGAGGATTCCAATGATGTTCAACCTAATGTAGAACAAAAAGAAACAGAATAATATGGAGTCACTCGGAAATGTAATCATGTATGTTATAATTGCTTTGACAATTATAGTGTTTTCGGTGCTTGCGGTGATGACAAAGAAAATTTTGCGCTCAGCAACCTATCTGCTGTTTGTGCTTCTTGCTACAGCAGCCATCTATTTCCAGATGGATTATGAGTTCTTGGGTGCGACACAAATTGCCGTCTATGCAGGTGGTATCGTCGTCTTGTTTGTGTTTGCGATTATGCTTACTCACAAACCTGGCGAAGACGCTGCACCTCTCACCTCCAACAAGCGTATTCTTGGATTGACAGCTTGTGGTCTAGGTGTTATTTTGTGTGGCGTAGCACTCTTTGGATTTGCTAAGTTTGCTAGCAAGTCTCTTCCCTCGATGGATGATTTCACCATCGATAAGCTGGGCCAAGCACTGCTAAGTACCGATAAATTTGGATATTTGCTACCATTTGAGGCAGTGAGTGTATTGTTGCTTGCTTGCATCATTGGTGGCGTAGTAATAGCACGCAAACGTTAAAGAAAGGAGGATAAGAAATGGATTTGACATTATTAATGTATATCGTCCCCAGTCTTATAATGTTTGGCTGCGGTGTCTATGGGTTCATCACCCGCAAGAATATGATAGCAATGTTGATTTCGCTGGAGTTGATGCTCAACTCAGTCGACATCAATTTTGTAGTGTTTAACCGTTATTTGTTCCCTGCACAACATGAGGGTATGTTCTTCACATTGTTTGCTATTGCTATAGCTGCTGCCGAGACTGCGGTAGCCATCGCAATCATCATCAATGTTTATCGTCTTGCCAAGAATGTTGACATCAACCAAATAACCAAAATGAAATTCTAAACAGTTATGCCATTAAGTAGTACAATATACGTTCTAGCCATCCCATTTTTCATGTTCCTGTTCCTGGGACTTGTGGGTGTTAAAATGCCTCGCAAGATTACAGGTGTAATAGGTGTGTTGGGAATGGCAGTTACAACAGTATGGGCCTATGCCATAGCGTTTACTTATTTCTTTGGCAATGGCGAGGGACAAATGCTTGACGGAGTAAGGCAGCAGATCGTTACCACCGATTGGACGTGGCTATCGTTCTATGCCGACAAACTAGTTGTGAGACTTGGAGTCCTGCTCGACCCAATCTCGGCAATGATGCTGATTGTTATCAGCACAGTGTCTTTCATGGTGCACTTGTATAGCCTTGGCTATATGAGCGACCATGATGGTAACCCCGAGAAAGGCTTCCAACGTTACTATGCCGACCTGGCGTTGTTCACATTCTCGATGCTCGGTCTCGTTGTTTCGACCAACATCTTCCAGATGTTCATCTTCTTTGAGATGGTGGGTGTTTCGTCCTACTTGCTCATTGGATTCTATTATGGTCAGCAACCAGCCAACCACGCGTCGAAGAAGGCGTTTATCGTTACGCGTCTTGCCGACTTGTTCTTCCTCATTGGTATCCTTATTCTCTCGTTCTACACCGAGACATTCGATTTCAAGGAGATTATGGGGGCTAATGGACACGATGTGTGCAACGCATTTACTAGCGCTCAGGGACTCACATTTATGGGTTGCTCAGTAACTGGATGGGCATTGACATTCATCTTCATTGGCGGTGCTGGTAAGAGTGCTATGTATCCACTACACATCTGGCTGCCCGATGCAATGGAGGGTCCAACCCCAGTTTCGGCTCTTATCCATGCTGCTACAATGGTTGTGGCTGGTGTGTTCTTGGTAGCTCGCATGTTCCCACTCTATGTGCTTGAACAGGGTGCTATGGACATCATTTGCGTGGTGGGTGCTTTCACAGCCTTCTATGCAGCAGCAGTAGCTTGCACACAGAGCGATATTAAGCGCGCACTTGCGTTCTCGACCATTTCTCAAATCGCATTCATGATGACCTCGCTTGCTGTTAGCTCGGCTAAGGGTGAGCTCATTGGTGGTCACGAGGCAGGTTTGGGCTACATGGCTTCGATGTTCCACTTGTTCACTCACGCTATGTTCAAGGCGTTGCTCTTCCTTTGCGCTGGTGCTATCATCCACGCAGTACACAGCAACGAGAACAGCAAGATGCATGGTTTGCACAAGTACATGCCAATCACTAGCATAGCATTCCTCATTGGTTGCTTGGCAATCGCAGGTATTCCTCCATTTGCAGGATTCTTCAGTAAGGACGAGATTCTCGTAGCTTGCTATGAGAACGGCATTGGATGGGGCCTCTGGATGAGTATGGTGGCTGGTATGACAGCATTCTACATGTTCCGCATCTACTACCTCATCTTCTTCTGGAAGAAACATGAGGTTCACGGTGAACACAAGCCCAAGGATCAGCCTTGGACCATGACAGTGCCTCTCATTGTGCTGGCTCTCATCTCTTGTGTGGCAGGATTTGTGCCTTTCGGCAAACTTGTTACTTGGGACGGTGCTCAGCTCGAGACTCACTTGAACTTGCCAGTGGCATGTGCTAGTGTGGGTATTGCTCTCATCGGTATAGGTCTTGCAACAGTAATGTACTGGAAAGAGAATCCGCTGCCCGACAAGCTCGCGACAATGTTCAAAGGCTTGTGGACTGCAAGCTACAAGCGCTTCTACATGGATGAGCTCTATCAGTTCATTACCCACAAGATTATTTTCCAGGGCATCAGCAAGCCCATTGCCTGGTTCGACCGCACCATCATCGATGGTTTCTTCAACCTGCTTGGTAATGTCACCAACAGCGCATCCTTCGGCATCCGCAAGATGCAGTCGGGTAATGTTCAGGGTTATGTTTCCTATTATATCATTGGTGCAGTGCTGCTTGCAGCAATCACCGGTATAGTGATATTGTTTGTTTAATCAACGGTTCTAAAATACAGTAAAGATTATGGAAATTTTCTCTAATATGCTTATTTATTTCGTGATAATCCCGGTGCTCACACTGGCAGGCCTTGCCTTGACCAAGAACAAGGGCATCGATGCGATTAGAGCCGTTGCCGTCACTGGTGCTACAGCACTTGTGGCTCTGGCGATATATCTGGTGGTTGTTTTCCTGCATGCTCGTGCAGCAGGCGACACCAGCGACATGATTCTGCAAACTAGCGTTACCTGGTATGAACCGCTCAACATCAAGCTGGCGCTTGGTGTTGATGGAGTCTCGGTAGTGATGATTCTACTTTCGGCGTTCATCGTCTTTGCAGGCGTCTTCGCTTCGTGGAAGATGGATCCACTGCCCAAGCAGTTCTTCCTCTGGTTCTTCCTCCTGTCAACAGGTGTGTTTGGTTTCTTTATCAGCGTTGACCTGTTCACCATGTTCATGTTCTATGAGGTGGCTCTTATCCCAATGTACTTGCTCATTGGTGTGTGGGGTAGTGGCAACAAGACCTATAGCGCAATGAAGCTCACCCTAATGCTTATGGGTGGTTCAGCATTCTTGATGCTGGGTCTTATTGGTATATATTTCCACTCGGCTCCCGAAGGTCAGCCTCTCACTATGAATATCCTTGAGATTGCCAAGAACGACGCTATTCCTCATCAGTGGCAGTATTATCTGTTCCCACTCACATTTGTGGGATTTGGTGTGCTTGGTGCCATGTTCCCATTCCACACATGGTCGCCCGATGGTCATGCCAGTGCGCCCACAGCTGTGTCGATGCTTCATGCCGGTGTGCTTATGAAGTTGGGAGGTTACGGTTGCTTCCGCATCGCCATCTTCTTGATGCCATTTGCAGCTCAGCAGCTGGGTTGGATATTCCTGACTTTGACTGGTATCAGTATTGTCTATGGCGCATTCAGCGCATGTGTGCAAACCGACCTCAAGTATATCAACGCTTACTCGTCGGTTAGTCACTGCGGTATGGTGCTCTTCGCAATCTTGATGTTCAACAAGACTGCGATGACAGGTGCTGTGTTGCAAATGCTCTCGCATGGTTTGATGACAGCCTTGTTCTTCGCCCTCATCGGTATGATTTACGGTCGCACCCACACTCGCGACATCCGCGAGATGGGAGGCTTGATGCACATTATGCCTTATCTGGGCGTGGGATATGTGATTGCCGGTTTCGCTTCGTTAGGTCTGCCTGGATTGAGCGGATTTGTTGCCGAGATGACAATCTTCGTTGGCTCGTTTGAGCATCAGGATATGTTCCGTCGCGTGCTTACAATTGCTGCTACTACATCGATTGTTATCACAGCGGTCTACATCCTGCGTGTTGTGGGCAAACTTCTTTATGGAGCCGTTCAGGACGAGCATCACCGCACCCTCACCGATGCCGATGCTACCGAGCGCATCTCTACAGCTACGCTCATCTTGGCGGTTGCAATCATTGGCTGTTTCCCCAATTTCTTCATCGATATCATCCGTGACAGCTTCACTCCAGTAGTGAAGGCTTTGACAAGTGTTATGTAATAATAGTGTTGAATTAAAAAACAGATAATATACTTATGGATTATTCTCAATTTTTAATGATGCCGCAAGAGATAGGACTTTTGGTAGTCTTCTTGCTTGTATTCTTATATGACACTTTCATGCCATCCAAGACTCTTAAGGGGCTGCCCTTGTTTGCGACCATTGTGTTTGGCATTTTCACGATATTCAGCTTCTTCCCAGTGCAGGACGGAATGGCGTTTGGCGATATGTTTGAGTCAAACAAAGCCACATGGGCGATGAAGAACATCCTCAACATTGGCATGTTCATCGTGCTCTTGCAGTCCATCAAGTGGGCCAATAGCGACTTTGTGGCAATTCGCCGTGGCGAGTTCTATGAGTTGATGCTCTTGACTCTCTTTGGCATGTATCTGATGATTTCGGGTCGCCACTTCTTGGTATTTGTCATTGGTTTGGAGACTGCTTCTCTGCCTCTTGCTACACTCGTGGCATTTGAGAAGAAGTACTACGAGAGCCACGAGGCTGCTGCTAAGTATGTCCTTACTGCAGTATTCTCGTCAGCTATTATGCTGCTCGGACTCTCATTCGTATATGGCATCACAGGAACACTCTACTTTAGTGAGATTGCTTCAAGCGTGCAAGGCGACAATTCGTTGCTACTCATCGTGGCGCTGGCATTCCTTATTTCAGGTGTGGGCTACAAGCTCTCATTGGTTCCCTTCCACTTGTGGACAGCCGACGTTTACCAAGGTGCCCCCACAATGGTTACCAGTTACCTTTCGGTAATCAGTAAAGGATCGGCAGCGTTTGCCTTCTTCGTGATTATGGTTCAGGTGTTTGGCGCTGCCTACGCACAAATTTGGGAGTGGATGCTCTATGCCATCATCGTTATCACTATCACAGTTGGTAACCTGTTCGCCATCCGTCAGCGCAACTTGAAGCGCTTCCTTGCATTCTCGTCAATCTCGCAGGCTGGTTACATCATGCTTGGTGTGGTTGCTGCCAATCCCATGGGCATGGCGTCGATGATGTACTACATTTTGGTTTACATCTTCAGCAACCTTGCTGCATTTGGCGTGATCGCAGTTATTGAGCGCAAGACTGGCAAGGTAACAACCGACGATTACAACGGTTTGTTTAAGACCAATCCTTGGCTTGCCTTTGTGATGATGCTTGCTATGTTCTCGCTTGGTGGTATTCCTCCATTTGCAGGTTTCTTCAGCAAGTTCTTCATCTTCTTGGGTGCAGCACAAACTCACAACGTGGCAATTTACGTTCTCGTATTCATCGCGTTGGTCAACACCATTATCTCACTCTACTACTACTTACTAGTAGTAAAGGCTATGTTCATCCGTCAGGATGAATGTGTGATACCTGCATTCAAGTCTCATTGGACTGAGAAAGCAGGTTTGATAATCTGCACTTTGGGCATCATCCTCATTGGTCTTGTGAGCTGCATCTACACAAGCTTGAGCGACATCACAACATCGCTCACCAGCATGTTCTCAATGATTTAATCATTCCTTTTAATAACATAAATCAGGGAGATGGCATTTTAACCATCTCCCTTATTTTTAAATGCGTAGTCATTCTGATGAAAAACAGAAAGACTTTTAGTTTTTTTATGCTGCAATATAGCCCTGCGAGAGAGCATTCATGATTCTATTGTAACGTTTCACTTGCTGCTTAGATGCTTTGTATTTTATTGCTTCAAATCTTTGACACAGAGCATCTACTTGGGTAACTAATGGCTCAAAGCCAATACTGCCTGAACGAGCTTGCTATAGAAGTCCATCAAGCCCATTTAAAATGTTTTGTACTTCGGGATCACCTTTAACCACTGTTGTGCGAGCCTTATTGCGAGATGTTCTTTTCTTCGCGTCCATTGTTGCTGTGCCACATGCTCCCAGCACGAGCACTGCCAGTAGAATTGATAAGAATTTCTTCATGATTGTTTTTGAATTAGTTAAAAATGATATTATTTGCTCGTGAAAATTATTTACCTTTTGGGATAGAGCTTGCTGATGAGGTCGTTGCGGTGCATTTTCTTTAACGAGCGGATGATGTCGGCCTTGTACTTCTTGTCGTACCAGAAGAAATACTTGCGTTGCGCTAGTTTCTCCTCTTTGCTGTGGGCGGTGTAGATGGGTTGCAGAGTGTAGGGGTGCAAGCCAGTGTAGAATGCTTCGGTAGCCACTGTCATAGGTGTTGGGGTGAAGTCTTGCACCTGTTCTAAGTGGAAGTTGAGTTCTTTGGTAAGTGAAGCAAGCTCCGCCATATCCATTTCGTGGCATGCGGGATGCGACGATATAAAATAAGGTATAAGTTGCTGATTGAGGTGATACTTGGCGTTCACGCGGTCAAAGATGCGCTTGAACTGTACAAACTGCTGGAACGACGGCTTGCGCATCACTTTCAAAACCTCATCGCTGGTGTGCTCGGGTGCTACTTTCAGCCGGCCCGACACGTGGAAGCGAATAAGCTCCTCGTTATATTGAGCATTGGCTCGGTCAACTTCGGGGTCGCCACTGCGATGCATAGAGAGGTCGTAGCGCACACCGCTACCAATAAACGACTTTTTGACCTCGGGCAGCGCATCAACGCTGTGGTAGATATCGAGCAAGGCTCGGTGGTCATTGTTTAGGTTGGGGCAGGGTTTGGGGTGTAGACACGACGGGCGGGTGCAACGCTTGCAGCGCTCAAGGTCGTGACCGTGCATACCGTACATGTTGGCGCTAGGTCCACCCAAGTCACTGATGTAACCCTTGAAATCCTCCATCTGAGTCACTTGCTTTACTTCGCGCATAATAGACTCCTTGCTGCGCGAAGCGATGAACTTGCCTTGATGCGCGCTTATGGTGCAGAATGCGCAACCGCCAAAGCAGCCGCGGTGCATGCATACCGAGTGGCGAATCATTTCATAGGCGGGTATGCGCTTACCACGGTAGCGAGGATGAGGAAGGCGAGTATAGGGTAGATCAAACGATGCATCTACCTGCTCGGTAGTCATGGGTGGATTCATGGGGGTGACCTTGATTGCCACATCGCCGGTGGCTTGCCACAGGGTGTGGCCATGCCAGCGGTTGCTTTCTATCTCGATATTTTTAAAGTTCTCGGCTTGGCAGCGTTTGCTTTGCTTGCATTGTTCAAATGAATGCAGCACGATGTTGTCATCGTCGTTCTCGGAGGGAATCTCACTCAAAGGGCGGCGTACAACAGTCTGAGGAATATAGGTTAAATCCTCAATCTTGGCTCCGGCACTCAGAGCGTCGGCAATGGCAACAGTTGAAAGTTCGCCCATGCCGTAGCACACCATATCGACTGGTGCGCTGTCCATTATCGATGGCATCAGGCGGTCTTGCCAGTAGTCGTAGTGAGATAAGCGTCTGAGTGATGCCTCGATGCCGCCAGCCACAACAGGCACGTCGGGGAATAATCTCTTGAGGATTTCGCTATAGACGATGGTTGGGTAGTCAGGGCGTGCTCCAGCACGGCCGTCAGGGGTATAGGCGTCATCGCTGCGACGGCGTCTATTGGCGGTGTAGTGGTTCACCATTGAGTCCATCGCTCCCGCTGAGACGCCAAAAAACAGTCTGGGGCATCCCAGTTTCTTGAAATCGCGCAGATCGTCACGCCAGTTGGGCTGGGGCACCACTGCCACTTTGTAGCCGTGAGCCTCGAGAGTGCGCCCAATCACTGCCGTGCCCATTGATGGATGGTCGATATAAGCATCGCCCGTGAAAAGTATCACGTCGATGTAATCCCACCCCAGATGTTCAATCTCTTTCTTGGTGGTAGGCAACCATTGTCCCTCAATATGTCGGCTATTATTCAAATCGTTTATAATTTTTGATACTTCCTACTTTTTACTTACTATTATCTAGTTTCTCCTGCAGTTTCAGTATCTCATCGCGGTATTGTGCCGCGGCAACGAACTCCATATTCTTGGCAGCAGCCACCATCTGGCTCTTCAGGTGTTCAATGGTTTTCTCAAGATCTTGTGGTTTCATATAGGCAATCACTGGGTCGGCGGCAATGCCGGCAGTGTGGTCAAATTCGGCCTCCACTTGCTGCTTGAGCGATGATGTGTTGATTACGTTGCTCTCATAGCGGCGTGCATGCTGACGAGTATCGTCGCTCGCACTCATGTTGGTGTCAACACCAATAATTGCGTTCCTGGCCTTAACTATAGCCTGAGGCGTGATGCCGTGTTCCTCGTTATACTTGAGTTGCATGGTGCGACGACGCTCGGTCTCATCGATTGTGCGCTGCATTGAGTCGGTAATCTTATCGGCATACATGATAACCTCACCGTTGAGGTTTCGGGCAGCGCGGCCTGCAGTTTGAGTCAAGGCGCGGTGTGAACGCAGAAATCCTTCCTTGTCGGCATCAAGGATAGCTACGAGCGACACTTCAGGCAGGTCAAGACCCTCACGCAGCAGGTTGACACCCACGAGCACATCTATAACTCCAAGTCGCAGGTCGTCGATAATCTGTATGCGGTCCATAGTTTCAACGTCGCTGTGCATATAGGCACATTTGACGTTGATTTTTGCCAAATAGTTGGTCAATTCTTCGGCCATTCTTTTTGTAAGGGTGGTAACCAGCACACGCTCACGGTTCTCAACACGCAACTCTATCTCGTGGATAAGGTCATCGATTTGACCCAACGATGGTCGAACTGTAATCTTGGGGTCGAGAAGTCCGGTGGGGCGCAGAATCTGCTCTGTGACGATACCTTCACAGCGCTCCAGCTCATAGTCGGCGGGTGTGGCGCTAACATATATGGTCTGATGGGTCAACGCCTCAAACTCGTTGAACGTCAACGGACGGTTGTCGCGAGCGGCGTCGAGACGGAAACCGTAGTTCACCAGCGTGTCCTTGCGGGAGCGGTCACCGCCATACATTGCGCGCACTTGCGGTACTGTGGCGTGGCTCTCGTCGATGATGGTCAAGAAGTCCTTGGGCATGTAGTCGAGCAGGCAGTAGGGGCGCGCGCCGGGCTCGCGGCCGTCGAAGTAGCGTGAATAGTTCTCGATACCCGAACAGTAGCCAACCTCGCGAATCATCTCCAAATCATAGGTCACACGCTCCTTGAGGCGTCGGGCCTCAACAGGTCTGTTTTCGCGGTAGAACATATCAACCTGTGTGCCCAAGTCTACGTCGATCTTACCCAAAACTTGCGCCATACTCTGTTTGGTGGTGACGAAAATGTTGGCGGGGTAGATGTTGAAACCTTCTACACTTTCGCGAGGCAACATGGTCAATGGGTCAAGCAGCTCCATGCTCTCAATCTCGTCGCCCCAGAAGATTACGCGCAACACGGCGTCGGTGTCGGCAATCATCACGTCGACAGTGTCACCTTTCACGCGGAAGGTGCCCATCGAGAGCTCATACTCGTTGCGGCTGTAAAGGGCATCGACAAGGCGTCGCAGAAAGGCATCGCGACCCGGGCGGTCTCCCACTTTCAATCGCACGATGTTTGCCTCGATGTTCTCGGGGTTTCCCATGCCATATAGGCACGACACACTCGACACCACAATCACGTCGCGCCTGCCCGAGAGCAGGGCGGTTACTGTGGCAAGACGCAGGCGGTCAATCTCCTTGTTGATTGCGAGGTCTTTCTCAATGTATTTGTCGCTTGATGGCAGGTAAGCCTCGGGCTGGTAGTAATCGTAGTAGGACACGAAGTACTGCACCGAATTCTCGGGGAAAAACGCTTTAAACTCGGCGTATAGCTGTGCAGCTAGCGTCTTGTTGTGCGACAGCACGAGGGTGGGGCGGTTGGTCTGCGCTATCACGTTGGCCATAGTGAACGTCTTGCCCGAACCTGTCACACCCAGTAGCGTCTGGCACGGAAGGCCGCTGTTCACACCATCCACAAGCTCCTTGATTGCTTGCGGTTGGTCGCCCGTGGGCTCATATTGAGAGACTAACTTGAAATCCATCTTCAACAATAAAAAATACCAGCTACAAAGATAATGATTTTTTTAAGAAAGACCAAACATTGTACAAACAGGAGGTTTTGCTACTCTCATTTATGTGTTGAGCATTCAGCATTGCTTAAAGCCTCGTTAATACTTTTTTACATGAAAAGATTAAGATATATTATAGTTATAACAATTTTTTTTGTAATTTTGCAAGCTGAAACATTAGGTAATAATATAAAATACTACCGCAATAAAAGATAATATGAAGCTACTACAACAGAAGCTAGCAAGCTACACCGAGCCGCAAAAGGCCAAGGCAGCAGGTATTTATCCTTATTTCCGTGCTATCTCGAGCGAGCAAGACACCGAGGTCATCATCAATGGCAAGAAGGTGCTTATGTTCGGCTCTAACTGCTATTCGGGACTTGTCAACGATCCACGAGTTCGTGAGGCAGCTATTCAGGCAACTATGAAATATGGTACTGGTCTTGCTGGTTCTCCTTTCCTTAATGGAACACTTGACATTCACAAAGACTTGGAGAAGAAACTTGCCGATTATGCAGGCAAGGAAGATGCCATGATTTACAGCACAGGTTTTGAGGTTAATTTAGGTGTTGTTTCGTGTCTTACTGGACGTGAGGATTATATCCTCTGGGACGAGCAGGACCATGCCTCGATTATTGAGGGTCGTCGCCTCTCGTTCTCACAATCGCTCAAGTACAAGCACAATGACATGGCTTCGCTTGAAGCTCAGTTGCAGAAGTGTAAACCCGACAAGGTGAAACTCATCGTTACCGACGGTGTGTTCTCGATGGAGGGTGATGTGTGCAAGCTCCCCGATATAGTAGAACTGGCACGCAAGTATGATGCAAGCATCATGGTTGACGAGGCTCATGGTATTGGCGTGTTTGGCAAGGGTGGACGCGGTGTGTGCGACCACTTTGGCTTGACCGACGAGGTCGACCTCATCATGGGAACCTTCAGCAAGTCGTTTGCATCGCTTGGAGGTTTCATCGCTACCGACGAAGTGATTACCAACTATCTGCGTCACCACAGCCGCAGTTACATTTTCACCGCTAGCATCACACCCGCTTCAACAGCAGCAGTGAGTGCGGCTCTCGACATCATGATTGCCGAGCCCGAACGCCAGGAGCGCCTTTGGGATAACACTCACTACGCACTTGAGGGCTTCCGTGAGATGGGATGCGAGATTGGTCACACCGAGACTCCAATTATCCCATTGTTCATTCGCGACAACAATCTCACCTTCCTTATCACCCGTGAGTTGCTCGACGAGGGTATCTTCGTTAACCCAGTGGTATCGCCTGCCGTTGCTCCTAACGACACGCTCATCCGCTTCAGCCTCATGGCAACCCACACTCGTGAGCAGGTGACCACCGCTCTTGAGAAGATTCAGAAGGTATTCCGCAGCCACAATCTCATTCCTTGATGAAGGTTGCTGCTTAACACGATATTAAGGATGTGCCACTCTTGTCACATCCTTTTTTATAGATGGAAGAACGTTTTCTAAATAAGGTCAAAGCATTCATCGACAGCGATTGCGGCATCGACGCATCGGTGCCGGTGCTGGTGGCGCTGAGCGGCGGGGCCGACTCGGTGGCTCTGCTGCGTGTGCTGCTTGAGTTAGGCTACGACTGCCGTGCTGCTCATTGTAACTTCCACTTGCGTGGTGACGAGAGCAACCGCGATGAGCGCTTTGTCAGTGAGTTGTGCCGGCTTCTTGGTGTGAAATTCGACGTCAAGCACTTCGACGTGCCATACTATATGAAGGAGCATGGTGTTTCACTCGAGATGGCATGCCGTGAGCTGCGCTATGAGTGGTTTGAGCAACTGCGTCTTGAGCATGGTTGCCAATGCATTGCTGTGGCTCATCACAGTGATGACAACATCGAAACGTTCTTTCTCAATGCCATTCGTGGCACAGGCATTGCCGGCCTTACCGGCATGAAGCCACGCAACGCCAACGTGGTGCGGCCGTTGCTCTGCGTTTTTCGAAATGAAATCCTCGAGTGGCTCGAATCTCTCCATCAGGATTTTGTCACCGATAGTACCAACCTCGAGAACGATGCTCGTCGCAATCGCTTGCGCAACGTGGTGTTGCCTGCAATTTACAGCGAGTTTGAAGGCTCCAAGGATTCCTTGCTCAAAACCATTGAGAACATGACGCGCTGCAATGACCTGTATAATGAGAGTGTGGGCGTAATGCGCAACATCGTGAGCGAACGTGAGGGCAACACTTTGACAATCGATACCGAGATTCTGAGCAGTTTCGACAATCGTGAGATGCTGCTTTATGAGATTCTTAAACCCTTGGGTTTCAACTATGACCAATGCCGCGATATGCTCACTAGCGCTGTGGGTAGGCATTTCACATCATCTACTCACAAGTTGGCTATTAACCGCACAACAATTGAGGTTGAGCCTCTAGCCGAGTATAAAGAAGAAATCCATATTATCGACCTTGATGACGAGATTGTCACTGAGCCAATTAAGCTGACAATCACTCATGTGCATGGCAATAAGTTCTCGCCAGCCATGGTCGATGGTAAGAATGTGGTGGCTTTCAACAATGACATTTTGCAGTGCTCCGAGGTGGTGCTGCGGCATTGGCGCGAGGGCGACCGCTTCAAGCCGTTTGGCATGCATGGCAGTAAATTGATCAGTGACTTGTTCACCGACCTAAAACTGTCAGAAAAAGAGAAAAACAACACTTGGATTCTTGAGGCCGACGGCGAAATCCTTTGGGTAGTGGGGCATCGCGCAGCTCAAGCATTTAAAGTGCCGAAAGATTCTGCAAACTATCTGATAATTAGCAGTAATTAGTGCCTGTTTTCCCAAGCGGCATCAAGCTTAGCTTCAATGTCGCTATTTTCCATTCCTTTAAGTTTACCCATCACTTTAAGCACTCGGTTCAGACTCGCCTCATTCTTAAGGATGACACGCTTGTCGCGGTCGAGAAGATAGAACATGGGCATTGTCATCAAGTCGTAGGTCGTTTCTCCGTCTACCTTCTGCTCCCAGTCCCAGCCATTGATGATATAGCTTGGGAACGGTTCTGCTTTCCACTCTTCCACGTTGTCTAAAGGATAGATGCCCACTACGGTCAATGTGCTGTCGCTAACCATGCTTTTGAGTAGGGTAGTGGTGTCTAATCGCTCCTTAACCTTGGCGCACGATAAGCACTCGGGGTCATTGAAGTATACTAAGGTGTAAGGTGTGGAAATCTCACTCAGCTTGTGGCGAGAACCGTCAAGGGTTTCATAGTTGATTTCGTTTGCGACTGTGCCGGGTGCATTCTTGCGTACAACCTCGAGCATCGACTTTGGGCGCAGGCGTTCATTGTCTTTAAGGCAAGATGCAGTTGCTGCATGCTCCATCAAGAGGGCAAAAAGCTCTTCGTTGTGGCTGTCCCATGTGGGTTCCGAGAGCATCTCTTCAAGACTCGCAATTAATGCTTTGTACTGTTTTCCGCCCGTTTGTGCAGTAGCGTCCAGCCACTTTTCCATCTCGGCTTTAGCTTTCGTGCGTGGCATAGCCTCAATAGTGGCAAGTTTCTTGTCGGGTGTTGCCGTCTGAGCCTTGAGCGCCGATGTTGTGAGCACTGTCACCAGCACAAAAGTCATTATCATGATATGCCTAAGGAATATTTTCATGCTGCAAATATACGTAACATTATATTGAACTATAGCAATAAAAATGCTAAAAAATCAAAACTCTCCTTGGGTGATTTTTATGTGCTCTTTTAGTGCTCATTTCAAAAATAGTTGTAACTTTGGAGACTGAAGATAAATAATATAAATATGGGAATATTAAAAAACTTTGAGAGCTGGGCGCATAGTGAGAGCGATAACAGCAATACATCAAACAAAAGGAGGGGCTTTGAATCATGGGCACGACCAAAACCTGTCAACTTCACGCGTCCGAGTCAAAATCCCGCTCAAGATGTAGACGATGCGGCCTTATACAACCCGCATAGCGAGTACCACAACTATCATGAGAGCATCGACGATGTAGTAGATGACAATTAAATAATAATAGCTAAATGAATAAAATATTATTACTGGCCATTGCCGTTATCACCACGTTTAGCATGTCGGCACAGGTGCCTGAAGAGCCCATCCACAACGAGGAGTCGAGTGATGCTGTCACTTTTGGATTCCGCTTTGGGCTAAGCATCAACGGCATGAGTAACAACATTGGCAATAATGAGGCTTCTGAAATCTTCGGTGGCCTGCCCTGCCTACTTGATGTTCACAATAAGATGGGGCTCAACTTTGGCGTGAGTGTTGAAATTCCTTTATTCAAGAGTTTGTGGCTCAACACCGGAGTATATTACAAATCCACTGGTGCAAAATTCACCTTCAAGCCGGACAACAGCAAGGTTGAGGAAGGTGTCACACTCGACAACTACATTGCTAATGTGACTATGCACAACGTGCGCGTGCCAGTTCAGGCTTCCTATCGCTACAACATCAACAACAATTTCCAGCTCCAAGTGAACCTGGGTCCATACTTCGCCTATGGCTTTGGTGGTAAGGCCTATATTCACAACGACGAGCAAAAGGTGAGAATAGGTGCTATCGACCTTATTGGCAATCCTCAATTCAACTATATCACCCCGATGGATGACTATGATGGATCTTCGATGCTCGACCCATCTCAAGCCGAGAGCGACGAGGTTAAGATTCTTGGCGAGGCTAACATTAATGACAGTAACAGCAACTATGTAAAACCATTTGACATGGGTGTCGCTTTTGGAGCAGGCATAACTTTAAACAAAAAGTATTTTCTTGGTTTAAACTACGATTTAGGCTTGCTCAATGTGAACGGCAAGCGCGCACTTGCCTTTGACCACAATAGCATCAAGAATCGTTCATTCTCAATCAACTTGGGTTACAACTTCTAAGCACCTCTAGTCTAGTTTATCAGCCCATGCTACCGCTGTAAAGATTAAAGGTAATTAAATATTTAGGTTTTAAAACACAAAAATTTGGTCAGTCCAAATAATTGTTGTACCTTTGCGCGCCATTACAATTTTAGAGGCATTGCCTCCAGTGTCTTACCAACACTGTTATTGTATAACAAATTAAATATATATTTAAAATGAAACAAGGTATTCATCCTGACAACTATCGCGAAGTTGTTTTTAAGGACATGTCGAATGAAGAGATCTTCATCACTCGCTCAACAGTCAACACTAAGGAGACTATCGAGGTTGATGGCAAGACTTATCCCCTGGTAAAACTTGAGATTACCAGTTCATCACACCCATTCTTTACCGGCAAGCAGAAGCTCGTCGATACCGCAGGTCGTGTTGATAAGTTCTTGAGCCGTTACGGTAATCGCAAGAAGAAATAATCTCTTCTACGCTTTAGAAAAATTAGCCACGGTAACTCTGAGTAGAGTAGCCGTGGTTTGTTTTTTGCCATATGTCGTTATAACATTCCTTTTTCTCACTATATTTGTCAGTTTTGTGAGAAATTAGTAACTTTGCATTATGGAACAGCGCAAGAAACTAATGGCAATTGTCAATCCTTACTCTGGCAACAGCAAGAAGGAGCGATTCCCACAACTTTTAGATGAGGTCATCGACCACAGTCGTTTCGACGTGGAGGTGGCACTTGTCACCCGTGAGCTGCGTGTGAGCGACCTTGCGTCAAGGGCGGTAGAGCAGGGCTACTACGGTGTGATAGCCGTGGGTGGCGATGGCACGGTCAACGGTGCTGCCACAGCTCTCAAAGACAGTGATGTGGCGCTTGCCATCATCCCATGTGGATCGGGCAACGGGTTGGCTCGTCACCTCGAGATTCCCATGAACATGCGTCGAGCCATCGAGGTTATCAACCGCGACCATATCGAGGAGTGCGACTACTGTACCCTCAACGACGACACTTTCGTTTGCACAGCAGGTATGGGCTTCGATGCCGATATCGCCGACCGTTATGCTCAGCGCACTAAGCGCGGTGCCCTCAACTATGTGAAGACCGCATTCCAGGTTTACGCGCGCTACAAACCAATACATTGCACCATCGATATTGACGGAAAGGTGATTGACGAGGACGTCTTTGTCATCACTTGCGCCAACGCTTCGCAGTATGGCAACAATGCTTTTATTGCGCCCCATGCTAGTTTGCAGGACGGTCTGCTCGATGTGACAATCATCAAACCCTTCAGTCCGCTTGAGAGTGCTATCGTTGGCGGAAGCCTTTTCACCAAGACCGTCGACAAGAACCGTCACGTCGACACCTTCCGCGCCCGTCAAGTCAAGATTCATGCATCGCTGCCACGTGTCTATCACATTGATGGCGAACCGATGTCGATGATTACCGACATGACAGTGACTTGCCACCCCGGCGGCATAAAGTTTTTTGTATAAAATCTAACTATGAAAATCGTTCTGGCAGTTGTGGGCAAGATGGCAGGAGGCTATCTGAGCAAGGGAATCGAGGAATACACCTCGAGGCTCAAGCATTATGTGCCTTTTGAAATCCAGTACATCGCCGATGCCAAGAACACCAAGAATCTCACCGAGGCCCAACAAAAGGATGCCGAGGGTCGAAACATCCTTGCCGCTCTCGACAAGAGCGACCATGTGGTGCTGCTTGACGAGCATGGCAAGCAGTTCACATCAATGGAATTCTCACGCTACATCGAGAAGAAGATGAGCACAGTGCAACGCCGACTTGTCTTCGTCGTGGGAGGACCTTATGGATTCTCACCTGAGGTCTACAACCGCGCCAGTGAGAAGATTTCTCTCTCCACGATGACCTTCTCCCACGAGATGATACGCCTCATCTTCACCGAGCAGCTCTACCGCGCCATGACCATCCTCCGCGGTGAGCCCTATCATCACGAGTAATTCCACAAAAATTCCATGGACTCAGGTGGTTCACCTGTTTCACCTGTTTCGCCTGACTCAGTTGACTCAGTTGACTCAGTTGGGCCGCGCTGCGCGCTAAAGATTGTTGTCCTTCGGACTAAGATTGGTAGTGTGGTGCCTACGGCACTAATATTTATTTTTGCGCTGCGCGCTAAGATGTCGCTGTGCATGGAATCGGTGGAATCAGTGGAATCGGTGGAATCAGTTGGTTCGGTGGGTTCAGTTGGTTCAGTTGGTTCGGTGGGGCCGCGCTGCGCGCTAAAGATTATTGCCCTTCGGGCTAAGATTGGTAGTGTGGTGCCTACGGCACTAATATTTATTTTTGCGCTGACGCGCTAAGATGTCGCTGTGCATGGAATCGGTGGAATCAGTGGAATCAGTGGAATCACTTGACTCACCTGGTTCACCTGACTCATTTTTATTAAACAACAAGGACAACTGAAGAACAAACATAACAACTGTTGTTTTGCCACTCCTTGCTAGTTTTTTATTTTGTTTTCTTTGTTTCATGGTTATATTTTTAATAATGTTCGTGTGTGCGCAAAGGTAAAGGGCGATGGGGTGTCGAGACAACATTAAAAAACACCGCAAGAGGACAATGTCTTGCGGTGTAATATTAATTGTCCTCATTGGGACATGAGAAGTAGGTTATTATTTGATTATCTTCTCGGTGGTGCGGGAGCCGTCGGTGTAGGTAGTAATCTTGAGGTTCACACCCTTGAATGGCTCGGCGCTCTCAATGCCAGCGAGGTTGTAGTAGCGCACGCTCTTGACCTGCGTGTCACCAGCGATGTTAGTGATAGCATTAAACTCCTCCTTCAATTGCTGAGCCTCGTCATAGGCACGGCCTTTATAGACAAGTTCGCCGTTTTCATAAACAGCCGAGAGACTCGCCATAGGGTTTATTGAAGTTATATAATCCCTATATGGAATGAGCAAGTCGCCAAAATTGCAGTCAACACCGATGCCTTCAATTGTCTTAAAACTGAGCCAAGGATACTCAGGATCATCAGGCGCGTCATAAGCTATTATTTGATAACCCTTTCTAATGGTTTGTCCTATTTCCACCTCAAATTCTTGGTATGTGTCGACCATACTATATTCAGAAATAGGATAGTTTAGCTCAGCAAATTCATCAACGTCATCAGGCAGAAACATTGGCTTGTTGAAGTCGTATAATGTTTCAGGAATATCCCACCAATAATAATGCTCATAATTTTTAATAGCGGTGACAATCTTATCTTCCTCTCTTACGTAGGCCACAAGACAAGGCTCTTGTGCAGTTCCAAGCTCATCATAATCGGTGCGGTAGATATTATGATACAATAGACCATTAATAGTTGTAGTGCCGTTAAACTCAAGAGTATAGAGAACAGGATGATGTATAATGTTTTCATTCTCGTCCTCAAAATGATGCCCCACATATTCCCAAACGACGCCTTCACGAACGAGGGGGACGTATTCATATTCAGCTGCGCTGGCGCTGGTCATCATCAGCATTCCCAGCAAGGTGAAAATAATCTTTTTCATAGCTGTTTATTTTTATGTGTTAAACTTATTTTATTGCAATGACGCAAAGTTATAAACATTTTTTTAAATTACCCCCCCATTTTGTTAAATCACGTTAAATTAAATGGTTTTGTCAGTATTTTTGGGGCTCAAAATCCAGCTCGTTTGACTCAATTTGAAACAATTGTTGCTGTGAATAATCTCACAAAGCTGCATCTATCGATGTCGAAAAGCTGGCTTACGCCAGAATATTTTTTCTTCGTAAGTCTCTCGAGGAGATGTTATCGACCTACTGGGATGTCGTAGCCCACGAGTCGGAAGGCCACCTTAAAGGGCGTCGCACTCTTGCGAGGCTTGGGGCCTGCATAGTAGTAGAACAGGCGCTGCACATCAAAGGTCTTGATAGCCACCAGTCTTGTCTCATGAGGCTTGAGGTCGACCTCGACAGTGGCGATGCGCTCGTGGAGCATCTCGCCGTTCATTTGCGAGTAGCGCATTAGCAGGCGCACGTGCGAGATGCGGTGGTTGGTGTTGTTGGTGACGAAGAACGACTCGCGCGAGTCGCTAGCCTTCTTGTTATAGCCCCTAAGCGTCACTGCGTTAGGCTCCAAATCACGAAGCAAAGAGTCGGGCACCACCCCAGCAGGAATCTCCTCAATCACCTGCGAGTTGTTCTTGAGTTGGGCTTGTGTTGTGCGAGTGCGTGCCATTGCAGTGAGAGCAAGCACTGCCATTATCATTATTACAACCTTTTTCATAGATATCTCACTTTATTGAATTTGTTGCCGTTGCCATCGGCAGGGAAAATCTTTTTGAAACCCACAGGAAGAGGCTCCTTCTCCACTTGAGGAACAACCGAAACACCTCGGAACAACGAGGGAAGAAAGCGGGCAAAATTCACCCTCAGCTTCACTTCCCAATGTGGAGGATCGAATGTGAGAGAAGTGCCCTCCTTGTTGAGAGTGGCAACGCACTCCAGCGGCCCACACAGCGTCACCTTGTTGCGCTGACTGTAGAGCCACAAGTGGAACTTGTTGTTGACAGCACTCTCCTCGATATAACCTATCACAGTGCCAGGCAAGAGCTCCAGGTCCTCGCTATCAATGAGCAACAACCGATAGCCTATCTTGTGTGACGGCTCGGGCTGCCAACGCTCAATGGTAAGAGTCATATTCTCGTTGGGGTAATACCATATTCCCTCCAGTGGCTGCAAGTCGCTCTCAAGCAACCTCTCACGTGCCACCCTCTCGTCATAGCCTGGAATAACCACGCTCTGCTCGGGCAAGTCGGTCTTAGCCCAAACAGCAATTACAACAAACAAAACAAATATGGAGAATAATAATCGCTTCATAATGAGCAAAGGTAAGATTTTTTGAACAATGAAGCAAGAATTTAATATAATAACATCGTTATTTTAGTCAAATAATGCTTTTGTGAGATAAAAATTTAATACATTTGCAAAAACAATACCTCCCATTTCTCGTCGATGAAAATTCAACACGCAATTAGAAATATTATTATCATTGTGTTTTGTCTCATTCCATTGAGGCATTGGGCGTTATCGTTTGACGAGATGTTATCGACGATGGATGCTACTTCATTGCCTCAAATTAACGTGATGCTCAATCTTGACTCATTGAGCTCAAACCAGTTCACGCCTGGAATGATAGTCATTGCCGAACACAATGGCGAGGAGATAATAACAACGCAGTACAACTGCCTGGTGCGCCACCGTGGCAAGACCGCCCTGCAATTACCCAAGATGTCGTTGAGCATCAAGTTAGTTGACGAGGAAGGAGAGAACCTCGATGTCAACTTGCTTGGACTACGAACCGACAACAGTTGGAATCTAGATGCCATGGGCATCGACAAGATGCGCATGCGCAACCGAGTGTGTTTCGACATTTGGAACGAGTACAGCCACACGATGTGGGACACAAAGTATGGCAACCGCAACGGTATTGTTGGAAAGATGGTAGAACTGTTTATTAATGGACAATATAATGGCATCTACCACCTGAGCGACAAAATAAACCGACAACTTCTCAACTTGCGTAAAGCCAAAACGAACGACGACGGCACCGTAACCGTTAAAGGCCTGCTCTACAAGGGAGCACATAACGGGATATCAAACAACTTGCTTGACTATATAGAAGACCGCACCGACACCACCCTGTGGAACACATTTGAGCTTCAATACCCTGATGATTATACTTGCCTGGCCAGCTGGCAACCGCTCATAGACCTCATCGACTTTAATGGCAAGACTGAACTTCCTTATTTTAGAGAGCATTACAACGAATGGTACTACACCGACAACCTTATTGACTACTTCATCTTGCTTGTAGCTTTCAATATAGACGACATGCCCTATAACAACACATTTCTCTCCATTCCCGACATTAACTTCGATCATCGATACATGATAACTCCATGGGACCTAGATGCATGCCTTGGGCGAGGCTGTGACGGTAGTCCTAGGCATATATTCTCCTATTTGAGCCAGCTCACCTCCAAAGCGCCTTACAATCGCCTTATCATTTATAATATTGACGGATTCAAGCAACTAGTTAAACAAAGATGGGATGAGTTGTCGAACACGGTGCTATCGCCCGACAATGTGGAGAGCCACATCACCGAGATTGCGCAACGCTACATCGAGAGCGGGGCTTGGCAACGTGAATATGAGCGATGGAAAGACGCATCGGATTCCAGAGTCATAATTGGAGAGAACCTGAACGATGAGGTAAATTATGTCATGCAATGGTACCGAGGGAATCACTCATCATTGAACGAGCAATTTGTGCGTTGGAGTAGTGATTATGTTGAGGATCCCAATATAATCACCTCGGCAGTAATTACTAGCATCTATAATTACCTGTTGGGAATCGACACTTCGGAGATTGATAAGGTGGACATAAACAAAGATGGCATCGTCACTGCAGCCGATATCACTGCCGCCTATGATATCATGTTGAATAATAACTTTTAGACCAAAGGGTGAGACTAATGGGTTTTTACTTTGTGGCAAACTTGCAAGCGAACTTTTGCATTTTGAAAAAACACACCGAATTTCGTGCTCATCTCACATTGTATTAGAAAAAAAATAATTATTTTTGCACATCAAATATCATTACCATGATAAAAGATAGATTTCTACATATTGTCTTATTGTGTATGTTGCCATTGATTGGATGGGGGCAAAACTTCTCGGAGATGGCGGCCAACATGAACGAGATGTCGTTACCGCTAGTCAACGTGGAAGTGGATATTGACTCGGTGAATAAAGATAATTACACACTGGGAGGAATCACTCTCCTCGAGTACAAAGGTGACACAGTGAAGCTTGACACATTCAACTGTCAAGTTAAATATAGAGGAAACTTCGCGCTATCGCTTCCCAAAAAATCCTTCAACATCAAGCTTGTTGATGAAGAGGGTGAAAAGCTCGATGCCAACTTATTAGGCCTGCGCACCGATAACACTTGGATTCTTGACGCCATGGGCATCGACAAGCTGAGGATGCGCAACCGTGTGTGCTTCGACATCTGGAACGAATTCAGCCACACGATGTGGAACACCAACTATGGCAACCGCAACGGCACAGTGGGCACAATGGTTGAAGTGTTCATCAATGGTGAATACCATGGCCTCTACTGCTTGAGCGACAAAGTCAACCGTCAGCTGCTAAACCTGCGCAAGGCCAAGGTGGAGGACGACGGCTCGGTGACGGTGAAGGGATTACTTTACAAAGGCATAGCTTGGTCGGCTCTCACTGGTTACCACGAATGCAGCACTGACTCGGTGGTTTGGGACGCTTTCGAGCTTCAATACCCCGATGAATACCCATCGCTCGAAACGTGGCAGCCTCTTATAAATCTCATGGACTTCAACTGTGAGACCGAAATGGATTACTTCACTGAACACTATAACGAGTGGTATTATGTAGACAATCTTGTTGATTACTGGGTTTTTCTAATAGCATTTGGCCTCGACGACATGCCATATAAGAACACCATTCTTTCCACGCCCGACATCAACTTTGATCACCGCTTCATGATAACTCCATGGGACCTTGATGCATGCCTGGGAAGGAACTGGTATGGTGGCTTGATTGATGGCTACCTTTTGGTGACTCGACTCGACGGCTTGGCACCTTTTAAACGACTCAAGGTGAACAACATTGATGGTTTCAAGCAGAAACTGGCACAACGTTGGCAACAGCTAATTGAGAACCAGCTTGCGCCCAGCAATTTAGAGAGCCACATCAATGCCATAGCACAGCGTTTTGTTGAGAGTGGTGCATGGCAACGAGAGTATAATAAATGGAAAAACACTAACGTCAGAATTGGGCAAAACCTTGAAGAAGAAGTGCAATATGTCATCAATTGGTATATTGGCAACCTTGCCTACGCCAATGAACACATTGAGGTTTGGAGTGAAGATTATGATCCTCTTAGTCACGTCGACATAGGCACTATAACTAGCATTTACAATTACCTCTTAGGCACTGATACAACATTTTATGAGAAGTTGGATCTCAACCGAGACGGCACTATCAACACTACCGACATCACTATAGCTTACAACGTGCTTTTGGAACAAGAATAAACAGTTCCTTAAAACAACTTGTGACAATTAGTTGTTGGACCAAACAGCAAAAAGTCAGGAATTTACTTTGTTGCAAACTTGTAGGTGAGTCCAAAACTTAATATTTCCTTGAACTGCCAGAATTTCCAATCTTCATTCCAAGGTCTAGACTTGTCGTATCTCAAGTGAGTGAAAATTTGGGTGCTCAGGTGACTGCTAACAAGGAACGCGAAGGTGTTTTCCCAATCACCCTGCACGTACTTGTAGTCGGTGAAAGCATAGAACCTTGTCTTCCAACTGATGCTCGGCGTGATTTTCCATTCAAATTTCAATTCAACGGTGGAACCGAAACTGTGCTTTGTGTGCTTGCCAGCATCAATGCCAAACTTTGTTGGGTCGAGCTTAACAATGTCACGGCAAATTTTCAAGTTGTAGGATAACGGAGCTATCGACAGATTTAGAGTCTTATAGCCGTCTTTGTCCTTGTAATTGTAGGTCATACCGAGACCCACATTCAGCTCTCCCGACGAGAGGAACGATGCAGCCAAAGTGCGGGTGTTGGTAATGTAGGAATTAAGCAACTGAGTCTTAAATAACAGAGTTGCCGAATAATACCAGTTTTTCACCGCCTTGTATCCCAGTTGTGAATTGAACTGGAAGTTATCCTCATTAATGCTGTAACTGCGCAGACTGTCGCCCTTGGCTGTTGCCAAGCCCAAACGATAATGCAAAGTGTTGTTAAACAACCAATTTGGGTGCAACTTTTGATTCAGGTTGCAGTCCCATTGCACATCGGCAAGCAAGTTGAGATTGTTCTCGCCACCCTGATACCAGTTGCTGCTAATGAAAGCCTGCGTTCCATGCAGACTCCCAACAAAAGAATGCAGCCAATTGTGCATCTTCACTTCTCGGCGATCAATAGGCTTGAACATCCCACCATCAATAATATTAGCCTCTACCTCCAGCTCTGTTGCCGAGGGGTCGGTTTCCACCACTACCTCCTTAGGAGGCTTGGGCAACAAATCCTTGTTGAACCGCACCATCTCGGGGTTATCAATCATAAGACGATATCGGGTGTCGTGAACCCTGTTCCACTGGTTGCGTGCCTTGTTGAGCCACTGAGAGTCGAGGACCAGGCCTTGTGCATTGGCTTCGGGTGCCGGCACAGCTGGCGTGACCGTTGAGTGCTGCTTATCAAAAACTAGCGGCATGAGCACATATTGGCTAGTGCTATCGCTTTGAGCCCGTGCCACTTGCGGCGCAATCACAACAACCACAAGCAACAAAAGCAATCTTATGTATTGAAAACCATTTTTCATTATTATCTATCTTAGTAAACAAACACAAAGCATTTAGTGCAAATTAATCCTCCTCTTCCTCTTCGAGGAGCTCGGGGTTGAGCATGTCGTCATCACCCTGCAGGTAAAGGGTGTGCTTGTTGAGAGCATCGGGATCGAGCTCACATGCAAGCTGCATAGCACGATATTTTGGTCTTAATACCACTAATTCTACCAAATAGGCTATCACAAACCACACTCCACAGAGCACCCACAGAGCAACATAGAAGTCATGCATCTGCGATAACGATGCACCATTGACCTGCATCTGAACATAGGCTGTCGAACCCCAGTAGCCAGGAATCATCCTGCTAATCACATCCCAATAGGGAGCAATTTGGTAATGAGGCCACGAAACACCTGTGAGAAAAACAAAGATGAGCGAAGTAAAGGCAAGAAGCAAGAACACGCCCTCACGGTTATTGACAAACACGCGTAGAGACTGCCCCATAAACGACGAGGCGAGCAGGAACGGGAACATAATCAGTGCTATCTCGATGAAGCTACCGTTCATCGGGAACTTGAAAATCAAGGGAACAATGTGCAAAGCAAAAATCGCCGGGAGCAAATAGTAAAACAAGTGCACAAGCGCCTTGCCAATAATCATTGCTCCTGGCAGCGCCTTCACTTCATCGAGGCGGTCGATGCCGCGGTTGCGACGGCGACGTCCCATGCCTCCAGCATGATTCATAGCGATACCCATTATCATGCCCTGTTGAATTACATACACGAGAATGAAAGGCAGCACCGCCGAGGCAATACCCATCGCCGTGTTGCCCAATGGCACCTGGCGGCTCTCGACAAGCCCTCCATCCATGCTGATAACATTTGCCATCTTGGCCCCCTGAAGTTTGGAGCACATCTCCATCTGCACACTGGTGAGTGCCGTGAGCATAGCTTTGTATCTCATCATCACGCTCATGTCGGTGTAAAGCGAGACATGCCCCTGATTGCCACGCATTACCTCGGTCTCAAAGTTTGCAGGGAAATAATAAATGCCATAACATTCTTTGGTAGCCATCTTGTGCTTGGCTTCATCCATATTGCTTGCGTAGCCCTTGACCTGAACGTCGGGCGTGGCATCAAGCTGTCGTATGAACTCACGACTAAGAGCCGAATGGCTGTCGTCAACCACAACCACCGCCTCGTCGCGCACTACCTCAGGATTGTAGATGAGCGAGTAAAGTGGAGGATAAACAATTGCAAGCACAACAAAGAAAATAATCACTGCCTCATCTCGAAAGATGAGCTTAAACTCCTGTATCATCGAGAGTCCAATGCTGTGCAGCCACCCTATTTTTTCGCCATCTCGCTTCATCATTGATTATGGTATATAGAATGGATTAAGACAGTGCTTGCGCAACTTCCACAACATAGTCACCGGCAATAAGCTGTAGACTATCAGTATTATATAGTAGTAACGCGAATAATACAAATCGATGCCGTTCAAAGCTTGGTCAACGTAAATCAAGAAGTAATACTTGATTGGCATCAGATAACCCAATGGCATCACCCACGAATACATGGCTTCCTCAGGAAGTGAGAAACCACAAAAGCTGAACGACAACATTCCCAACAACGTGCATATTGTAGAAGCATACCTGAAGTTAGGCACCAAACTGATGATAAACAGAGCAAAACCCTGGGAAGCCAACACCAGCAGAGCCATTGCCGCTATCATGTTCCACGGATTGCAGTTGAGAGGAAACCCATACTTCACATACATCATGTACTGTATCCAAAGTCCAACATTAATGAAGACAAACGTGTGCGGGAACAACTTGGTGAAGGTGGCAAGGACAATTGAATTGTCGGCAGTGCGCAGCCAGTTTCGGCTGGTGCCTGCGTGCCACTCCATGCCAATGCTGAACACCGTGATGAGCATAACAATCAATGCCAAAAGGCACGGCACAAACGATCCACTCAGGTAATAATTGTAACTCAACCAAGGGTTCTTGAGGGGATGCACATGAGTGACAATTGGCTGCAATGTGGCACTCACCATCTCTTTGGGAAGACCCAATGTGGTGAGCACAGTGCTCACGATGCCTCCGTTGGCCAGCACAGTAAGGGTTTTGAAGCCTTTAAACTGCATCGAGGCCGGTGCAAAAAAGGAATAGTTGATATAGTAGCTCAGGGTGGGTTTCTTGTTGCTCAACGCCTTGGTTGAGAAGTCGCTGGGAATGAAAAAGAAGCCATAAATCTCGCCACGCTGCACAGCATCGATGGCATCGTGATAATTGTCATAGTTCTTGACGATGTTAACCTGCTGAAAAGCGCCAAGGTTGCGAGTAAGCTTGCGCGACAGGTCGCTCTTGTCAAGGTCGACCATTCCCACCGGTGTGCGCTGCACCACTCCGTCCTCCATCAGGTCGAAGAAGAACCACGCGCTCAACAGCGGCACAATCACCATCATGCAAATGTATAATGGTCGTCTAGCCAGCTGTTTCCAGCCCCTTATTATCGAGTTGACAAGAATCCTTAACACTTCGCTATTATTTCAAGATTACCGACATTCCCGGGCGGAAGTTCGGGATTGTTCTCTCGGGACGCGCTTTGACCTCAAAGGTCTTACTATCGTAGTCGCCATAGGCCTTGGTAGCGCCCCAGGTGGCATAGCTTCCCATGTCGTGAACTTGGAATATTCTCATCTTAACCTTCTTGTTGTCAAGAGCAGGAATCATCACATCAATCTCCTTGCCCAAAGGCAGGTCGTTGAGCTTCTCCTCACGCACATTGAACGTCACCCACATGTCTTCGGTTTGAGAGATTGTCATGATGGGAGAACCCATGATAACCAGCTCGCCCAAGTGGGGATAGATGCTCTCGACTTCACCGTCGCAGGGCGCGATAAGATACTTGTCCTCAAGCACAGCCTCTACCTCGCGCACAGTGGCTTGTGCCACATTCTCCATGCCTCTCGAGGCGGCCTTGTCCTCTTCTTGAGCACCATTCTGGGCCATGAGCAACTGTGCTTCGGCGGCCTCGACAGCCGCTGTGGCGGTTCCCACTGTGGCGGTGGCGGCATCGAGGGCAGCCTTGGCCTCGTCGCGCTTTTGCTCGCTCACCACGCCTTCGTTGTAGAGGTTGTTGAGTCGCTCATAGGTCTTGCGGGTGATTTCCTCGGCGGCAATGGCTTGCTGACGAGCCGATTTGGCCTGCTCAACCATCTTGCGCGCTGTCTCAATTATCTCGTAACGCGTTCCCCGTTCAACCTTCTGGTTCTGGCTGGCAGCCACATTCTTCATCTCTTTGGCCTTTGACAAGGTGGCGTCGGTGGTCGATGAATAAATCTTGGCAAGGCGCTGCCCCTTGTGCACATAGTCGCCTTCCTTGACATAAAGCTCCACCATGCGGCCTGCGAGCTTGCCACTCACGCGCACCACCTCGCAGTCGGCCTGGCCTTGTATGGTTTTGTCGGCAGGACGCAGATGCATTATGCCCCAAATCGCCATTCCCGCAACCACAGCCACAAGGATGAGCATCGCGCCAATCAGCGACAGACGCTTGGCCTGCCTAATCTTGCGACGCTTGGCCTTCACGGCGTTGGCATCGGACTCAGCATTTTTGGGCTCATTGGAGTTGATGGGCTTGAAAGGCTCGGTAGGGCCCAACTTTTCTTCCTCGTTCTCGGGAGTGGTCTCGGCAGCAGGCAATTCGGCCTCGATGAGGTTGGCTTCACCACTTGCCTGTGGCGCGGTGGGCTGCTGCTCGGGTGCTTTATTTTGATTTTTCTTCATAATGTCTATTTAGCATAAAATCAATACTTCATTTGGCCAGTAACCTTCGAGAGGTAAACGTTGCACATCATCACGTCGATTTCGGCATCTATCTTCTCGCTATGGGCCATGAGCCAAGCGGTCTGTGCTGCGAGCACATCATCGCTAGTCGACATCCCCTCACGGAATGCCAGCTGGGCGATGCGCAGGTTCTCGTCGGCCTTCACAAGGTTGGCCTTGGTCATCTCAAGGGTTTTGAATGCCTCCTGATACTTGAAATTGGCCTGTGCAACCTGCAACTCGATTTTCTCCTTCACCTCTTCCATCTCAAGATGCTTAATCTTGGCATCGACAAGGGCTGCCTTGTACTTGTTGCTTAACCCGCCCCAATGCCAGATGGGGATTTTGACTATCGCACCAATGGCATAATTGAAACCAAACTCCTTTTTGAAACCATTATAGACATGAGGATTGGAGGTGAAAACGCTACCCACCGCAGCAATGGTAGGCAACATCTCGCTGCGGGCAACCTTTGCCTTCTCGTCAAAGACTTTCACCCCTAGGGCGAGAGCGCCATAGTCCTTGCGCCTGTCATAGACCTGCGCCATGTCGATTGTCGAGGGATAGAGCTGCACACCCAGGTCGCTACGGCCCTCGTCGGCAAGCGTCATGGGCTCGTCGAGTGGCTCGCCACACAGCTGAGCGAGTGCCATGCGCGAGAGCGCGAGGCCGTTCTTCACTTTGGTCAGCGCCACGCTGGCCTCGTTTACTTTAACGTCAACGCTCAGCAGGGTTGCCCGTGTGGTTACACCCTGCTCAAGCATCTTTTTCACATCGTCGTCAAGATTAGTGACAAGTTGCAGATAGCTCTGGGCAAGTTGTTCTTTGGCCTTGAGCGATACCACTAGCCAGTAGGCCTGGTCCACCTCAACAATCACGTCCTCGGCCTTGCGATCACGCAAGAGCTGGGCTATATCGTGAGCATAGTTGGTGATTTGGTTCAGGGCTCTGATTTTGCCTCCCATATAGATGGGCTGCGTCACGAGCACTCCTGCTGCAAAGATGTTGTGCGTGTCGAAGGTAAGAGCATCTTTCACCCTCTGGGTCACGGCGTTGACCTTTCTACCCTCAATTGAGACGCCCACACCACTGGCGGCATCAATCACGAAGTCGTAGTTGCCTGTGGTGGGGTTGAAAAACTGGGTGGGGGTTATATTGTCGATGTCAACTAGCGACACGTTGCGGCCCATGTGGAGATAAGTCCCAACAAAGTCCACACGAGGCTTATAGGCCGCCTGAGCCTCACGCTGCCTATAGCCGGCTTGCTCCACCTTGAGCTGCTCAACAGCCATCAACTTGTTGTTGCGCAGGGCCATGTGGCGGCACGAGTCTAGGCTCACCTGAGCCACTGCACTCATGGCACCCAGCACTAGCACAGCCACCACCATTAGTCTTCTTGCATCCATCTCCTATGTTTATCTAAAATATAAATATTTATTATTACATTAAGTCTGCAAAATTATTAATTACCTACATAAAATGCAACTTATTAATCAATCAGATGGCCACAAAAGGGAGATTCAGGACATTAATAAAGCAAAACGGGACAACCTAAATTAGGGAGCATCTACCGCCTCAACCACATAGCCACGAGAGCGCAACAGCTCAATCAAACCTTGATCGCCAACCAGATGGGCGGCACCAACCACAATGAGCATGCTCTGGACAGGTAAAGTGGCAACTATCTTATCCATCCACTTGCGGTTGCGTGAATAGGAAATGCGTTCTATACTCTCACTACTCATACCCTTTTCAGGGTCAAAAAGATGTTGTTCCAGAGCTTTAAGATCCTGACTGTGATACAAGTCACACAATCTGCGATTGTTCTCGGCAAATTCCTTGTCCTTTGAGCACATTTCCACCAGCGCTCGAGCCTGCTCTTGCAAGGTGCTGCCATAAGCTATCGACAACTGCTGCTCCACAGTCTCAAAACCGCCCACATACTTGCCAAGCTCGCTGCCGCGACTCTGCACTGCCATATCAATGCCACCTCCTGCAAGCGACTTGAAATCAGGGAAATACTTAGCCATCTGCATTGCTTCAAGCTGCATGACAATAGCCATGGGTTTTAACTTGCTAAGTCGGTCAAGGCCTATTATTCCCATCATGTAACTCTTGACCACTCCGTCAACCATCTTGTATTCCTCGGGAGTTAACAGGCGGTCGATAGTGCTATCGGCAGGAGCCAGTGACTCCTTGAGCACCTTGCTTATCACATTCTTGCTCATTATCTCATCTTGCACCACCTCGCCATAGATGGCGTCGACACAGCCTATTACCTCGTTCAGACCAGGCACGCTATCAATGTAGCTGGACGTCTCAAGGTGAATAGTGCCAAACAGATAAGACGGCTTGTAGCAATTACCGCCTGTGATGCGCCACAACAGTTGAGCTTGTGCCGTGGTGGCACAGAATATAACCAACAATGAAATTAACAATTTTCTCATCACGCTACTATCATTTTTGTTTGTTATTTTTGACCACAAAAGTAGGCTTTTTTGCACAAAACCACAAATAATAATGACTCCTTTCAAAAAAATTACCTAATCATAGTGATTGCCCGCCCAGCAAATCACCCATAACTTTGCATCGTGAAAATTTTAAAGTGAATTAGTTATTAGTTGAACTGTTAAACATACTTCAAAGAAAAAAAATAGAAAAATAGTTAAGTAAACAATAAAAGACCCGCACGATGTGAATCGCAGCGGGCTCTTTTTTTAACATCTATAAAGACCTCGTGAAGAAAAAGGGACGGTTCTTTTTTCCTCAATTTCATTGATTTTGAAGAAAAAGGGACGGTTCTTTTTTCTTCAATTCACATTATTTATTTATCTTTGCAGTCACATACACGAACATCCACATAAACTGAAAATAAACATTATGCCCCGTACTCAACGAATTCCAAGTCCAACAGGAGTTTATCACGTAATGATGCGTGGAATCAATAGAGAAAACATCTTCCATGATGAACTTGATTTCCTTAAAATGGAAAAAATATTACGTTCTCTTGCTAAGCCTGTTGATAAAAAGGGAGTCCCCACTCCACCTCTTTGCAAAATCTTTGCTTATTGCATCATGACTAATCACATCCATTTACTAATAGCCGAGCTCTCCGAGCCTATTAGTTTAGTGATTAAACGTTTAGGCATTGCCTATGCTAGCTATTACAACAAGCGCCGACAAAGAACTGGCCCCCTCTTTGAGGGCAGATTTAGAAGTGAGCCTGTCGACGAATGTGACTATTTCATTACATTGCTTCATTATATACATTACAACCCAGTAAAAGCCGGCATGACAAGCAAACCTGGATGGTATAGATGGAGCAGTTGGCATGAGTATGAACTCCCCGAAGATATGGTTGACAGAGGATTCTGCCAACAAAACATACCCTTCAAAAACTACATAAGATCACAAGTAAAAGAAATTGTTTTGTCAGCCGAAGATCCCAAGAATTTCGTTTCAACTGTTGATAAACAACGACTTAACAATAAAGAGGCCGAAACCTTTATTAAAAATCTTGTTCCAGAACAATTTAAAGACCAGGATTTAAAGACCTTACCAAAAGTTGAGAAATTAGCCATTTCAAATAAAGCACAAGATTATGGCATAACTTATTCTCAAATAATTAGCATTTTAGGCCTAAATAAATCCTCCATCTACAGGGGAAAACTGAAAAACAACCGACTAGCAAAATGAAGAAAAGGGGACGGTTCCTTTTTCTTCATTTTTAAAAAAGCCCAGAATTGAATAAAAAAAGCCTCTTTATGCTCAGTTTGGGTGTGCAAAGAGGGCTCGTAGGAAAAAATTGTGATGATATAGTTCACTTGATTTAGGGAAAAGTATTATCTTTGCAATTTGTAAAGTAAATATTATATAATAAAAAACAAAAATATAGAGAGAGTGGACACAAGATATATATTCGTGACAGGCGGCGTAGTGTCGTCGCTGGGCAAGGGTATCATCTCGTCGTCGATAGCGCGGTTACTCCTCTCGCGAGGATTCAACGTGACGATGCAAAAGTTTGACCCCTACATCAACATTGACCCAGGAACATTGAACCCCTATGAGCACGGCGAGTGCTATGTGACCGTGGATGGCCATGAGGCCGACCTCGACCTTGGCCACTATGAGCGCTTCACCAACATCAAGACCACTCGCGCCAACAATATCACCACTGGACGCGTGTATCAGAGCGTGATCGACAAGGAACGCCATGGCGACTTCCTGGGCAAGACAGTGCAAATCATCCCTCACATCACCGACGAGATAAAGCGCTGCGTTAAGTTGTTGGGAAGCACAGGTAAATATGACTTTGTGATAACCGAGATAGGCGGCACGGTGGGCGACATTGAGTCGCTGCCATTCCTCGAGGCCGTGCGCCAGCTCAAGTGGGAGCTTGGACGCAACTGCGTGGTGGTGCATCTCACCTATGTGCCCTATATCAAGGCTGCCGGCGAGCTCAAGACCAAGCCCACGCAGCACAGCGTGAAGCAGCTGCAACAGGTGGGAATTCAGCCCGACGTGCTCGTGCTGCGCACCGAGCTCGAGCTGCCCGCAGCCCACTGCCGCAAGGTGGCACAGTTCTGCAACGTGAGCCCCGACGCCGTGACACAAAGCCTTGACGCTCCCAGCATCTATGAGGTGCCCTTGATGATGCACCGCCAGCGTCTGGACCAAATCATTCTTGAGAAGACAGGAACGCCCTATAGCGGAGAGCCCGACCTGAAAAAGTGGAATTTCTTCCTCGACAAGCTTCACAATGCCAAGCAGGAGGTGAAGATTGGCCTGGTGGGCAAGTATGTGGAGCTGCAGGACGCTTACAAGAGCATTGACGAGAGCCTGTTCACCGCAGGCGTCTACCAAGACCACAAAGTGAAAATCACCTATATCTCAAGCGAGAAAATCAACGACGACAACGCCGAGGCGCTGCTGAGCAACATGGATGGTGTGATTGTGGCGCCCGGATTTGGGCAGCGAGGCACCGAGGGCAAATTTGCCGCGCTCAAGTGGTGCCGCGAGCACGACATGCCCACATTCGGCATTTGCTACGGCATGCAATGCATGGTGATTGAGTATGCCCGCAACGTGCTGGGTTTAGCCGACGCCAACAGCGTGGAAATCAACCCCAAGACACGTCACAACGTCATCGACCTGATGGAGGAGCAAAAGAGCGTGACCAACATGGGTGGCACTATGCGTTTGGGAGCTTATGCCTGCCACTTGAAAGATGGCACGAAAGTTGCTAAAGCCTATGGTAAGCTCGACATTGAGGAGCGCCACCGCCATCGCTTTGAGTTCAATGACGAATTCCGCAAGCAGTTTGAGGATGGTGGCATGATATTTGCCGGCGAGAATCCCGAGACCCATCTTGTTGAGGTGATGGAACTTCCTGACAAGAAATGGTACATAGGCACTCAATATCACCCTGAGTACAGCAGCACAGTGCTCATTCCTCACCCATTGTTTATGGACTTTGTGCGCGCTGCGATTGAAAACAAGAACAGCCATTGTTAGCTTCCTTTTTCATCGCTACATCGAGGATGATAGAAAATATCAAATTGCTGAGACACAAAACTAAATAACATTAAAATTTGAAATAAAAAAGTAACAAGAGATATCAATAAATTATGGACAAAAACACGGTAATAGGAATGCTGCTCATGTGTGCGGTGATTTTTGGCTTCATGTATTTTCAGCCAAAAGAAGAAACCCCTCAAAACAAGCAGGCATCTGCCACCACCGAGAAGACAAAAGACCAGTCGGCCAATGCCAGCATCGACACGCTCACCAGCGACGAGATGACATTGCTCGACACTCTAACTGCAAAGAACGGAAATATCACATTTGAAGGAGTAAAACTCATCAGTCAAGAGGGCAAAGCCACCGGCACTGTGCAAGTTGAGAACAAAACCATCGACCTGTCGACGCTCACCCAGGCCAAGACCGACGACCCACGAAGCCAGAACCTGGCAGTGCAGGCCGTGAGGAACGTTATCAGCAAATATGCCCAAGCCTCGGCTTTCAGCTCCAACCTCACTGGCGAGGCCAAGACGGTAACGCTTGAGAACGACTCGCTCAAGATTGAAATAAGCACCAAAGGCGGCATGCTCACACGTGCCACCCTCAAGGGCTATAAAGCCTATCGCACGCAAGAAGACTACAAAAACAACAAGAGCGTGCCCGTCGAGATAATAACTCCCGAAAACAACCAATATAGCTTCATCCTCAACTCCACCACGCAACGTTACGACACTCGCGACTTCTTCTTCACCCCCGAGCAGCAAAACGACTCGTCGGTGACCATGACACTCAATCTAGAAGGAGGAGCCAAGTGGAGCTTGCGCTACACCCTTGTCAACGGCAGTAAAGACAAGAAAAATGCCAACGACCGCGACACCTACATGGTGCGAATGGAAGTGCTGCAGCAAGGCATTGACAAGGTGATTCCCTCCAACATGAGCACTATGGACTTCTCTTGGAACCAAAAAATCAAGCGACAAGAGGCAGGAAAGCAGTTTGAGGAGCGAAACAGCGCACTCTACTGGAAAATACAAGGCGACAACGACGATGTCAACAACCTGAGCGAGAACGGCAGCAAAGAAGAGAAAGTGCAAGAGCGCATCAAGTGGATATCGGGCAAGAGCCAGTTCTTCTCAACCGTGCTCATCGCCAACCAATCGTTTAACGGAGCTCAATTCAAGAGCACTGCCTTTGAGAAAGACAAGAATCCCAAAGACTATGACCAGTATCTCAAAGACATTAGCGTAGATGCAACTTTAGACTACAGCTCACTGAATCCTACCCCAGCCTCATTCTACTTCTACTTTGGCCCTAACCGCTACGCACTGCTCTCGAGCTACGACAAGTTCTCACCACAAGAAGACCTGCATCTCACCCGACTGGTATCGCTCGGATGGACATTGTTCCGCTGGATCAACTCGGGAATCGTGATGCCAGTGTTCAACTGGCTATGCAAGTTTGGATGGAGCCTGGGAATCGTGATTCTCGTTCTCACCATCCTCCTCAAGCTCGCGTTGTGGCCACTCACCTACAAGAGCTACATGTCGCAGGCTAAGATGAAAATCCTGCAACCCGACATTCAGGCCATCAACGAGAAGTATCCCGACCCCAACGATGCAATGAAGAAGCAACAAAAGACCATGGAGCTTTACAAGCAGGCTGGAGCCAACCCCATGGGTGGCTGCTTGCCCATGCTTCTGCAAATGCCATTCCTCATTGCAATGTTCTGGTTCTTCCCATCAAGCATCGACCTGCGAGGACAGTCATTCCTGTGGGCTCCTGACTTGAGCGCCCCCGACGCCATCATCTCGCTGCCTTTCAGCATTCCATTCCTGGGTGACCACTTGAGCATCTTCTGCTTGCTGATGACAGCGACCAACATTGGTTATACCTATATTAATATGCAGTCGCAGTCTTCGAGCCAGATGCCCGGCATGAAGTGGATGATGTACTTGATGCCACTCATGTTCCTCGTGTTCTTCAACACCTATGCAGCTGGACTTAGCTACTACTACTTCGTATCGCTCCTGATCACTATCATCCAGACCTATCTCACTCGCATGATGGTCAAGGAAGACAAAGTGAGAGCCGTCATGGCCGAGAACGCCAAGAAACCCAAGAAGAAGAGCGGTTTCATGGCACGACTCGAGGAAGCTCAGCGCCAGCAGCTCGAGCAGCAAAAGCGCGCCGCCAAGGGTGGAAGCAATTCTAAGCGTCGCCGATAAACTTTTAGTATTCCTTAATGTCAAATAATAAAAACACAACTTTAAAACTATGGCAACAACTTACAAATGCCCTAATTGCGGCAACACAGTAATTTTAGAACAACCTGTAGAGACCATCACGTGTCCCTACTGCAACACAAACTTCAACACTGCCATCAACCAGCAACCACCACAATTCGGTGGAAATCAGCAGCAATATGGTCAGCAGCAGCAACAACAATATGGCTACCAGCAACAGCCCTATGGAGGGCAACAATATGGATACCAGCAGCCTCCCAGCAACGACGTCTTTGCCGAGGGTCCTTCGGGAAAGAGCCGCGGCATCGCTGCCTTGCTAGCGATTTTCCTTGGAGCAATTGGCATTCACTACTTCTATCTGGGCAAGACCACTCCAGGAATCGTGTTCCTAGTGGCAAGCCTAATCAGCTGTGGCATTCTGGCTGCCGTGACTAGCATCATCGGCCTTATTCAGGGCATCATGATGTTCACAATGAGCCAGCAAGAATTTGAGAACAAGTATGTGAACCCAGCCGTCTCATTCCCATTGTTCTAAGCCACCATTCGCACAACTCACCATGAACGAGAAAACACATCAGCTGGCACAACAGGCCAAAAAGGTCAAAATGACCAAGAAGGCACAAAAAGACAAGGCCGACCGCAGGCGAAGGTTGCTAAAAACCTTCGCCATAGGCCTGAGTGTGCTGCTTGTGTTACTCGGTGCGGTGTTGTTCTGGGGATATAAAAACCGCACGTCCATCTTCCACTGGATGAGAGGAGAAATAGTCATCAACCGCGACAAGTATCCAATAGTTGGTATCGACGTTAGCGCTCACAATGGTGACATCGACTTCCAAAAGGTGAAAGAGGATGGATATTCTTTCGTTATAATCAAAGCTTCCGAGGGCGTCAGTCACCACGACTCCAAGTTTGACATCAACTATGACAACGCTCGCAATGCGGGACTAAAAGTTGGTGCCTATCACTTTTTCCGCAAGAACACCGACGGACTGAACCAAGCCAAGAACTTCCTCGAGACCATTGGCTGGCGCAAACTTGACCTTCCGCTAGTGATCGATGTCGAGGACTGGAGCAACGACAAGAACGTCAAGGACGACCGCACCCAAAAGCACCTTGATGCAATGATCGACAACTTGCGCTCTCGAGGGCTCAAAGTGATGGTCTACACTAATGGCGACGGTTACAAAAAGTATATTAAGGACGGACAGGTCAACATCAACCTGTGGCTGTGCGCTTTCCGCAGCCCCGATAAGTTGAGGCACATACCACACCAAATGCAGCAATACAGCCACTGGGGAAGAGTGAAGGGAATTTGGGGCGATGTCGACCTCAACGTGTTCAACGGCTCACGAGAGCAATGGGACAAATGGCTCCAGGACCTTACTCCCTATCAGATTGAAGATTCCTACATCGACACCACTCTAATCAACGAAGACCAAGAATTTTATATTATCGACGATGAACTATAAGAAATATCTCTCCATAGTAGCAGCTTTATTGCTCTCGCTCGCTGCCACAGTGCAAGCCAAGGTCTACACCTGGGACAAATTCAACATTGCATTCGAGGCACCCGAGGGCGGACACGTGCCCTTCACATTCTTCCAGGATCCTAACTCGGCGCAAGTCGACTGGGACGAGATGGTAATGACACTGCAACGTTACACCAAGAACAATAACACCAACAAGAAAAACCTCAACGAGCGACTCAAGAGCCGAGCCCTCGGCTTCAACATGTATGACACCAGGCTATTTGAAATAAAAGTCAAAGGATTCAAGTGCTACTCTCTCGAGGGAACGATGCCCGACGGCACGCGATGCCTCATTAACTATCTCGTGAGCGACAAAACGCCAACAGTGCTTGAAGTCGTCATCAACTACCTGCTAGGAAACCAAGAAGTGGCAGAAGACATCATCAAGAGTTTCTCGGAGAACAACAACCAAAAGCCCAACGAGCGCGAGAAACCCAAGCAAAAAATCCAAAAGAAAGAGGACGCCGAGAAACAAGAACAAGAACTCAAGAAAGAGAAACGACGCCAAAACGAAAAAGTCTACGAGTGCTAACACTCTATGATTTCAATATAAAAACGCCACAAGATTCTTGTGGCGTTAATTGTCTTTTATAGTGCAATCTATTTAGAACTTGAACTTGTAGCCCACTCCCAGGATGTGAGAGTCGCGGTTGTTATAGTCATCGTCCTCATAGATGTCTTGATAGCGGTAGAACACGTCAAGCGTGTTGTGCTTGTTGATTTTGAACTCACAGCCAGCCGTGTAACGAGCCTTGAAATCATTAGAGATGTAGGCCTCGGCCGACACATATGGCTCCCACCAAGCCTTCTTCTTATCATAGCTTAGCTGCAGCCTCGAGCGCACAACGTTCTTCCCCTTGCCTTTCACTGGCTCGAGGCGATCCTTTTTCCAATCGTAGGTCACATCGGGCACCTCAGGGCGATAGGTGTACTGCCAGCGCTCACGCAGCGAAATCTTTACGTTGCCAGCCTTAAACGTGGCGATAACCGACGCATAAAGGCGGTGCTTGGTGCCCCAGTAGGCCTCGGTTTCCTCCTGCTTAGCCTCGTCCCACTCGTGGAGCGAGTAGTCGCGCATAAACTTGTAGCCAGCGTCAAACTTCAACGTGGGAAGCACCTTGTACTCGGCGCCCACGGCAATGTTCCAACGGCTGGGAGCGCCCCATCCCTTGCCTTCCTCGATATTGTCGCGCAGGCGGTATTCAAACTCGGCGCCAACGCTCCATTTCTTATTGATTTTCTTGTCAACGCCAACAGTCATCCACAGGCCGAAGTCCTTGCCACTCTTGCCCGGGAATTGTGCACTTGCTGGCAGTGCAACAGCAGCGCACAATGCCACTGCTGCAGCGAGCTTCATTACTCGTTTCATTGCAAATCTTGTCTTGTTAGTTTTGTAGTTTTATCAACACTGTTGCTACCGCTGTCGGTGCTGCGGTAGTGAACCCTGAGCATTGTCATGTCGCGCAGGAAATCGATGGCACCCACCTCCACTTTGATGATGTCGAGGCCGGTGCGCTTCTTAAGGTCGTCAATCAACTCTTCGCGCTTGTCGGGAGAGATGAGCTCAATCTTGTCATACTGAACGAGCTTCACATTCTCGGTCTTGAGGCGCCACTCACACACGATGATGGCGACAATCACAATTATGTTGGTGATTACAAGCTCAACAAGAGGCATTGTCGACGCCAGGGCATTGACCACTGCCAGCGCAATGATAATGAACAGATAGGTCATCTCGCGCACCGGCATAGTGTCGGTGCGGTAACGCATAATGCTGAAGATACCAAACAATCCTATTCCAAGTCCAATACCCGCCTTGCCTTTCATGTCCTCAAGCACAAAAATCATGAAGAACACCAAGAAGAACAACGAGATGCTGATTAGCATAAATGTGAAATAAAAATCACGACGCTTGCTCTTGCGATAATACAACCTGTCGATAATAATCCAGCTCACTACAACGCAGATGAGAAACCTTATCAGCATTGAGTAGAATGGCATGGTTATTCCCTGAAACAAATTTTCTATCATATCTTATTTCAATTTTTTATGTTTTAGATATTTTGAGGTTTATTCTTTCACTGGTTACAATCTCTAGCTATCATGCGGTCAACGTAGTGCAACTTGGGCTTGAAGCGATTTTGCTTCACACTAGGGTTGCTCAACGCAGTGCCCATGCAATACTTGCTGAAGCCATGTGCATGGATGTGCAAGTCACGAAGCATCGCCAGCAATGGTGACGGCTGATTACCATCGCGTTTGAGCTCAATCACCACCACCTGATCAAGACTAGTGTCGAGGCCCGACCTGAAATTGTGGAAACGCAGCCCAGTGTCGATTGTCACACGCTCGGTCCTGCCCTTGTTGACAAGTGTGATGCGGTTGAACCAGTTGCGCAGGGCTGGCTCAAGTGAATCAACGTCCCACCAGCACAACCCATCGAGAAAGTCGTACTTGTGCTGACCCTCGATGTTGAACTCATCAATCGATATGCGTTTCTTGCGTGTTCGGCGGTGGTTGTTCTTGTTCTTCACTTCCAAGAACATAAGCCCCGAACCCACATACTCACGCACCCTCACCTTTTGCCTGCCCAGGCATCCGTTGTGATGCATGATGTACATATCAAGGTTGGGAGTGTCGTAATACAATGTGGTATAGGCACTGTGGCGCACTCCGTCAATCTCCTGCATGAAATACTCGTCGCGAGCCATTGCCAGCAGCTCAAGCAAGCGAGGCATGGTAGTGACAAATTTTGTATCGACGCGATTCATCAACCTCACCGATTTCATCTCGTCAAGGGTGATAGGGTCAAAAGTGTTAATAATCGCGTCCAATAGTGCTAGTGTTTTATAGATTTAACCGCAAAATTAAGAAAAAATTATCATCATGCCCACTTTTCAGCGATATTTTTCAGTAAGACAGAGGAAAATATCAGCCAATACTACCAAAATCACCCACTCTATACTCAGCAGAGTGGGTGACATTTAGCACTAATTAGAGAGAGAGATTAGCATCCCATACCCCCCTATGACAAAAAGCTGTTAATCTTGCTCAACAATGAAATTAAGCAAACAAACGAGATGAGCGAACACACGACATATACTCCAAGAAGCACATAGTCCTCGGTCTTTGCTTCGTTGAGCAGATTCTTATAACTATCAACATCGGTGATTTTGTCCATAGGAATCGACGCCAGCACAGCAATGGCAAGACCTGCCAAGCCAATAACAAACGAGAATGCACCGCCCAAGCGACTCGATATTATCATTCCTATCAAGTTCAAGAAAAACGCGAGGGCAAAGTAGGCAATAGTGAGGAAAGCATACTTCTCGTTCTTTACCATGCGCATAATGGAAATCACACTGATGCCCATTATGGCTGCCGAACTCAGCAACTGACACAGGCCCAAGATCGGGCTTTTGAAATATCCACCAAAGTAGGAGAATGCGCCAAAGAAAGTAATCAAGCCTCCCAATGCCGACAGACCTAACAGAACGTATAGGATAATCTTGAAGATGTTCTGTGCAGACTGTTGATTGGCAATTGGCTGCTGATATTGGGGCTGACCTTGATATTGGGGCTGGGCAGAAGCCTGAGGCTGCTGATATTGGGGCTGAGCAGGTGCTTGAGGGGCAACCGGCTGCGGGGGCTGAACTGGAGCGGGAGCGGGAACTTGAGGCTGCTGTGGAGCAAACAAAGTAGCGAGTTCAGGCACTTGACTTGCCTGAGTCCAGTTTGCCATTCCTTCACACCACACAAGCGACTGAGGAGTCAAGCCATTACCCAAGAGTTGCTCAATGGGAAAAGGCCCCAATTGCTGATTGTCTTTAACTAAATAATACTGTTTCATATTCAATAAATTATTAATTAATGTTTATCCTTTACAAAAATATATACTAAAGGTTATTTTTCAAAATTTTCAGTATAATTTTTGCTTTTTGTAACGAAAAAAGCAATACCTTTGTAGAGTGGAATCGTTTCCACCACATTCTTGATTCATCTATTATGAGCGACATAAAGTTTATATGGCACCGTTTTTGGATTTGGGTGAGAAACATTCTCATCTTCTTCTTTGTGTCGTCGATACTTGCTGTGATAGCATTCAAGTGGGTGCCTGTTTACCGCACTCCACTCATGTATATTAGATGCTACCAACAGTGGTATATTGGAAAAGAAGCGGTTATCAAGCACCAATGGGTTGATTTAGACCAAATCTCACACAACATGCCTCTGGCAGTTATGGGAGGCGAGGACACGCATTTCACTGAACACAGCGGTTTTGAGGAAAAAGAAATCCTCAGAGCACGCCTCGAGGCACTGCAAGGTGGCCGTGAGCGAGGTGCCAGCACCATTTCGCAACAGACGGCCAAGAACGTGTTTCTGTGGCCAGGGCACAGCTGGTTGAGAAAAGGGCTCGAGGCCTATTTCACGGTGCTTATCGAGAACATTTGGGGAAAGGAACGCATCATGGAAGTGTATCTAAACTCCATCGAGATGGGCGATGGCATCTACGGAGTGCAGGCATGCGCCCAGGAGAAATTCCATAAGGATGCGCGCAACCTCACTCGCAACGAGTGTTCTCTCATCGCAGCCACGCTACCCAACCCGCTCGAGCGCGACTCGGCTCATCCCAGCAAACTGGTGACTAAGCGAAGCAAGCGCATCCAGCGGGAGATGAACGCTGTTAAAGATCCAGGCTGGGGAGCCAAATAACCCTTGTTAAAATGACTTTTATGTAATTTAAACCTATAAAACAATTCTTAAAACAACTATGGATTTTATTTCTCAAAGATTGCAAGCTTTGTCGCCATCGGCAACATTGGCGATGTCACAAAAGAGTAGTGAACTTAAAGCTCAGGGAGTTGACGTTATCAACCTGAGTGTGGGTGAGCCCGACTTCTTCACTCCCGATCACATCAAGGAGGCCGCCAAGAAAGCTGTAGACGACAACTTCTCGTTCTATTCTCCAGTACCAGGATATCTGTCGCTCCGTCAAGCTATCAGCGACAAGCTCAAAAATGAGAATGGCGTGGATTATGCACCCGAGCAGATTGTAGTGGGCAACGGTGCCAAGCAGTCGCTCTGCAACACTGTGCTGTGTCTTGTCAACCATGGTGACGAGGTGATTATCCCAACTCCAGCTTGGGTTAGCTACGTGCAGATGGTGAACTTGTGCGGTGGCAAGAGCGTGCTTGTCCCAGCAGCTATCGACCAAGATTTCAAGATTACCCCCGAGCAACTTGAGAACGCCATTACCGAGCGCACTAAACTCATAATCCTGTGCTCGCCATCCAATCCTAGCGGCAGCATCTACAGCAAGGAAGAACTTGCTGGGCTAGCAGCAGTGCTGGCACGTCATCCACAAGTGATGATTATCGCCGACGAGATTTATGAGCACATCAACTACGTGGGCAAGCACGAGTCGCTGGCTCAGTTCCCCGAAATCAAAGACCGAGTGGCTATCATCAATGGTGTGTCTAAAGCTTATGCCATGACTGGATGGCGCATCGGTTATGTTGCTGCTCCATTGTGGCTTGCCAAGGCTGTTAACAAGCTGCAAGGACAATATACTAGCGGCGCTTCTTCAATCGCACAGAAAGCTGCCGAGGCTGCCTACCGTGGCTCGCAGCAGTGCGTTGAGGACATGCGCGTGGCATTCCAACGCCGTCGCGACCTAATCACCGGTTTGCTGCAGGAGATTCCTGGCATCGAGCTCAAGGTTCCTCACGGAGCTTTCTATGTGTTCCCCAAGGTTGAGGCATTCTTTGGCAAGCGTTGCGGCGATACCGTTATTAACGACGCTGGCGACCTTGCAATCTATCTGCTTGAGAAGGCCCATGTGGCTAGCGTTGCTGGCGACGCCTTCTGCTGCCCAGGTTATCTGCGCATGAGCTATGCCACCAGCGATGAGAACCTCATCGAGGCAGTGGCACGCATCAAGGCCGCCCTCGCTGAGCTGAAATAAAAAATCCATCTTATAATAATGGGTCCTGACTATTACCACATATGATCAGGGCCCATATTAACAAAATGCAATGACTAAAAATATCATCTACATCTTAGCCCTGTTGCTGGCAATCACCACCAGCTGCAAGCATGCCGACAAAGCAGTTGAAGCTCCCAAGCCAGCAGTTTACTACTGGCGCACTACATTGACACTCGACAGTGTGGAGCGGCAGTTCTTGCAAGACCATAACGTGGGGAAGATGTATGTGCGATATTTCGATGTCACCCTTGACGAGAACAAGCAGCTTCAGCCTAATGCTACCATCACCTTCCAAGATAGCATTCCTAGCGGCATTGAGATTATACCCACCGTGTTCATCGTTAACAACTGCCTGGAACACGGCATCGACAGCATTGCCTCGCTACTCGTGAAGCGAGTGCTGCAAATGAATGAGACTCACGATATTGCCGGAGTGAGTGAGCTGCAAATCGACTGCGACTGGACAATTAAAACCCAAAACGCATATTTCAAATTCCTAGAGAAAGTAAAGCAATTGCTCCAAGAGCACAACATGAAGCTGAGCGCCACCATCAGGCTGCACCAGCTAGCAATGGAAGCTCCGCCAGTTGACTATGGCGTGCTCATGATGTACAACACTGGCGATCTCAAGAATAGCAAGCAGCGCAATCCCATCCTTGACATGAGAGATGTGGAGCCCTTCTTGAAATATGTAGAAAACTATAGCCTACCACTTTGCGCTGCCTACCCCAACTTCAGTTGGCAGTTGCTCTACACAGGCGACAAGTTCCGCGACATCCTCTATAGTGAGGAGCTCAACGACACATCACTATATCGCAAGGTAGCCGAGAACAAGTATCTTGTGATTAGCAGCATCGACTTGCCAAACTACCTGAGCAGCAACAGCAGCTTCACCTATTTAAATGCTGGAGACACTGTTTTAGTTGTTAAACCTGAGGCTAATTCTATAGTCAAAGTACATGATGCCCTCTCTAGCGAGCGACCCGGCATCAATGATCAAGTCATAATATACAGTTTAAACAATAATAGTATCATCAATTACACTACTAGCGATTATGAAAAAATTTATCGCCCTTAGCCTGCTTGCAATCGCCACTTTGCAAGCATGGGCATGTGGTGGATGGGTAAGGCCCAACTATTACATGTTCAGCGTGTTCAACCGCAACCAGATGGAGAACACCTATCAGCAAGAAGCCAACAAGTTCTGGGCTTCCTATGTGGGTGACGGATTCTACGAATACATGGTAGAAGACTTTGGTAATGTCGACCCGGCAGAGTTTGACAAGAGCGAAAACGCCCTTATCAAAACCGCCAAAAAGAAACGCGACAATGAGATGCTCACCTACATGCGACTGCTCAACAAGTATCTCAACAACAATGGAGCTGGCGACAACCAGTGGAACTATCCCACCAAGGAGCAACTTGAAAGTCGCAAAGCAACCATCAGCCAGGTGAAAGACCAAGCAATGGCCTATCGTGGCTCTAAGTTGAAGAGCCAGTATGCCCTGCTTGTGATGCGTTGCAACATGACGCAAAAGGCTCATCAGGATAACGTCAACTACTGGAACAGCACTGCAAGCAAACTCAAAGACAGCCCCTACAAGAACTGGATGAAAGACATCTATGCTGGTGCGCTTTACAACACAGGTAAAAAAGACGAGGCTTGCCAAATATTTGCCGAGCTGGGTGACATGACAAGCATCAAGTACTGCATGCGCAAGAAACGCAACCTGCAAGGCATCAAGGATGAGTATGCAGCTAACCCCAACTCCCCCACCCTTGTCTTCCTGGTTCAAGACTTTGTGAACAACACTCAGGAGACCCTCGACAACAACAGTGACCCAAACCTGATGCAATATGTTGAAGCTACCGGCATCTACCAAAACGATATTGACGGGTTTATCGATTTTGCTGGACAAGTTCTTAAGGAAGGAAAAACCAAATCGCCTGCTATGTGGGAGGCAGCACGCGGATTTGTCAACTACATGAACAATAATCAAGACGATGCCATCAAGCAACTCACCAATGCACAGAACTTGGCTGGCACACAGCGCATGCGCGACAATGCCCGTGCATGTCTCATGCTCGCCAGCATCAAAAGTGCTAAGCCCGATGACAGCTACTTTGACTATATCACTGGTGAGTACAAGTGGCTCGATCAGGTGGCAGGTGTAACCGAGGATGACAAATATGGCAACGACCCACATTACTGCGACGTATATGAGCGCGTGACCTATGACAACCTCGTGCCACAACTTTTCAGATGGGGAATGCCTAACGCTGCTACTGCGTTGCTAGGAATGGCCGACCTGCACAGCAATAATTCGGAATATGCTAACGTCATTGAGCACTTCTCGTCACACGAGTATGAGGAGTTCTTCAACTACCTGAACAGCGGCGAAAAGTCATCGCTTGAGAAGATGGCAGTGAGCAAGATCAACATACCTGAAGTGGCGTTCAACGACGAGATGGGCACTAAATTGCTGCGCGAGGGTGAATTCTCGGCTGCTATCCCCTATCTTGAGAAAGTTCCATTGAGCTACGTTCAGGAGCAAGGCATCGCCGACTACATGGCTCGCAAGGATTATAACAAGGAAATTTGGCTCAAGCGTCAGTTCCTCAGCCCTTGGAAAGAGCATGAAACAGAGGCAAAACTCACTGAGAATGCCAAACTGACCTATTGCCGTGACATGCTTGCCCTGAACAAGGAAATTGCCAATGCCACTGGTGAGGCCCGCAATCAGCTGCTATTAAAGAAGGCCAACCTGCTCTACCAAGCCAGCTTCAAGGGCGACTGCTGGTATCTCACGCACTACGGACAAAGTGCCAACGACGAGCAGCAGAAGAACGAGTATGACTTCATCGGGTCGGCAAGGATGCTATTGCGTGAAGTTGAGAAAAACACTACCGACATCAACACACAGCTCAAGAGTATCTTTGCACAAACGTTTATCGTTGGCGAGAACTCACAGTACTGCGTGCAAAAGAGATTTGATTACGGAACTAGCTCCTATGAGAACGTGCTCTTCTTCGACACGCCACACTATCGCGCTATGACACGCCTCGACAAGTTCTACAAGGACAACAACCTCCAGACCGACTATATGTCGAAGTGCGACATCTACAAGAAATTCATCGTATTAAACAAGTAATTTGCTGACCAAACCGGAAAGTGTGTGAATGACAACGATACAAGGCATTCACACACTCTCCTATTATATGTATTATACCTCAATAACCAAAAACAATTAATCCATTGTTTACATGAAACGTTTTTACATCTCTCTAATTTCAGTCATCACAGTGGTTAGCGCATGGGCTTGCGGAGGCAATCCTTTCACCGAAAATTCTTGTCATTGGGACAATTATTACATGTTCAGTGTCATCAATCGTGAATGCTTTGATACCGATTATCATAACAGTTGCACCGATTGGGATAAGTATGTGGGCGAAAAAGATGTGTATAGTACATACGACCTTGAGCATGTTGACCTAAGCAAGTTCAATCAGAGCAAGAACAAAATCATCAGGACTGCAATCAAGCGAAATGACACCGAAACCATCAAATACCTGAAACTCATAATTGAGTTCAGCCAAAACTGCAACGTTCACAATGGTTGGGACTACCCCACCAAGAAAGATTTGGCTCATAGAAAAGCAATTCTCAACCGTATCAAGAAAAACGCCAAGGTTTACAAGGGAACGCGATACAGGAACCAATATGCCTACCTGGTGATGCGCTGCAACATGGTGTTGGAAGCACATCAAGACAACGTGCTATACTGGCAGACTATAGCAAGCCGCCTCAAGAGCAAAAACTTCAAGCACGAAATGAAGAACATCTATGCTGGAGCTTTGTACAACACAGGGCAGAAAGACAAGGCTTGTGACATCTTCGTTGAGATGGGCGACATGACAAGCATCAAGTATTGCGTGCGGAAAGACCGAAACCTAAAAGGCATAAAGGAACAATATGCCCAAAATCCTAACAGGCCCACCCTCATTTTCTTAGTTCAAGACTTTGTCAACAACACACAAGAGTCAATTGATTGCAATTACGACGAAGAATCTGTAGAATTTGCAGAAGCAAAAACCATCCTCAAGCGAGAGTCAATGGCATTTGTCAAGTTTGCAGAGCGAGTGCTTAAAGAGGGGAAAAACAAATCGCCATGCTTATGGCAGACGGCTCGAGGGATGATAAATTACCTCTATGGCAATCAAACTGATGCCCTCAAGCAACTAGAGGACGCCCAGAAGCTTGCCGGCACACAGCGCATGCGCGACAATGCGCGAGCTTGCATGGCGCTGGTGCGCGTCAAGAGTGCACAGCCCACTCAAGAGTTCTATGATTACATGCTGGGCGAACTTAAATGGTTGAAGATGATGAGTGGAAAGAAAAAATACGGCGAAAGTGATTATGAGTCAAATTATTTCACCTTCACCGATCCGCACTATCAGGATGTAATTAACCGCATTGCCTCGCAAGGACTCATGGCACGCTTTAGAGAGTGGAACATGCCCGAGGCTGCCCTAGCCACCCATTTTATGGTCGACAACCTTAGCAGCTATTACGACATGTCCTTTTCTGTGAACTCGGCAAAGGACGAACTCGACAGCATCCCCAGCGACCAGTTCAGCAAGTTCTGTTCCTATGTGAAGAGTGACAATGTCTCTAATCTAGAGCAATGGATCAATAGCCATGTTTATGGCGATGATTTCCTTAACGACCACATGGGCACCAAACTCATCAGAGAGGGCAAATTTCAAGAAGCTATCCCTTATCTCGAGAAGGTGCCGCTAGACTACTACTCGTCCCAAGAAATCAGCCTTTTCATGAACCAGCGCGACTACAAAAAAGAGAGGTGGATGAAACAGCAAACCAAGCAAGCGGAACCAAACGATAATTGGCGGGCAACAGTCAGCAACAACGATAAAATCAGTTTCTGCCGCGATATCATCAGTATTGACCGACAAATTGCTAACGCTCGAGGCGAACAGCGCCTGCAGCTGATGTACGAGAAAGCATCTATGCTCTTCCAGGCCAGCTACTACGGCGATTGCTGGTATATTTCACAATATTACACATCTGACTGCAAAGTGCCCCAATCGGCCGGCATACTTGCCGACAAAGCCATTACTCTTCTCAAAGAAGTGGAGAAGTCGACCACCGACAACCGTCTCCATCTAAAATCGCTCTATGCTCAATCCTATTATTATGGCCGTACCGACGGTTATTATTATCAAGAAGATTGGAACGACAAAGGGGAGTGGTATTCTTTTATCAATACCGGTGGCAAGCACTATCAAGCTTTGAGACAACTAAATAATTTCATCAATCAAAACAACCTAAACAATGTCTCTTACATCAGCAAATGCGATGTTATTAAAGAGTTTAGAAAAGCATTATAAGTAAATATGAAAATCCAATATGCCAGCGATTTACACTTGGAGTTTGACGAGAACACCAAGTTCTTGAAGGAGCACCCGCTTGAGGTGAAAGGCGATATTCTGGTGCTGGCGGGCGACATCCTGCTCTTTGGCGAGAAGCTGATGAGTGAGCATCCGTTCTGGGACTGGTGCAGCGATCACTATACTCACACATTTATTGTGCCGGGTAACCATGAGTATTATAACAGGGTGGATGTAATACCAACCCTCGAAAGTTTCACCTATCCACTGCGGCGAAACGTTACCTACTTGAATAACCGCAGCATAACGCTGGGCGACATCGAGTTATTTTTTACCACGTTGTGGACAAGGGTAAGCGATGGGGACCTTGCCAGTGTTCAAATGTATATGACCGACTGCCGGCGCATCGCCTATGGTGACCACATCATGCTTGCCACCGACTATGAGCGAGCACACGATAAATGCCTGTCATGGCTCAAGAGAGCATTAAGTCAATCGACAGCAGCCCACAAGGTGGTTGTCACCCACCACTGCCCAATTCTTGCCGAAGACCCTCGCTATGACGACAATGGTCTGTCGAGTGCCTTTACCGTTAACCTCGAGGATTTCATCAAGGAGAGCGACATCAACTATTGGATTTTCGGGCACACCCATTGGAATGCCAAACGAGGCACAAAGATTGGTAACACTACCCTACTTACCAACCAAATGGGCTATCTCACGCACGGTGGAGAAAAAGGTTTCTCACTAGAAGAATGGGTGGAGATATAAACTAAGTCGCATGAGCAATGATTATTTAATCACAAACTCATGCGACTTTTTTCTAAATCTAGCTTTTAACCCGTTTAGAAGAAGCGGGCGAGGATGTCGATGTGCTCAATGGGTGTTGCCCAGCTAGTGGCGAAACGAGTTATGAATCGTCCGTCGGGCAGCTTGTCCCAAACCTCGAAAGCTATCTGCCCTTCAAGGGCATCCATTTGTTCTTGAGTGAGGATTGGGAACTGCTGATTGGTGGGCGAATCGATGTAGAACTCAATACCTTTGCTCTCAAACATGCGCTTCATTTCCATCGCCATGTCGATGGCATGCTGAGCTATGTTAAGGTAAAGATTGTTGGTGAAGAGCGTGTCGAACTGGATGCCCAAGAGCCGGCCCTTGGCAAGCAAGGCTCCATGCTGCTTGATGATGGTGAAGAACTGACGTGGAGCGTTGCCCTTGGGGAACACCACAGCCTCGCCACACAGGGCGCCAACCTTGGTGCCGCCAATATAGAACACATCACACAAGCTAGCAAGAGTTTTGAGGTCGACATCGGCAGCGGGGCTGGCGAGTCCGTAGCCCAGACGTGCTCCGTCGATAAAAAGTGGAATCTCATATTCCTCACATATCGCCTTGATAGCTCTCAGCTCATCGAGGCTGTAGATTGTTCCATATTCTGTTGGGAACGAGATGTAGACCATGCCGGGATACACCATGTGAGGCCAAGTGGGATCGCCATGGAAATGCTCCAAATACTGACGCAACTCGGCAGGATCCATCTTACCAAGATGGTTGGGCAGCGTGATAACTTTGTGACCGCTAAACTCCACCGCACCACTCTCATGCACAGCGATGTGACCAGTCTCAACAGCAATCACGCCCTCGTAGCGACGCAACACAGCATCGATAACCGTGCTATTGGTCTGAGTGCCTCCCACCAGAAAGAACACGTCGGCATCGGGGCAACCAGTGGCCTGGCGAATCCTTGTGCGAGCATTCTCGCAGAATGGGTCTTCGCCATAGCCCTCAACCTGGGTCATGTTAGTCTCAATCAATCGGTTTAAAATTGCAGGGTGCGCTCCCTCAATATAGTCGCAAGTAAAAGAAATCATATTTTAAGTTTTAGGTGTAAAGTTACATGTTGTGGTTAGGCGACAAAGATACAAACATTTTTGTTAGCTATTTTTAGTTTTGGTGTTTTTTTCACTACCTTTGTAAAAAAATTGTGACCATGAAGATAAAGACAGCAAAATTTGAGATAAGCAACACCGACTACACCAAGTGCCCAGCGGGAAACAAGCCCGAATATGCGTTTATTGGCAGGTCGAATGTGGGCAAGTCATCGCTCATCAACATGCTAACCGGCCACAAGGGTTTGGCAAAGACCTCGTCTACACCGGGAAAGACGCTGCTCATCAACCACTTCCTGATTAATGATGAGTGGTATATCGTGGACCTCCCCGGCTATGGCTATGCAAGACGCAGCAAGGATGCACGCGAGAAACTCAAAAAGATTATTGAGGACTATGTGCTTGAACGAGAGCAGATGACAAACCTTTTTGTACTCATCGACAGTCGCTTGAAGCCACAACAAATCGATGTGGAATTCATGGAATGGCTGGGCGAGAATGGCGTGCCGTTCAGCATTGTTTTCACCAAACTCGACAAACTGGGAAAAGTGGCTGGAGCTCAAGCTGTAGCTGCCTACAAGCGCCACTTGTTGCACTCCTGGGAAGAGCTGCCACCAGTGTTTATCACATCGAGCGAAGATGGGCGCGGTCGTGACGAGATTCTAGACTACATTGAGCAGATAAATCAGGAACTTCGCGCTGATTAGGGCTAAGATGAGACGATTAACGATTTTAGTTGCTGGATTACTCATCACAGCATTGGTGGCTGTAGCAAAACCATCAACGAGCGACATCACTAAGTTGCGCGACGTGGTGGTCTACAGCGACTCGATGTACTACTCGGCATTCCCCTCGGTAGTAAAGCTTGATAACGGTAATCTTATGGTAGCATTTCGCCGTGCTCCTAATCACCAGATGATGGGCTTTGACCGTTACAGTCACATCGACCTGAATAGCCAGCTTGTGAGCGTCACCTCGAGCGATGGCGGTAACACTTGGAGCAAGATGCCCAAGCTGATGTTTGCCCATCCCTTTGGCGGTTCACAAGACCCTTGTATGCTCAAGCTTCAAAATGGCGACCTATTGTGCACCAGCTACCTGTGGGTACAGTTAGGCAAAAACTTGCTTGAGGAATATAAGGGCAGAGTTGTGGGCGACGGCAATTACACCTTCGCTGGCGGCTACTTAATACGTTCCACCGATAATGGAAAAACTTGGGAAGGCCCGCTTGACCCAGGCTCGCCATTGCCAGTAGAGAAGCGCACCACCATGCTCGGCAAAATGCCACTCTACAACCGCGGAGCATTGTTCCAAGCTCAAGACGGGACCATCTACTGGGCTGTGGCATGCGACAACCCTCAAGGCGGCTTCTCGGTTTATCTCGTTGAGTCAAAAGATAATGGCAACACTTGGCAATATCGCTCAACCATTGCCGACGACCCAAAAATCAGCTTTAATGAAACATCAATAATCCAGACTCGCTGTGGCGACCTAGTGGCATTCATGCGCAGCTTCGACCTCGACGACCACGCCTGTATTGCCCGCTCCACCGACGGCGGCAAATCGTTCCAGTGGAGCGATATGGGATTCCAGGGGCATCCGCTCAACGCTCTCGAACTGCCCGACGGCCGCTGGCTGCTCACCTACGGCTACCGCCATGAGCCTTACGGCATCAGGGCACGCATCATGGACCCCGACTGCCACAACTGGAGCGATGAGATAGTTCTGCGCAATGACGGTGGCAGCACCGACTTGGGCTACTCATGGCCTGTGCTCATCGATGACCATCACGTGATGGTTGTCTATTACTTCAACTATGATGGCGCTCGTGGCATCCGCAGCATTGAGGGCACAATTCTGGAGATTAAATAACGTGAGTTCTATGAATTTACTATTTGATAATCATTGCGTTAGCAGCTCCCCCTCTAAGATAGAGGGGGTTGGGGGAAGTATGATAGTCTCAAGGTATTACAATTTCGCTATTATCATACCCCTCAGTCACTTCGTGACAGCTCCCCTATCTTAGGGGAGCAGCTGAAACACAGTAATTTATTTTCTTTGAACTCACTTTAAATAATTCTTTTTGACATAACCCAACATTATGAACTACCAGCAAAGCATATTTCTCAAACGGCGCAGTTGCCGTAAGTTCACCGACGAACAGATCGACCCTAATCAAGTAAAAGCCATTGTTGAGGCTGGACTGCTTGCGCCCACGAGCATGAACCGCCGCCCTTGCCAGTTCACTCTTGTTGATGACAAAGAGCTGCTCGAAAAACTCTCGCAATGCAAACCACATGGCGCCGACCTGATAGCGGGATGCGCCCTTGCCGTGGTGATAAGCGCTAACCCTAGCATTAGTGATGTGTGGGTCGAGGATGCGTCCATTGCTTCGAGCTATATTCAGCTGCAAGCCGAGTCGTTAGGGTTGGGTACTTGCTGGGTGCAGGTGCGCAACCGCATGCACGACAACGAGAACACCTCCAGCGAGTGGGTGAAAAACCTGCTCGACATGGACGGCGCTGAGCATGTGGTGAGCATCATTGCCATTGGTCACAAGGATGCACCCCGTCCTCAAGCGAGTCTTGACCAGCTGCAATGGGAAAAAGTCCACATCGGTAATTGGAAGGAGGTACAACAGTCATGAAAAAACGTGTAGTTATTATTGGCTCGGGAAATGTGGCAACAAGCATCGCATTGTCCCTCAAAGATAGATGTGAGTTGGTGCAAATCTACAGCCGCACCCTTGCCAATGCCCAAGCTCTTGCCCAGCAAGTGGGCTGTGAAGCCATCAGCGACCTGAGAAATGTTGCACCCGATGCCGACGTCTATATCATTTCGGTTAAGGACGATGCTATAGCAAGCGTGGTGGATGTTGTGCCCGACAATGGTGCCTTGTGGCTACACACCTCGGGGTCAACACCAATCGATGTGTTTAGAGAGAAACGCACTCGCTATGGCGTGCTCTACCCTATGCAGTCGTTCTCAAAGAGCCATCCTGCACGCATGAGCGAGGTGCACATCTTCATCGAAGGAAGCGACAGCTTTGCAAGCAAAGAAGTAAAAGAGCTAGCATCTCTCATGACTAAAAATGTGCATGAAGCATCGAGTAAGGAGCGTGAGCGACTTCACATCGCGGCAGTCTTCGCATGTAACTTTGCCAACCATATGTTCACACTCTCTAGCGAAGTGCTCGACGAGGCGGGTATCCCATTCGATGCCATGCTGCCACTAATCAAAACTACCATTGCCAAACTCAACAGCATGACACCACAAGAATCGCAAACGGGTCCTGCTGCTCGAGGCGACATAAAAATTATTGAAAAACACCTTAAATCGCTACATGGCGACAAGCGAAAAATCTATAAACTACTCTCTCAAAGCATAATGGATAGAAAAAAGTAGAGCGGGCATATTTTTGCAAAATTGTTGTATAAATGTGCGATTTTTACTATCTTTGCAACCAATTACGGTAAATATCACATTCAGTATAACAATTTAACTAAGCAAAAATGAAAAAATTACTAACCTTTTTAATGCTCCTCGCCCTCGCTGTGCCAGCATGGGCAGGAGAGAAGACCATTACCATCTCGCGTAATGATGTGGACTGGGAAAGTGCAAACACGGTCTACAACGTTACCAAAGGTGGTGTGGAATTGGTGATGTCGGGCGGTATGAACAACCCGAACTTCTTGCTGATGAAGCAGCACACCACTATCACAGTGAAGTCACACAACTTCAACATCAAGAGAATTGTGTTCCACTGCTTGGACAACTACACAAACGACAACCTCGACCCATTCTACTGGGGACCTACAACGCTGCACATCCAGTACAGCCAGACTCACGCCGAAACTGCTGGAACGCTCACTTACAACTACGGTGGCAGCAGCTACGATGCTCTCTGGGTTTCCACCAAGAGCAGCTCGCCTGGCAATTATCCTAATGGTCTTCCCGCTGGCTACGAGCTGATGTTTGAGAACGAAGGCAAGCCTGTGCGCTTCGCCTCAATAGATATTACTGTTGAGCAAGAAGTAGGTGATATTTATGAACTTGTAACTTCACAAAACGAGGTGGCAACAAATGTGCCTTATATGATTGTAGGTCGTGCCACATCTACGACAACAACAGGACGTGCATTGAGTATAAATTCAACAGGACAGACATCTACAGATAATATTTTGTCTACCCCTGTAGAACTACTTGACAATGGATACAGAGTTAAAGCTTCTGATGAAACACAGTTTATAAAACTTGCATCTACAGGAAATTCTTCTTATCCTTATTATCTAAAAGCAGGAACCAATTTTATACGTGCACAATCAAATCTTGATCAGAGCGAGGATTACAATCATGGTTTTTGTTTGGAAAGAGTGGGCAATGTGACATCTTATACTGAGTATTTTGTTACAAAAATCACAATCAATGAATCTAATATAAGTACAAGTTGGGACTATACTGCTGATATTTTCTATCAAAAGTTTAATCCACATACTAACGGTTATTATTATCCTATACGTCATAATAATGATAAAAATCAATTTAGATGTTTATATAAGGCAAATTCAAATCCAAATACCCGTCAACAGATATATCTCTACAAACCAGCACAGCAATACAAGGTTACTACAGAAGTTAAACCCGAAGACAGTTATGGTAGCATCTCCCTACGTGACGGAATCTTGGTGGACAATGGCATCAACTGGTCGCAAAAGATGGAGACCGTTCAATTCCTTGTCACACCTGCTAATGGATACAAGGTAAAGACTATTACTATTCAAGAACTCAACAGCAGTGGCGATGTGGTAGGAACTGTGGATGTTGCGACAAGTGCTCCTTCTATCAATGGCACCCTCTACACCTTTGAAATGCCTGGCAATGATGTTAACATCGTTGTTGAATTCGAGGAGGTAGTATACCACAATATTTATATTGTAGTCAATCCAAGTGGTGATTACGGCAATGTGTTCTTAACCGAAGGCTATGTAGTTCAAAATGACCAAGTAAAGTCCTATGATGGTGAGAATGTTGTGTTCAATGTCACCCAAAATCCTATTGATATAGAACATGAAGAAAATGGCTATCATGAACTATACTCTGTGACTGTAACATATACAGAAGGTGGCCAAACAATTTCTTATACTTACACTGACGGCAATTACAATTTCACCATGCCCGATGCTGATGTGACCATCACAGCCACTTTCATTTATAACAACAATAACCCACTTTACCTGCTTGGTACTGCCAATGGTGGCACTTGGGCTCCTACAGGCCCTAGATTCAACTACGACCCAGTAGAGAATCAATATTATATTGATGTGTATTTCAAGGGTGATTCGGGCGATTATGGAGATTATACAGGTGGAAACCTCCCCGAAGTTTCTAATGGACACTTCAATGTAGTTTGGGGTAAATGGAGCACTTGGGCCGAAGTCAACTCAAATGGAAGACGCGGTGTTCCATACGATTGGGACTATTATATAACTGAGAATAATCCTAATTATGGACTCGTTTATGATGATTGGAGAGCCGACCAAGGATATGCCTTTAAGATTCCTGCTGGCATTTACCGCATTTATGTAAAATCTTATGGTTATCATAATGACCAACTTACTATCGTTAAGTATCCTACAGCTCTCTCACTAAACCCTGCTGGAGGTGCTACCGCTGCCGAAGCTGTGGAAGTTAACCAGCATCAAGAAATAACTCTCGCAGGTGACGTTTATGACCAGATTATGGCTATCAATCCCGATGAACCTGCTGCAAACTTTAAGTATAAAGCTGTTAAGACTATCGGTGAGAACACAATTGCCGATAATCCTGTTTCAAGCACAACAACTGCAACTACCACTCTCGATGTGGTGAACGAGGGCGAGACTGTGACTCAGCTCGATGGTTACAACTATCTTGGCTGGATTGTTGCAAGCAACACTGGCTACTACAAGGTAATCAGCACACCACTCCACTGGATTGAGGAGAATGGCGAGAAGGACAAGACCTATACCGTGAGCGACCGTCTGCAAGGCGTCTATGCTCAAGGCTCAAGCCTGTGGTGCAAAGACCTTGGCGACATCTCTATCGTGAAGACCACTCCAAATACTGATCAGGTTGACTACTTGATGAACGACAATCACTGCAAGCGTGAAGGTGGTTGGGACCAAAGCAACTGGGTAGAACTCGACTTCTCGGGCTTCGGTGCTAATGGCAACAGTATGGCTTCTGCTTTAGTGAACAAATTCATCAAAGAGAAGACTATCACTGGTGTTTATAGCGATGACGTGAACTATACCATCACCCTCACCACTGCGCCAGAGGCCGATGGCGATGCAAGCTATGTGCCAAACACCTACTGCACTGTCAACTTCCTCGAAGGCAACCTTACGCTCAAAGCTGGCGATACAGGTCCTGCTGTCACCAAAGACGGCACCACTACCTATTACTATTTCTTGAATCCTAAGATTCAGGAGTATGCCATCATCACCTATGCTATGTGGGACAAGCCAAACCAGATTATGGTAATCCCCAACAACACTCCATTCAGTGGTGCTGCATGCATAGGTCGTTGGGATTTGAATGAGTTTGACAATCAGTTGACAGCTCTTGATGCTGCTTATGATGCACCTGAGACTGGCGACAACCAGTATGAGTTCCACATCATTGTGCAGCGCACTGGCAAGAGTTATGGCACTCCAATAAATTCATCTAAGGCAGCGCCATCGCTAAAGCCCAACCAGACGGCCTCGGACGTAATCCGCACCCAGCCTCTTGACTTGCAAGCAAGCAGCCCGCTGCCAACTGCTATCAACGGCGTGATTAGCAATGCTCAGCCAGTAAGCGTTGAATATGTCAACATTGCCGGCATGCGCAGCAGCAAACCCTGGCAAGGTGTTAACATCATCGTGACCCGCTATAGCAACGGCACTACCACCACAACCAAAATGGTGAAGTAAAAGCCACATAGCGAGTTACTATTTAAAATATTCAAAGCAGCATCTACCTTTTGCGGTGGGTGCTGCTTTTTTTGTAGGTTATGGAAAATTTGTGTAATTTTGCCTAGAATATCTAAAACTCAATTATTCAATAATTTTATGGATTTAACAGGTATTAGAGGTATAGCGTTTGATGTGGACGGTGTGTTGTCGCCTTGCACTATCCCTATGAATGAAGACGGGGAACCTTGCCGACTTCTCAACGTTAAGGATGGATATGCCATCCAGCTTGCAGTGAAGAAAGGCCTTAAGCTGGCAATTATCAGCGGCGGACGCTCCAAGGCGGTTGCACTGCGCTACCGCAACCTTGGAGTGCAAGATGTGTATATGGGAGCTCAATTCAAGTTGCCAATGTTTGAGCGGTGGCTTGAGGAGAATGGACTTGACGCCAGCGAGGTAGTCTTTGTGGGCGATGACATCCCCGACCTTCATGTCATGGAAGCGGCAGGAGTGAGCATAGCGCCTGCCGATGCTGCGTGGCAGATAAAAGAAGCTGCCGACTATATCTCGCACTATGATGGCGGGCACGGAGTGGCTCGCGACGTAATAGAGAAAGTGCTCATTGCACAAGGCTTGTGGATGGACGACGAGCACGCCTTTGGCTGGTGACGCCTTAATTAAAATGCATAATGCACAATTGGGCTGACGCCTTTTTAAATGCACAATTCATAATCTAGAAAGACTAGAAAATCCAGGACTTCTAGAATACAAAAACTAAATTATCGTTATGCTTCTTGATTTATTAAAAAGATACAACGTGGTGCTCGCGAGTAACTCGCCGAGACGCAAGGAACTGCTTGGTGACCTGGGAATCGAATTCCAAGTGAGAACTATAAAGGGTATTGACGAGAGTTACCCTGATGACCTTCCTGTGCTGGAGATTGCTGAGTATATCTCGCGCAAAAAGGCGCATGCCTACAGGGCCGAGATGCACCCTGACGAACTCATTATCACCGCCGACACTGTGGTGATTCTAGGTGATGAGGTGCTCGGCAAGCCAAAAGATACCGATGACGCCCGTCGCATGTTGCGCGAGCTCTCGGGCAAGACTCACAAGGTGGTGACGGGAGTGACTATTGTCACAACCGACGCCACACGTTCGTTCAGTGCAGTTTCGGATGTGGAATTTGCCGAACTTAGTGATGAGGACATCAACTATTACGTTGACAACTACCGTCCTCTCGACAAGGCCGGTGCCTACGGCATCCAGGAGTGGATAGGCTGCATGGGAGTGCGCAACATCAACGGCAGCTTCTACAACGTGATGGGCTTGCCACTACACCGCCTATACACAGAACTCAACACAATGCTTAATGACTAATGCATAATGCACAATTGGGCTGTGCCTTTTTTTAATGCACATATTATTGTTTTGACAACTCGATATAATGAAAAGAAACATCAGCACTTGCCATGAAATGATGGCAGCAATCGAGGAACTGGGATTTGTGCCTCTGCTCGATGGCGGCATAGCGGGATTCAGCGCCGAGGAAATGGTGGATGATGAATGCCGCTATGTGGCAACTGCCGATGGGTGGGATTGGCCACTGTGGAAGTGGAAAGGGCCTATCATCACCGAAGGTGACTGTGTGTATGGCAAGTTTTTCAACAACAAAGCGGGATTTGTGAGCATGCAGTGGTGGCCCGACTTGTGCAACTGGCGACGCAGTAAAAGCTCAGAACCAGCACCTGGTTCGATTGAAGAAACCATCCTGCTCACGTTGCAGGAACACGGCAGCCTCATCACGCGTGAGTTGCGTGCCATGTGTGGCTTCACCGGGGCCAAAATGCGCAGTCGCTTCGACTCCTATATCACCCGCCTGCAGATGCAGTGTCGCATCGTTACCGAGGACTTTATCTACCCTCGCGACAAGCATGGACAAGATTACGGCTGGGGCTGGTCGCTCCTCACCACTCCCGAGCGTCTCCTTGGCCGTGATGCATGCCAATGTGAACACTCTCCCGAGCAATCTCGACAACTCATCATCGACCACCTGCACAGCATCCTACCTCAAGCCACCGAAGCACAACTTTCCCGATTAATTGGATAACACGACTAGTCTATAATAAAAAATAAAAAAGCACCAAGTTCACACAGAACCTGGTGCTTTTAATTTTCAAGAGTTAAATCTCAATGAGTGAAATTACTCACCCTTCTCGAGTTTTTGCTTGAGCTCGGCGAGAGCATCGATGTCGCCCAGAGTGGTCTTCTCGATGTTGCTCGACTGTGCTACTGGCTGCTCCTCGGCCTGCTGCTTGCTAGCGGCCTTGCGAGCCTTGCGAGCCTCTGCCTTCTGCTCATCCTCGAAGATGCGGCTGTGGCTCAAGATGATGCGCTTAGCATCCTTGTTGAACTCGATAACCTTGAATTGGAGTTTCTCATCCTGCTTAGCAGGAGTGCCATCCTCTTTCACGAGGTGCTTAGGAGTTGCGAAGCCCTCAACACCGTAAGGCAGGCTGATTACAGCGCCCTTGTCGAGAAGCTCGGTAATAGTACCCTCGTGGATGCTACCAACGGTGTAGATAGTCTCGAAGTTGTCCCAAGGATTGTCCTCGAGCTGCTTGTGGCCAAGGCTCAAACGACGGTTGTCCTTGTCAATCTCAAGAACTACAACCTCGATGTCGGCACCAATCTGAGTAAACTCACTTGGGTGCTTAATCTTCTTGGTCCAGCTGAGGTCGCTGATGTGGATAAGACCGTCAACGCCTTCCTCAAGCTCAACAAATACACCAAAGTTGGTGAAGTTGCGAACCTTTGCATTGTGCTTCGATCCAACTGGGTAACGCTCCTCGATCTTGTCCCAAGGATTCTCTCTGAGTTGCTTGATACCAAGCGACATCTTGCGATCGTCGCGGTCGAGAGTGAGGATAACTGCCTCTACCTCGTCGCCAACCTTCAAGAAGTCCTGAGCGCTGCGCAGGTGCTGTGACCAGCTCATCTCGCTCACGTGGATAAGACCCTCAACGCCAGGAGCGATTTCAACGAATGCTCCGTAGTCGGTCATAACAACAACCTTACCGGTAACCTTGTCGCCAACCTTCAGGTTCTCGTCGAGCTTATCCCATGGATGTGGCTGGAGCTGCTTGAGACCCAAAGCGATGCGCTTCTTCTCCTCGTCAAAGTCGAGGATAACAACGTTGAGCTTCTGATCGGGCTCTACGATGTCGGCTGGATTGTTTACGCGGCCCCAAGAGAGGTCGGTAATGTGGATAAGTCCGTCAACACCACCAAGGTCGATAAATACACCGTAGGTAGTGATGTTCTTAACGGTACCCTCAAGCACTTGACCCTTCTCGAGCTTAGCGATGATTTCCTTGCGCTGTTGCTCAAGCTCGGCCTCGATAAGAGCCTTGTGAGAAACAACAACGTTCTTGTACTCCTGGTTGATTTTCACAACCTTGAACTCCATAGTCTTGTCGACAAACATGTCGTAGTCGCGGATGGGCTTAACGTCAATCTGGCTACCTGGCAAGAATGCCTCGATACCAAATACGTCAACGATCATACCACCCTTAGTGCGACACTTGATGTAACCCTTGATGATTTCATCATTCTCAAGCGCCTGGTTAACGCGCTCCCAACTCTTAGCAGTGCGAGCTTTCTTGTGCGAGAGCACCAGCTGGCCTTTGCTGTCCTCCTGATTTTCAACGAAAACCTCAACAGTGTCGCCTACCTTCAGGTCGGGGTTGTAACGGAACTCGTTAAATGGAATAATACCGTCTGACTTGTAGCCAATGTTAACTACTACCTCGCGCTTGTTGATTGAGATAACAGTACCTTCGGTTACTTCTTTGTCCTTGATAGCGCCAAGCGACTTGTCGTAGGCGGCTTCCAGAGCCTCGTGAGACTCATTTTTGTTTACATCACCTCTCTCAAAGGCTTCCCAATCGAAGTCCTCAATAGGTGAAATTGGAGAATTTTTTAATTCTTCGCTCATTTAAATAGTTAATAAAAAAGTTAATAATCACAGGTCTTCCAGATTCGTTCCCGGAAAACGCGACTGCAAAGGTACGCATAATTTTCTAATCCACAAGCTTTTTCAGCATCTTTTTTCACGCGCATGCGTAAAAAAAGCAAAAGTGAACAAAAAGGGAGCACTCCCCTCTTGTTCACTTCGTTGTGCCGTTGGGTTTTCTGTCTCCTCTTATTTTGTGAGGATTGAGATGAGTTCTTTCACGCCTTCGGTAGCAGTCTTGGGGATGACGTGCACATAATCGGGCACTGCACTGGGACGTGGGTCAATGTAGTAGACCTCGGCATTGCGTGGCGCATAGTGCAGCAGCGATGCAGCGGGGTAAACCACAAGAGATGTACCAATTACTACGAAAATATCGGCCTTCTGCGCAAGCATGCAAGCATGGTCAAAATTTGGAACCGCTTCCTCAAAGAACACGATGTGCGGACGCACTGGATCACCATAGCTGTCGCGAGTGTCAACACTGGTCTCCAAGCCTTTATCGGTAAGCTGATCACATGGCAGTTTATAGACACGAGACTCATCTTTCAACGAACGCACTTTCATGAGTTCGCCATGCAAGTGGAGCACATTGCTTGAGCCTGCGCGCTCGTGCAGGTCGTCAACGTTTTGAGTGATAACATCCACATCAAAGTACTTCTCAAGCTCCACAAGCCCTGTGTGAGCCGCATTGGGTTGGGCTTTAACCAATTTTGCCCTGAGTCCATTGTAAAACTGGTGAATGAGAGGCGGGTTGCGCAGGAATCCAGTATGGCTTGCCACATCCATCACGGGATAGTTCTCCCATAGTCCGTCGGCATCACGGAAGGTTTTGATACCACTCTCGGCACTAATGCCAGCTCCTGTTGAAACTACTAATTTTTTCATAATCGTTGATCGTTATTCGTTGGGGGTAATTGATTAGAATTCGAGGCGGAAACCCTTGTGTTTAAGCTCGGTATATTTCTCGGAATTGAACTCAAAGAGGAATGGTTGGCGAGGATGCGACTCTCCACGGTCAACTTGCCTGAGCAGCTCCAAGTGCAGCATCTTCTTGTAGAAGTTGCGGCGGTCGAATTTCACATCAAGAATGGCCTCATAGAGCGACTGCAACTCTTTGATAGTGAACTGCTCGGAAAGCAGTTCAAAGCCTACTGGCTCAAAATGAATTTGCTTCTTGAGCTCATAGCTTGCTATGCGAAGAATTTGGTCGTGGTCAAATGCCAATGCAGGCACCTCGTCGAGCGAGAACCACTCGGCCTGGGCAGCATCATCACCACCTTTCACTTCCTGCAAGCGCACCAGGGCATAATAAGCAATTGTTATCACTCTCTCTCGTGGATCGCGGTTAGGAGATGTGAAGGTGTGAAACTGCTTGATGTAGGCAGCAGCAAGTCCCGTCTCTTCCTTGAGCTCACGCAATGCACCTTTCATTGCATCCTCGTCCATGCGCAGGAATCCACCTGGCAACGCCCACTTGCCCTTGAAGGGCTCAATACCACGCTCAATGAGCAGCACTTTGAGTTTAGTTCCATCAAAACCAAATATCACGCAGTCGGTAGTAACAGCAGGATGCGGATACTTGTAACTATACTTCAGTTCTTCCATTTTTGAAACGTCTAATAGTATGTAATTTTTACGCAAAGATAGCACTCTTTTTCCAATTCACCAAATTTTTATCCTATAAATTTGTGAGATGTGGCGCAAAATCGTTATCTTTGTGGCATTGAAACAATGAAAACTATACACATTAACTAAAAACTATTATGAACGAGATTGAAAAACTTCAACCAACGTGCATCTGGCGCAATTTCTATGCGCTCACACAAGTTCCACGTCCATCGGGACATGTAGAAAAAATACAACAATATCTGCTCGATTTCGCCAAGAAAGTTGGCGTTGAGGCATTCCAAGATCCTGCCGGCAACATCGTGATGCGCAAGCCTGCTACTCCAGGCATGGAGAACCGCAAGTGCATTACTATGCAAGCCCACATGGACATGGTTCCACAGAAGACTCCCGAGAGCAAGCACAACTTTGAGACCGATCCCATTGAGCCATATATCGACGGTGACTGGATCAAGGCTCGCGGCACCACATTGGGAGCCGACGACGGCCTTGGCATCGCAGCTATCATGGCAGTGATGGAGGACAACACCCTCAAGCACGGTCCTATCGAGGGCCTTATCACCAAGGACGAGGAGACTGGCATGTTTGGCGCCAACGACCTGCCTAAGGGCCAGATGAAGGGCGACATCCTCTTCAACCTCGACAGTGAGACCTGGGGCAAGTTTGTGATTGGTAGCGCAGGTGGTATCGACGTTACCTGCACTCGCAAATACAACGAGGTGAAGACCACTGCCGGCGAGATTGCAGTGCGCATCACCCTCAAGGGCTTGAAGGGCGGACACAGCGGACTCGAAATTCACGAGGGCCGCGCCAACGCCAACAAGCTGATGGTTCGCTTGGCTCAACTCGCTATCAAGGACCACAAGGCTCGCTTAGTGAGCTGGCACGGCGGCAACATGCGCAATGCCATCCCATTCAAGGCCGAGACAGTGATGACCCTTCCCGAGGACAACCTCAAGGGCATGAAGAAGCTCATCAAGACCTTGAAGGCCGAATTTGAGAGCCAGTTCAAGCTCATCGAGGACAACGTGGACCTCACCCTCAAGAAGGTTGACCGTCCCAAGATGAAGATGGCGCTCGACGACCAAACCACTATCCTGCGCGCACTCTACGCTTGCCACGACGGCGTTGTTCGCTTCATCCCTGCTTATCCTAACGTAGTTGAGACTTCTAGCAACCTCGCCATCATCGACATCGAGGACGGTAAGGCAGCAGTGAAGATTCTCGCACGCTCGGCACGTGAGGACATGAAGGACTACATCGTGAAGATGCTCATGACTTGCTTCCACCTCGCCGACTTCAAGGTTGAGACTGGTGGCGACTACATTGGCTGGGATCCAAACCCCGACAGCGAGGCGCTTCACATGCTTCTCGACATCTATAAGAAGCTCTTTAAGGAAGACGGAATCGTGCAAGTTGACCACGCCGGTCTTGAGTGCTCAATCATCCTGGGCAAGTATCCACACATGGACGTAGTGAGCTTCGGCCCAACACTGAAGAGCCCTCACACCACCATCGAGCGCGCCTATATCCCCGCCGCCGAGCCATTCTGGAAACTGCTGGTTAAGGCTCTCGAGGAAGTACCCGTGAAATAAAGAATTATTTATTCTAAGCTATATCTAGAAATTCTAGAAGTTCTAGACATTCTAGAAAGACTAATTAGGGAGGATTTTGCTTTCTGCAAAATTCTCCCTAACTTTGTAGCAGAAAAACAACAAAAATCATGACTGAAAATCTTTACAAAAAGACCGACAACCTGTCGGCACTAATTACTGCACAGCCACAATTGCTGCTCACCTTGTCACACTTTGGCATCCCCATGGGCTTTGGCGACAAGACGATAGCTCAGGTGTGCGCCGAGCATGACGTTGATCCGCAATTCTTCCTGCTCATTTGCGAGGTCTACAGCAACGACAACTATTTCCCGTCGGCTGCCACACTGCGTGCCACCCCCATGGAGGGCTTGGTGCCTTACTTGCTGCGCTCACACGACTACTACCTTAATCGTCGCCTGCCACACATAGGCCACCACCTCGAGAAGATTGCAAACATGCTACCCACTCGCGCTGGTAACGCAATAAAGCAGTTCTTCAATGCCTATATCGAGGAGGTGCGTGAGCATTTCGCCCACGAGGAGAAAACTGTGTATCCCCACATCAGCAACCTGCTAGCTGGTGAGAGCGACAATAATTTCAAGATTAAAGACTTCCTTGATTCTCACGGGAATCTTGAGGACAAGCTCAGCGACCTGGTGCAGATAATCTTTAAATATCTGCCTGGCTCATCAAACAGTGGGGGCACTCATACTCCCCCTGTATCCCCCTCTATCTTAGAGGGGGAGCTAGATTCGTCATCACATGCCGATGATGATGCCATCGACATGATTTTCGACATCCTCCAGCTATCACGCGACCTGCGCAAGCATGCTATTATCGAGGACAAAATACTGGGTCCATACGTTAAACAACTCGAAAAAACCACACGCCGATGAAAAGGAGAGTTTTAATAGTAGAGCCTTCGGAGGTCATTGTTGAGGGGCTTGTGGCATCTCTTAACCACGCCGAACTCAAGATTTTGAATCCTGAATATAGCGCAGACGAACTTGGGAACCGTCTTGACGTGCTTAAACCCGACATTCTTATCATCAACCCAACTCTCAATGACAATGTCAACGAGCTGCGCAACGGGCGCAACATGGCTGTGGTGGCATTGCTTTACCAATATGTAAAGCAGTCGAGGCTGAGACGATTTGACGGGGTGATTGACATTCGCGACACGCGCCAGTCTATCCTGCAAACTGTGCTTGACATCAGCGCCAAGACATCGGCCAGCGATGCAACTATAAGCAACCACGAGCTAACAAAGCGCGAAACTGCAGTGCTTGTAGAGGTTGCAAAGGGGCTGTCGAACAAGGAGATTGCCGCACGCCTGAATGTGAGCATCTTCACGGTGACAACTCACCGCAAGAACATCGTTCGCAAGACCGGCATCAAGAGCGTCGCCGGCCTCACCGTCTACGCCCTCCTCAACAACCTCATCGACGAAGACACCGTTATTTGAATGCATCGCCTCGGTTATATCAAACAACTTGAACAACTAACAGACAACTCACACAACTAATATTATTTTTCATTTAAAACAGAAATAAATACACGAAGACACCGTTATCTGAATGCATCGCCTCGGTTATATCAAACAACTTGAACAACTAACAGACAACTCACACAACTAATATTTTTTTCATTTAAAACAGAAATAAATACACGAAGACACCGTAATTTGACCACTCGACTTTGTTATATCAAACAACCTAAACAACCCACAAACAACTTGAACAACAAGAATATATTAGAAGCATGACTAATGTAGACGCATTAAAGGACCACATATATGATGTGATTGGTGCTATCCATAAGGTTAAACAGGGCATGGGACCAGGTCTTAATGAGTATTGCTACCAAGAAGCTTTACAGATGCAACTTGAGAGTGATAAAATCCCTTTTATAAGAGAAAAGTCATTCCATCCCATCTATAACGGCACACCTCTTAAGTCTGAATTTAGAGTAGATTTTTTATGTAAAAATGATATAATTATTGAATGTAAATCAGTAACTGATTTAATAAATGTACATCGGGCTCAACTGCATAACTATTTGAGATTAACAAAATCAACCTGTGGCATTTTAGTAAACTTCTTCCCCGATTACTTTGAACTTGAAAGATACTTCTATGATGACGAGCGAAAAGTGATATTAGGCTACGATGGCCGCATCATTAAAGGCTGCAAATAATTAAAACAACAACATAACAACTATAACAAGATTTATACAACATAAATGTTGTTTTTGTTGTTAGTGGGTTGTTTCTGTTGTTTGATTTAATAGAGAAGTTGTTTGATGTTTGACATCACCGAGAAAAGGAAAGGCGGTCCCGGGGGGGACCGCCTTTTTTGGGGTATTTATTGTGAGTGGCTACTCGTGTGTGTGACTAATAAATAATAAACGTGAATTAAAAATGAGTAGTCGCTCTAAATAAATGTCGTTTAGTTCAAATTATTTGCTACCACCAAGAAGGATGTTGTAAACAGCAGTAACGTCACCAGCGGTAACTGAGCCGTCGCCATTCTGGTCGCCATTTACTACGCCAGTATAGTCATCGTTAAGGAGGATGTTGTAGAGCATAGTTACGTCAGCAGCAGTAACAGTACCGTCGCCGTTAACGTCGCCAGGAACTACAGTAGAGCCACCTTCGCCAACCTTGATAGTGAACGAAGTGCCTGGGAGGGTGTAAACAATCTCACCGTTGTTGTTAGGCTCAACAGTAATGGTAAGGTTGGTGTAGCCAGTGTAGCTGCCATCTTCCTCGTCCATTACGTCCTCAGCATTAACAGTGAACCACTCGGGGATATCATCTACTGCCCATGCATCGTAAGGCTCACTAGCCTTGAGCGCGAGAGTAACATTGCCACCAGTAGCTGGGATAGTGTACTCAGTAGCGTTGTCGGCTACAGTCTCGATGTAAGCCATCTGAGCGTTGATTGAGAGAAGGAGGTTAACAGGAAGAGAAGGATCGTTGGGATTCCAATAGTAACCGAGGTGGCAAGGAATGAAGCTTGTCTCAATAACCGCACCACTTGCATCGAAGAAGTCCCACATACCATAGCCACCTAAGGCATATTGATAGATTTCAGGATCGTGAGCATCGTCGGCAGCCTTGGTAATAGAGTTCAAGATTGGAGCAACCTCAGCAATATCATTCACGCCCTCGATTACGATAGCGATGTTGCCTTCAATCTGCAGCCAATCCTCCTCGGTAAGGCCGAGTTCTGGATCCTCTTTCTCAAAGTAGAAGTCGATAGCAGTCTGATCGCCCAATACAGCAGCGGGGAACTCATAAACAGAAGTAGCGATTGGGTTGGCCAGATCGATTATGCCATCATTAATTGGGCAAACATTAGCGGTGAGCTTATCTCCAGCCTCAGCGTTGCATAAAGCATAGAACTGAATGCGAGAGAAGGTGTAAGGACGTCCAGGATAGTTGAAGATCTGAACGAAATTCTGGATCTTGCCATCTACAGCGCCTTCGGGCTTGTAGCCAGCGGGCAGGTCGGCAAAGAATGAGTTAGCATCCTCAGCAGAACCAGCACCGAACGAAGTGCGCATAATGCCGTTGTAGTCAGCGCGTGGTGAGAACTGATACATGTTGGTCAGGGTGGTACCATCACCAACTACGTCATCCTCAAACTTACCACCAAATTGAGTAGCGCCGTCGAAAGCATAGTAGTTGCCAGCATCGTCATCGGCCTCGCTGTAAGCATTAGCAAAGAGGCGTGGTGCAATCCACCATCCGGGATAGTTGGGGAATGTAGCAACCAGGTCTTTCACACCCTCAACTGGAGTGAGATACTCCTCGTCGATGCCAGGATTGTAGTAAACCCAGTCGTAGGTGTCGCTACCAATACCTGTAGAGATGTTGGTCCAAGTAGTTTCAACGTTAGTTGCAACCAAAGCCATGTTGTAGCTGTAGAAGAAGCTGTCGTTGTAGGGGAAGAAAGCAGAGAAGAATGTGCCAACAGGGGTCAAGTACATGGTGTCAACACCCGAAGTGAAGTCCTTCATCATACTGGCCTTGCCAGTGTAGAGGTCACCCTTTTGAGCTTTCATCTCAATCTTAGCCTCCGATTTTTGTGGCTGAAGCTTTTGAGCCTTTTGTACTGTAGGGAGCGCAAAAGCTGCTACAGTTACAACAGCGAAAAGAAGAGTAAATAATTTCTTCATGATTTTAATTGAGTTTTGTTAGTTAATAAATAAAAAATTAATTATAGTCTCTAAAATAATAGTATTAGCTTGATATTACTCCATGAATGTGCAAAATTAAGAAAAAAACTCAAAACAAACAACTTTTCACTCCATTTTCTTTAAAAAATGCATCAACCCCAAAATAATCTATCAAACAACATTAACAACAAATTAACAACTGTGACAACAAAAAAATAATTAGTTGTGTTAGTTGTTAGAATGTTGTTTATGTTGTTTGTGATAAAAACGAGGCCATAAAAAAGGAGTGGCGGTTGCTTGATTGCGACCGCCACTGGAGTTTTAGGAGTTTATCCTTTGAAGGATGTTTTTATTACAAAGATGCAGTGTCAAACTTCATAACCACAAAGTTGCCTGGGTTACTCTTGCTCTTCATGAGCATTGGGTTGGACACCATGAGGTTGTCGGCGCTCAGCTCATATTCACCAGTGCAGAGCAAGTCAACCATGGCCCTGAGGCTTGGCAGCCAGTCATACAACTTACCACCATTGGTGTCGTAAGGAGTAGTGGCATTGGGGTCAAATGAGAACTTGATAGTGTGGTCATCAATGATCTCATGGTCGACATAGACGCTACCATAGTTGTTACCGCTGTTGAACCTGAAGTAGAGGCGATATTTAGCCTTGGAGTTGTCATAACCTAACTGTAACCATTGGAATTTATAGTTAAGAGGCTTGTTGTTTACCTTGGTGTTTTTAGCCTCATCAACAATCTGATTGAAGATTGTGAGGAAATCACCACCAATCTCGCCTTCCACTTTGCTGAAGGTCCAACCGATTTGTTTCTGATGGAACAGGTCGGCAAAGGCAGGGCCCTTGATAGTGGTCAAGCCGTCTTCGGTGCACAAGAGAGTACCGTCGGGCTGAATCTCAAAGCTTTGAGCAGCAACATCGTTCTCATCATACTCATGCAAGAAGTCTAATGGTTGCATGAAGTGAACTCCATGAGTTGTAAAGATGGCGTTCATATACTCACCGTTATCGAGCAATGAGCCACCTTCGGGATAGAAGCTCCAGAACATAGAGTTGATGGGGCCCCCGTCACCGTTGCAAATGTAGCGCTTGCCACTTGCAGTGGTGAGGACATAATTGTTGATACGGTTGTTGAAGGTGGTATTGAGCACAGTAGTGAGGTTGTTAAAGTATTCCTCATCGGTTGCAACCTCGGAGACAGGAAGACGTCTCATAATAATTGTGATGGCAGTCTTCTTGCCACGCAGCTTAACTTCGTTCTCAGAAGAGCCTACGATAATAAACTCATAGTCACCCTCGTGTCCCTTGCCATAAGTACTTGAGCTTGAACCAGCAGTACCTAATTCCAATTCAGGATTAGCGAACACATGGAATGCTTTGTTATAGGTGTTGAACGAAAGCACAGGTCCATAGTCAGAAACTACCTCCCACAAAGACTTGTCGGTGATAAACGCTCCACCATTGACCTCACTGTTTTTAGTTGAGATGTCAACAGTGCCATCATTATGGAAAGTCATAATGTAGTTGTAGCCAGGCTCGCCGGCATTGCAAAAATATTGCATGAGCCAGCGTCCGCCTTCGGCCTTGAACATCTCTGTATAATTCTTTACAGCATTATCCATGCGTGCCGCAGGGCTCTCGCCAAAGATGTCATCCACCTCGCTTGGAGCACAAGCCGAGAGCGACAGCGTGAGGATAAAAGCTGAAATATAAAATAATTTCTTCATAATATCTAATGAATATTAAGATTAAACATTACTCGGGAAGTTGAATTTGCTGACGAAGTTCTTGGAGCTTGGCTGCATCAAATGACTGAATGCGAGCTTGAACAACTGCGCGCAGTTGATCGAGGTCGATGCCCCACTCCTCACGGAACCAGTCTTTGCACAACTGAATTTTGGTCTCCAAAATGTCCTTACCATTAACATTGTCTTCATCCTCAACGGCATAAGCGATGATAGGAATGCGGTTGCCGTTCTTGTCAAGCAGATAGCCTTGTGAGTCGGTCTCGTTTCCGTCAAGGTCATACCACTTGCCATCCTCGCCTTGCACGGGCTTGTTGTTCTGCAATCTACCTCTTTGATACATGTTCTTATAGACAGTGGTACCGTCTTCAAGGGTCTCAACCCTGCTGCGATCCAAATAGGTGAGAGTGCTCTCTCCATTATCGTCGACAGGATTGTTGTTGGGATAGTAGTAATAGCAATAGTAAGGAATCCACTCATCACTAGCCTCGGTATCGCGATCGGTAGCCCATCCACGAGCTGCGTCGTCCATAATAGCCGCCCATTGTGCATCGGAATAAGTGATGTAGCAAGCAATTGTCTCGGCAAAGTCTTCACGAAGTGCACTTGAAGCATAAGGAGTAACAAATCCGAGAGAATGAACCATGTAAGAGTTCTTTTTCTCCCAATTCATACCCTCATAATGACCTGCTGAAATAATGCGGAACTCGGTGGGAATACTCTTGGTTTGGTGCAAGATGTGAGCAAACTCATGGTGCATAGTGTGGAAATACTCGTCGTTGAGAACATTAACCAACTGTGCAGGATTGTTAGCATAATTACCCAATCGGTTAACATTAAGTAATGTCACCTTAATACCACCCTCGGCAAGACCCACTTCAATGGTTCTTGAGATAGGATTGATTGCAGGAGAACCCACGAGCATGAGGATGCGTGGACCATACATTTTCAAGAACTCCTTGCTGCCAGTTACTTCCTCATAAACATCAAACCACATGTACTTGGTAAGCACTGCAAGGTCGATAGAGTTGGCAAGCGTAGCAGGCTCGAGGTTATAGTTCATGTTGGTCTCGTTGTCTTTGAGCCTGTACTGGAATTCCAAGTTATAGACATCGAGGTAGTTCTCCTTAAGCCACTTGTCAAAGTTGTAGGTGTAGCTATTAGGGTCGATTTCATCGGTAACGTCGGGGAAGATGGTGTCTCCAAGTCCCTTCTCGCTACATGAGGATAGCGACATTGCCACAATAGCCACCAATGCCAAAGCACTTAAATATTTAAAATAATTTTTCATAATCTTATCTGAATTATTAATTATTCATCATTACTAGGTGGTACCACAGCCTTCTTGAAGCTAGTATGGTCCTGCGTCATCAATGGCGCACGCTCGTTGGGTTCAATACCGGCTGCGATAACTTCATTAGGAATTTGGAGAGCCAAACGCTTATCAAGTTCACCATTGGCAATGTTAGGATTCAGTGTCACAACGCGAGAATCCTTGCCAATTACGTGGCTGTAGGAGATGCCATAGCGCTTGATGTCGAACCAGCGCATTCCACGGAACATGAATTCAATGCGGCGGAAGTGCTGAATGCACTGAAGAATAGGATTAATCTCGGGACTGTTATGGAACTGAGCACTTGGGCACACGATGTCGATGTGCAATGGCTTAGCAATACCAAAGTAGAGCGAGTCAAGATACTTGGCACCCAAAACCTCGCGACGCTCAGGACGATTGTTGTAGACGTATTTCTCCTCGGCAGTAGTATAGAAGTTCCAAACAATCTCCTTGCTCCATGGTTTCAAACTACTAGTGCTGTTTTTAGTATTGCGTCGAGCAGCTTCCCACACGCCCAAGTCGGCAACAGCGCCGTCGATGTCGCCAAGGAACAATTTAGCCTCGGCACGGTTCAAGAGAGCCTCCTCGCCAGTGAACTCACAAAGCACCTGGTGTGCATAGCCGATTCCGGCTACCTTATCGGTGTACTCAAATTGCTCACCCACGGGAGCACCCCACCACAGGCCATAGTCTTGGTTAGAACCGGCAACGAACATACCGCAGCCATTATAGCATGGATGCACGCCGCTCCATGTTGGTCCACGACCGTCCCACAGTGTTGCTTTCATAGCCTCGCGGTTGCATGCATAGCGGTTGCCTTGTGTAAGGTGACGGCGATATACTGAATAAGTGGGAATAATCATGAAATTCCTCATGTGGACTGGGTCGGCATAGTAACGGTTGAAGTCATCGTCGTAGGTGAGTTCATCACTATGAGCCCAGATGTCGGTCATGTAGGGCATGGGGTCAACATCGGCACCACCAAATGCTGTGTTGGCACATTCAAGAACCTTAGCATAGTCACGCTTGAAGAGATAGAAACGCGATGCGAAGGTATAGGCAGCCTGCTTGTTGAAGTGATACTTGGGCTGCTCATAGAATGCGTCGTTAATCAGAGGCAGACCATCCTCGATGTCTTTCTCGATCTTTGCATAAGTCTCGGCAAGAGTTCCACGCTCGTAGTGAGGTTTCACTGTTGTCTCAGGCTTAGTCATGTAAGGAATACCAGGACATGTGGCAGGATCATTACTCAATTCTGGGCCACGATAAGGCATGCAGAAGATGTTGGCAAGCATGAAGTGGCAGTAAGCTCGGTCGACCAAGGCCTCACCCTTAACTGCTTGCAACTTGGCGCTATTCTCGCCATTGTTCTCAAATTCCTCAACTTTCTCGAGAACTTGGTTACAAGTAGCAATGGCATTGTAATAGCCTTCCCATGAGCCAGAAGGAGTGTCTTCGCCAGAAGAGGTGCGAATATCCTCAAAGGCAAAGGCCTCATCGTCGTTGCGGTCGTAAGACGGCAGGTTGAAACGCACACCGTCAATGCCTGGCGAATTATTATCGATGAAGTTGTCGGTCGATATTTCGCAGAATGGCACATAGCTATATTCTGGATAAGCACTTGTCATCAACATGCGCAACTGCTCAGTGTTGGTGAGTGTAACGCGGGTGTCGGATGGCTTGTCGAGGAAGTCGCTACAAGACGACATACCCAAGAGTGCCACGCCAGCCAATATATAATATCTTAATTTCATAGTTTTATATATTTTAAAAACATTATACTAATTAAAGACCAAAACGTACAGTAAGTGTGAACTGCTTTGGAGAAGGAGCTGCCACACCACCTGAGTTAAAGAACTCTGGGTCTTGACCGTTGAGTTTCTTATCAGCATAAAGCAGGCACAGGTTGGTTGTGCTGAGCTTAACCGATGCATTGTTCAGACGGAGCGCTTTGAGCACCTTGGCTGGGAAGTCGTAGGTGAGCGAAACCTCTTTGAGGCGGATAAAGCCACCGTTAGCAATACGAGCAGTACTATAGTTGTAAGAGCTATAGGCAATACCTAGTCTTTCACCATATACATTGTTCCAAGTCATATACTGACGTGTAGAAACAATGGCAGGGATGTCGGTACGAGCCTCATCACCTGGCACAACCCAACGATTCTTCATGTCGCGGCTGTTGGCTGTCATATCGCCATAAGCATAAGAGAAGTCGGCTGGCAAGCGCAACTTGTTACCAAACGAGTAGGTCAAGAAGAGGTTCAGGTGGAATCCCTTCCAGCTGAAGTTGTTACCAAGACCACCGGTGTAGATAGGATCTACTGGACCCTCATACTTAAGGAAGTCGAGGTTGTCGAACTGCTGGAAGTAGATACCAGCAACGGTTACGTCGCCATTCTCATCGTAGAATGTGGGAAGACCCTCATCATTCAAGCCAGCGAATGGGATAGAGAAGATGGCACGCACGGGATAGCCCTGCAAAGCATAACCGGTACCTGGCACGAGGTCGATGATGCGGCTACGTGACAAGAGGTCGGTAATCTTGTTCTTTGCATAAGAGAATGTGAAGTCGGTACTCCACTCAAAGTCGCCTGGCTTAGCAGCTTCGAAGTTGCGGGTAGAGAGAGTGAACTCAACACCGTGAGATTCCATCGAAGCCACGTTAGCATACTTGTGTGTCACACCACCGACACCCTCGGTATAAACACCACCAATGAGGTCGAAGTTGTTACGCTTGTACCAGTCGAACACCAAGTTTATGCGGTTGTAGTAGAAACCGAGGTCAACACCAACGTCAAACTCGTGCTTCTTCTCATAGGTCAACTCCTCGTTTGCAATGTTAGCCAAATAAAGGTTCATCTCAGCATCCTCAGGATTCAATCTCCAGGGCTTAGATGGATAGTAGATTGGGAGTGCGTTAGACACACTTGAAGGACCAGCATCGGCAGTCAGTGAGTAAGAGAGACGGAGCTTAGCATAGGTCCAGATACCATTCTGGTTGAAGCGAGCATCGCGGAAGAAGTTCTCGTCGCTCACGTTCCAAGCGCCCGAAATGTTCCAAGTTGGGAGCCAGCGGCTCTTCTTGGCCTTACCGAGCTTGTTAGAACCCTCATAACGGAAAGTTCCGGTGAGGATGTACTTGCCCATGTAAGAGTAGCTACCCATAGCATAGTAGGCCATGTTGCGACCATAACGCCAAGCCTCGCTGTAGTAGTTGTGGTTCTCCTCAACTTGCTGCTTGAAGAGGTTCTTGTCGAGGAAAGGAATGTTACCGTTCTCATAAACGATACCCCAGCCCTCGAAGCTCTCGGCGTGACGCTCAATCTTACTGAGCTCCCAACCAGCGAGCAAGTTAATCAAGTGTACATCGTTGAACGACTTGTTATATTGTGCCTGAGTGCGCAAGTCGAACTGTGACATCGCGTTCACATCGTGATAAAGGATACCTCCCTTAGGCAGCACGCAAACAGGAAGAGCACCAGCAACATCGGGGTCGGTATAGAGATAAGTGTTGGCATCTCGAATTGATGCATTCTCAGGGTCGATACCGGCACGATAAGCGTTGGCCTGGTTAGAGTCGTCCTTTACATAGTGGTTGGTTGTACTGCTGTTGAAGCGGTAAGAAGCCAATCCCTTGAGTTCGAGACCTTGAATTGGTTTCCAAGTAAGTTCACCTTGGAACTTGAGGTCGGTTACACCGAGGTCGATGTAGTTTTGCTCGAGCTCGTGGAAGATGTTGAACGCTGTATAGTTACGAGTGTAAGTGGCATTGGGGTCAGCGGTACGCGAAGTGTTCAACGCATAGCTATAGGGGTTGATATCGAAGCTACGGCTGTAAACACCGTTTACCACGTCGACGTCCTGACTCAAAGTACCAGGCGCACGCTGCTTGCGGTAGCTATCACTGGTCAACAACTTAATGGTCAAATTCTTTGAGAGGTCATAGCTGGCGTTGGCGTTGAAAGTGTAACGTGTAACCTCACTCTGCTTGGTCCATCCTGGGTCGTACATGATAGAAGCCGAGGTGTAGAAGCGAGCACGGTCGGTACCACCAGAAATAGAGATAGCGTGGTTTTGTGACACGTTGCTGTTAAACAAGAGGTCAAACCAGTTAGTGTTACGGAACTCTGCCTCACGCAGGTAAGCGTTCTTGGCAGCGAGCGTGTTAGGAAGACCGAAACCGGTAGCTGGGTCATACTGGTCCATGAGCTTGTACATGGTACCATAGATACCCGAACTTGAAGAGTTGGCAAGACTAGCGAAGCTCAACCATCCCTTAGCCTCGAGTTCCTTGTAGATACCCATCTGCTCCTGCGAGTTACTGATGTTGAACTCACGGTACATGGGTTTCAAGCGATAGGTGAACTCACCGGTATAGTTGACACTAGCCTGTCCTGAGCGACCCTGCTTGGTGGTAACGACGATCACACCCGCCATGGCGCGAGCACCATAGATTGATGTTGCCGAACCGTCCTTAAGGATCTGGAAGCTCTCGATATCGTCGGCGTTGATACCAGCGATGGCGCTGGCGATAAGGGTGGTGGCGTCACCACTCGAGAGTGCGTCGGCATCGAGCTCAACGTTATCCTCAAGAATCACACCGTCGACAACCCACAATGGCTTGCTGCTACCGTAGATAGAGGTAGCACCACGCACGCGGATTTTAGGAGCGGTACCAAAGGTACCCGACACGTTCTGCACACTCACACCAGCGGCACGGCCCTCGAGGGCACGCGACACGTCGGCCACACCGTCGAGCTTAGCCTTGTCGGCCTTAATGCTCGTGGTAGCACCGGTAAAGAGGCGCTTGTCTACGTTTTGATAACCTGTTACAACCACCTCTTTCAGAGTAGTAGACTCGTCGGTGGTCAAAACAATCTTCATCTCACCCTGAGTGACCTGCACATCGGCGTCGGCATATCCCATGTACTTCACTACAATGTGGCTCTTGTAAGAGGGCACAGTGATAGTGAACTTACCGTCAAAGTCGGTAGCTACACCATTAGTGGGTTTTGCTTTTTCCGATACATGAGCACCAATCACGGGTTCTTCATTGTCGTTTTCGACTGCGACAACGACACCAGTCACTTTGACCTGAGCGGTCGCCGCGAGTGACATCAATATTGCAGCCGTTAGCAATAAAAGTTTTTTAAGACTCATAAGCATTGAAAAAAAATTAATAATTATTATTTATTTTGGTTTTAAAAAATTCCCAAAAATAGTTTTCATTCAGCAGGTTAGAAAGTTAATTCTGGGCAAAAATTCGCCTTCGCGTTTATCACTAGTTTCAACTCCCATACCATAGGTTTTTTCGACACTATTTGGCCGCGCCGAGAGCCATTATTTTCTCAACGTGGGCAATAATGCATTTTAATAAGGTGCAAAGAAACTAATTTTTTTTTAATTAATCTAATTTTTATTGTTAAAATTGAGGGGTTGGTTTAAAAAAAGTAGAATCTAAGACTAAATGAGTCTAGTAATGTGTTATATAACATAAACCCTAATGACTGATTCGGGATAAAAAAAATTAGGGAGAGCCTGAGCCCTCCCTAATCTCTAATTCTTAAACCCTGAATCGACGTCAAGAATGGTCAATTACTTGACCGCCTTGTTAATCTCGTCGATTGTGGGATTGACGGCTACAATCACACCGTCGCCATTGATGAGGAACGTGCAAGGGTGGTCGATGCTACCCCAGCGTTTCTGGAACGAAGGGCGATCTTGATGCTCACAGAAGTATTGCGAAGAAACATCGAGGCTGTCGAGAGCCAGAACTTCCATGAATAGTGCCTTGCTACGATCAAAATTCACTGCCAAGTGAACCAGCTTGTCGTTGTCACGCGCGAGCTTGTTAAGCTCGATGTTCTCGATGCGTGTGATAGCGTCGGCCGAAGTCCACATGTTCATCACTACAAACTTGCCCTTGTAATTGTCGAGTTCCACCACGCTAGTCTCATTGGCGATGCTCAAATCGGGAGCCTTGGTCCCTACACGGCTATCGCTTGAAATCGTGGTGCGTGAAGAGGTGAAAAACATCACCACCCCAAGAGTTAACAATAAAAAAACGAGCTTTTTCATAATTAAAGTCTTTATTCAATCACATTGCCACATCAAGTTAACAATCAACATTTTGACTTGGCCCAAAACGGCCGCCAGTTTTACGTGATACTGGCACTTAAATGTGACAACAGTCTTGAAATTTGGGGTGCAAAGTTAATCAAAAAATCTTTACCCACACAAGGAATTAAGATTTTTTACATGTCATAAATATTTTTTTCACAACTTGTTAGAGCGTGATTCCATCGCTCAACAGCAGTCTAAAACGGCAGATGTTTTAGAATTTGTAGACGGCACCCAGCGAGAATACCGCCTGGTCGATTGTGCTCACAATTGAGTACTTGAACTCAGCATTAACAACGAAGTTATGCCTGATGTCATACTCGCAGCCTCCACCCAGGTTCAGTCCAAAATGGGTAATCGACTCGTCGGTTTTGTTGTAGCATTTGCTCACAACGGTGAGACCAGCGAGAGGGTAAGCCCTGAACTTGGAGGCGATGTTGAACAGATAATGGGCGTTGGCGTTAAGGTCCCACATGTGGAAGCCATTGTTACTGAAGTAGTAGTTGAACGATGCCTCGCCCCTGATATCGTTAGTGATAAAATACTGGAACTTGCCACCAATACCCAGCATATTGATTTCGGTGCCATATAGGAGGTTGCCTCCTACAGCCATCTCACCCTTTTGAGCCGAAGCATATCCGCATCCCAAAACGGCGATGATCAATAATGATAAAAATTTCTTCATAATTATAGTGTTATATCTTTTGTGTTCTTCCTCAACCACTTAAAAACTCGTCACTCGCTACTTATTACTTGCTACTTGTTACTTATTACTTGTTACTTATTACTTATCCTGAGGCACATTGATGTTCTTGCTCATGACAAGGTCGTGGGTGCGCTGCATGAAGCGCTTGAAGGTCTCGCGCGAGTCGGCACGCACCAGCTCAGGCTTGTCCTCGGGAATCACCTGATAGGTGTTGTCGCCTGCACCTGGTTTCTGGCAGAAGAAAAGTTTGTAACGTGGACTGTCAATCACGGGCTTACCATCCTTCATTTTAACCCTAACTTTAACCATTGCCCCACCACGGCAGTCGATGTCGCTCATGTTGGAAATGAAATTGCCGAGGCTGTAGACCAGCAGAACGTCCTTGTTGAACTTGTCGCTGTGACGCACATCAAAAGGCTCAACCACATGTGGATGGCCACCAATAATGAGGTCTACGCCCTTGTCGATGAGGAAATTGGCAAGATTCTTCTGTTCCTGTACTGGTGTGAGGGTGTACTCCACTCCCCAGTGCATGTTGACGCACAGCACGTTGGCACCCGCTGCACGGGCAGCATCGATGTCGGCAGCTATCACCTTCTTGTCGATGTAGTCGACCACCACATCCTTTTGGATGGGAATGCCGTTGGTGCCATAGGTGTAGTCGAGGAATGCAACCTTGATGCCGTCGAAGTCCTTGATACATGGCAGTCGTTTAGCGCGGTCGGCCTTATTGATATAGGTGCCAATGTGAGGGATGCCCCACTCATCGAGCTTGTTGATGGTCCTCACAGCGCCCTTGTCGCGACGGTCGAGACAGTGGTTGTTGGCAGTAAGGAAGAAGTCGAAACCCACCTTTTGGAGCTCTTGGGCATACTCATCGGGGGCACTGAAACAGGGATAACCCGAATAAGGCGCTCCACCTAGCGAGCACTCAAGATTGACGATAGCATAGTCGGCCTCCTCGATGTCGCTCTGCACATGCTTGAAGCAAGGGCTGTAATCGTAAGAGCCATCGGCACGACGTGCCACCTCATACTGCTTGGAATGCTGCATAGCATCGCCAAAGAAGACAAAATCCACCTCGGCGTTGCCGGCAAGCAGCGACATCAACGAGAGTGCAAGAATTGATAGTAGATTCATTTATGAGTTATGAGTTATGAGTAGTGAGTGCTTGATTCTTTTGTTATTTAGCGGCGGCGACCAGCGCGCATGAGCTGCTTGGGACTCATGTTCGACACCTTGTGCATTGCCTTGCGGGTTTGGTCAAACTGAGTGAGCAGCCTGTTAACCTCCTGGATATTAGTGCCACTACCACGAGCGATGCGCTGACGACGGCTACCGTTAATAACCTCGGGATGCTCGCGCTCATAGGGGGTCATAGAGTGAATTATTGCCTCGATGCCCTTGAAAGCGTCGTCGCTGATATCGATATCCTTAATGGCTTTGCCCACACCAGGAATCATCGAAGCAAGGTCCTTGAGGTTACCCATCTTCTTGATTTTGCTAATTTGCGAGAGGAAGTCGTTGAAGTCAAACTTGTTTTTGGCAATCTTCTTCTGCAACTCGCGAGCCTGCTCCTCGTCATATTGCTGCTGCATGCGGTCAACGAGCGACACGATATCACCCATGTTGAGGATGCGGTCGGCCATACCAGCGGGACGGAATGGGTCGATTGCCTCCATCTTCTCGCCAGTACCCACCCACTTGATGGGCTTGTTGACAACGGTGCGGATTGACAACGCTGCACCACCACGGGTGTCACCATCGAGCTTGGTGAGCACAACGCCGTCGAAGTCAAGACGATCGTTAAAGGCCTTGGCGGTGTTAACGGCGTCCTGACCGGTCATAGAGTCGACAACAAACAATGTTTCGTTGGGCTGGATGGCGTCTTTAATAGCCTTGATTTCCTGCATCATCTGCTCATCAACGGCAAGACGACCTGCAGTGTCGACAATCACCATGCCATGGCCCTTGGCCTTAGCCTCGGCTATAGCGTGCTGAGCTATCTCAACGGGATTCTGGTTGCCCGGTTCGCTATAAACAGGCACACCAATCTGCTCGCCAAGCACCTTGAGCTGCTCGATGGCTGCTGGACGATAAACGTCGCAAGCCACAAGCAACGGAGAGCGCTTGATGAAGCGGTTGGCCAGCTTGCCCGAGAAGGTGGTCTTACCCGAACCTTGAAGACCCGACATCAAGATAATGGCGGGATGGCCCTCGATGTTGAACGGAGCCTGCTCACCACCCATGAGCTCGGTGAGCTCATCGTGCACTATCTTTATCATCAACTCCTTAGGTTTCAAGGAATTGATAACATTTTGACCTATTGCTTTTTGTTTAACAGTATCGGTGAACGTCTTAGCCACCTTATAGTTAACGTCGGCCTCAACAAGAGTGCGACGAACCTCTTTTAGAGTTTCGGCAATATTAATCTCGGTGATTTTGCCTTCACCCTTCAACACCTTGAACGCGCGTTCAAGTCTTTCGCTTAGATTTTCAAACATATATATGTTAAGTAATAAATATTAAGTAAAAGTAACAAGTTCTTAAGAGATAAACACCTTAGTAACAAGTTACAAAGTAACAGTTCACATGTGGCTGTTACTTTTTGGGACATTACTAAATCAGTTTATTGGTTGCGGTGTCGGGGAACACCACCTGAGGCTTGAAACCTTTAGCCTCCTCGGGGGTCATGAGTGCGTAGGACATTATTATCACAACGTCGCCAGGTTGCACCTTGCGAGCAGCAGCCCCATTAAGACACACCTCGCCCTTTCCACGCTCACCAGGGATAACATAGGTGTCGAGACGCTCGCCGTTGTTGTTGTCGACAATGAACACTCTCTCCCCCTCCATGATTCCTGCGGCATCCATCAAATCCTGGTCGATGGTGATGCTGCCAATGTAGTCGAGATTAGCACCAGTAACGGTAACACGATGAATCTTCGATTTTACAACTTGAATAAACATGGTCAAACTATTTTAAAAAATTAATAATGTAGTACACTTTTGAATTCAGCAAAAAGCGTGCCACATCACAAATTCTCGGGCTTTTTGTAGGTAATGTTGTCGATTTCGCGCACATCACCGCAGTAAACGGTAATGCAGCCAACAATATAATCACTTTGCTCCCAATCACTTACAGGTTGCAGTGTTAAACCATCGCAAATTGAGTAATACTCCACCTCCATCTCGGGATAAGCATTGAGAGTGGCCACTACCCAATCGTGGGTTTGCTCCACGGTGTGATCCTCGGCGAAAGCCAAGCTGTCGCACAGCACTCGGTAGATGTTGGGAGCAATCTTGCGCACAAGCGGAGTGAGGCGCACGTTGCGGCTGCTCTTGGCCAAGCCGTCGGGCTCACGAACGCATGGGCAAGTGACAATATCAAGATTGAGACCCAGCTGTTTAATCATTGCGCGAATCACGGCAATCTGCTGGAAATCCTTCTCACCAAAGTAGGCGCGAGTGGGTTCAACCATCAAGAAGAGCTTGCTCACAATTTGGCACACGCCGTTAAAATGGCCAGGGCGCATGGCTCCCTCCATTACCTCGGCAACTGGACCAAGCTTGAACACGCGTGTGTCGGGCTCGGGATAAATTTCCTCAACTGTGGGCATAAAAGCGATGTCCACGCCGCAACTCTCGAGCAATGCTGCATCGGCCTCGGCAGTGCGAGGATAGGTGCGCAGGTCTTCCTTATTATTGAATTGTGTGGGGTTAAGAAACACGCTAACTACCACCACGTCGTTTTCTGACCTGGCGCGTTTAACAAGCGACTGATGTCCCTCATGAAGGGCACCCATCGTAGGAACAAGCCCCACAGTCTTGCCCCCAGAACGAAGCATTGCGACTTGCTTTCTCAGCTCGTCGACTTTACTTATTATTTTCATTGTAATTACAATTGACTTTAAAATCGACTGCAAAATTAGTGCAAGCCGAGTGAAAAACCAAATTTATTTGAGTTTTTCCTGGGCGCAGCCTAATTTATCTAATTTTAGATATAATTTCTGAATAACAAGCTAGACAATAAAAATAAATATATTTTTTCTATTATTCCCATCACAAAAGAAAGGCTGGCGCGCGTGAGCGTGCCAGCCTTTACAAAATTATTTGGATTTAATTTTAATCCTATTTACTTCCCGGACTTAGTGTGCGAGAAGTAGATGCCACCACAAAGTTCAATCTTACCATTGTAAGTGTCCTTATAGCCAATCATGGTGAGAGCGTCACCCACCTCGATATTTGCAGTTGCGAGCCAGTTCTTGCGGTTTTCTCCAGTAGCGCCCCAGCCAGGATAGCATCCGTAAACATAGAGAGTGGTTGCACCGCCATCATCGCTGATGTAGAGGTTTCCGTAAATGATGTCATTGTTGGCAGTACCAATGTCCTCAATTATTCCGGTGATACGGTAGTAAACGTTCTTATCGTCGGGCTTGGTCAGGAACTCGGCAACAGTGATGTCGGTAACTGGGATGTGAGTCTCATACTGACCACCCTTCGACATTTGTGGTGTACCGTTGTAAGAGCCACGCTGTCCTACTACAGTAATGATATCGCCTTCCTTGAGGCCAAGGCTCTCAAACTCGCCCTGAGCACCCATGTGATAGATAGCAACCTCACCACTCCAGTCACGAAGAACGAAGTCGCCCGAAGAAGCCTTAGTTACCTTCTGGATAACACCAGTCAAGCGATATTGTGTTGCATCCTCATCGGCAGCAAGGAACTCGGCTACTGTGCAAGCTACGATAGAACCCTTCTGGTTGATAGTAGCAGTCACTGCACTCTCCTGCGAGCCATTGCTGGTCTTGAAAGTAACCTCAGCGCTGCGGTCGCCACCAGCGTTGGCGTTAGCATGGAATGTAACGGTTGGGTTGCTTCCAGCGGTGATGTTGGTGATAGCGAGCCAGTTCTTGGCGCTTTCAGGAATCTCAACGCTCACGCCATTACCCTTGCAGCTGAGATTCACAGTAACGTCGCCACCCTCTAGAGGAATTGTGGCATCCTCGGGGTCATAGCCCTCAATCTTGAGCAGAGACTTCACGATCTTTATTACGGTAACATCCACAAGTTCAATCTTAGTGCCATAGGTAGTCTTAGGACCTTCAACTGTAACGATGTCACCCTCTTCGAGTCCAAGGCTTAAGAAGTTCTTAGTCTTGCCATTCTTGTCGAGTGTACCATAGATGTAGATTTCGCCAGTGTCGTCAACGAGCCACCAGTTACCATAAACGGTGTTCTCGATGCGTGTCACTCTACCAGTCACACGATAAGTCTTACTATCGGGACCGGCGATAACCTCGGCACAAGTAGCGTCTTGAACAACTGGGAGACCTTGGATGATTTTGATGTTTTGAGTGCGACCAGCGCATTCGATCTTCAGGTCAGCATTGCGGCCATTGTTAGCTGCAGGTGCACTGAATTTAACTTTAGTCTCACCAGCCTTACCTTCCATAGGGGTGACTGTGAGCCACTCGGGGATATTGCTCTCGTCGAAGCTCCAATCGGCTTTGGCGTTAACATCTATAGTTGCCTCACCACCTTCAAGATTGATGGGAACGTAGGAACGAGACACTTGAATCTCATCGAGCAATGTTACTGTATCCTCATCGGAGCAGCTAACCATCATAGCACCTACCAGTGCAATAAATGCGGGAATAAAATATCTAAGTTTCATAGTAGTGTATGTGCTTTAATGAATTAATTGAAAATATACTTAATACCAATAGCCACGTTCCAGCACTGACCAATATTGTGGTTAGGAGTCCAAGTCTTGGTGTTGCCATCAATAGCCTTATTTGTTGAGAATGTAGCATATCCATCGGCATCAACGCCCTTGTACTCAAGGATGCGTGCGTCGCTACCAATCTCAGGATTGAGATACTTGCTCACGCCCCAGCTAGAGTTGAAGAAGTTGAGAACGTTCTTCATGTCGAAGCTCAGCTGGATTGTGTGCTTGGTGTTACCGGCACGGAAGTTGAAGTCGTGCTTGTAACCAAGGTCAATGCGGTGTACCCATGGGCTGTAAACGCTGTAACCCTCGGCATACTCACCCTGATGCTTCTTCAGGTAGCTATCGTTGTGAACGTAGCTCATGAAGCGGTCGCGGTCGTTATCGCTTACGAAGCGGAACTCACGATCGGCAACCTCCTGATCGGTTGGGATGTAAATAGCATCGTAGTTGTAACCGTCGCCATTCATGTCGTTGCTGGTCATGTAAGAGTAGTTGTAACCACCACGCCATGCCTCATAGATGAGGTTGTAGTGGTTGCCGCTGCGATCGTGCAAAGTAGCGCTTGCGATGAAACGGTCGGGAGTAACATACTGCGAGTTGTGCAGACGAATGTTGTTAGGACCTTCCCAAGTGGGAACATAGGTGAAGGCACTCTCGGCAGCCGAACCTGGCATACCGGTAACTTCCTTCGATACAGTGTGGGTGTAAGAAGCCATGAGGCTTACCCAGTCGGCAGGCTTAGCGGTTGCCATGATGTTGGCACTCCATCCGTAGCCCTTGCTGGTGTTCTCAAGAACGAATGCCTTGGTACCAGTGCGGAAGCCAGCAGGATAAATAGGACGGTTGTCGGCACCGTTGAAGCGGGCGAAGCCACCTACGCTAGGAATTGACCAGTCGCTGATTGAAACAGCGTTGATAGTCTTGTTGAAGATGAACTCACCAGTCAATGTCAATGGGAACGAAACTGGGAATGCATAGTCAACAGCGATTGAAGATTTCCACACCTGTGGCATCTTGAACTTAGGATCTACACCATTAACAGCCGATGGAACTGTACCATCCTCTGGCTTAACAGTCTGTGGATAACCCATACCAAAGAGCTTTTGCTGGAGAGCATCGATAGTGGCCTTTCCGTTAGCGTCGGTAACAAGACCGCCCTCAAAGAGGCTCATATCGGTGTTCTTAGAGTTAAGTTGTGCTTGGTATTGAACCATACCACCATTGGTTGGCATGTTGGTGAAGAATACCAATGGCAGACGTCCCGAGAAGAGGCCTGTTCCACCACGAACCTTGAGGCTCTTGTCGCCAATCACGTCCCAAACGAAACCTACGCGAGGCGAGAAGGTGACAGAGCTCTTAGGCCACTTGCCAGTGTCGACGTGGCGAACATTGCCGTCCTTGTCAAAATAGTCAAGGTTGAGGATTGCCTGGTTAGTCATCAGGTCACCATTGTTGAAGAAGAGACCGTCGATGCGGAGTCCATAGGTCAATTTGAACTTGTCACTAACGTTCCACTCATCCTGGCCATAGATGCCAAGCTTGTTGAACTGAACACGAGCTGCAGGAGCAGTCTCACCGTCGTAACCGTAGGTCAAGCAAACTACCTCGGGAGCAGCGCCGTTGATGAAGTCGTCAACGCTTGCATAGCGATAGTAACCGGTACCGTTGCGCATGTACTGGTTGTCGGCCATTTGATGCTCGAAGCTGATGCCACCCATAATCTTGTGGTTACCAGCATAGTAGGTGATATCGTCCTTCATGTTCCAAATAGTGTTGTGAACGGCGTTATTCCAAGTAAAGAGCTCATAACCAAGGGCCATGTAGTTACCAGTGCCACCAGTACCATCGAGGATGTCGATGAATGGGAACTCACTTGAGTTGCTGCCACGCACGTCGTCAAGTTTTGACCAAGTGGCGAGGAACTGGTTCGACAGGTTGTCGGTCAAGCGGCTGTTCAAGTCAAATGAGAGAGAGTGTACGAGGTTCTGCATCGAGTACATCGAGTTAGCAAAAATCATTGAGTACTGAGATGCGCGGGCATATGCTGAACGAGTGCCACCGTCCATTGAAGAAGCGTTGGCTGCGTTCCATACGTTGTTCTTAGTGTAGTTATAGCGAAGTGCTAAGTGGTGATCGTTGGTGATGTTCCAGTCGATGCGGGCAAGCAGCTTGTAGTTGCTCTCGTCGGCAGGGAAGTCGGTATAAGAACCGGTGTCATAACCATACTTGTCCATCACGTGCTTTTGAACTCTTGCCATGTCGGCGATAGTAGTGCGTGACAGGTAGTTGTCGGCATCGGCAACACCGTTCTCCGAAGCGCGCCAGCGGTTGGCAACGGTAGGAATCTTCGACATTTCACCATTCACGAAGAAGAACAATTTGTTCTTGATGATTGGGCCACCCAAAGTAAAGCCATAAGTTGTGGTGCGGTCTTTTGCACGAGCTCCGGCAAGTTGTTCACCTTCTACGCAGTCACCACGCAGGTGCTCGTTACGATGGTAAAGATAGGCACTTCCACGGAATGTGTTGTTACCACTCTTAGTAATGGCATTAACACCACCACCAATGAAGTTGGTTTGACGCACATCGTAAGGCGAGATAACAACCTGCATCTCCTCGATAGCGTCGAGTGAGATTGGGTTACCACCACCAGGAAGTTTGTCGCTCAAACCGAAGTTGTTGTTGAAGTTGGCACCATCAACAGTGAAGTTGGCGGTACGACCATCAGCACCGGCAAAAGCCATTCCGTTACCTCCATAAGGCGAGAGGCGAGTAACGTCGGTGATGCTGCGGGTAACGGTGGGAAGGTTGGTGATTTGAACATTGGAGATGTTGGTAGTAGCTCCAGTCTTCTCACCAGCGAACTTCGAACCTGAGCCCACGACAACCACTTCTTGGAGTTGGTTAGCATCGGTCTGCATGGTTACGGGCAAGTTGTAGGTCTCACCCAGAGGCAATGTGATTTCAGACATCACCATTGTCTTGTAGCCAACGTAGGACACTGTAGTGGTGTAAGGACCACCAGTACGCATACCTTGGATGTAGAATCGTCCATCCATGTTGCTCACGGCGTTGTACTCAGTACCCGAGGGCACGTGCACGGCCTTTACCACTGCGCCAATGAGGGGCTCATTGGTGTCGTCAACGATTACACCTGTCATCGACGAGGTAGTAATCTGCGCATTAAGTGACATTGCTGCTGCCAGCAACATCATCAGCGTTGATAAGTAAAATCTTTTAAGCATAAAATGTTAGATTAATAAAGTATTTAAAAAAAACGTTTAATAGTTTTATTTTCTCGTCTCTATATATATAAATATGCGTCATCAACTCTTTTTAAAAAGCGACACACCGTTATAAGATACTTTGCTCTTATAGCGGTGTGCAGTTTATACTCTTTGCCTTGTAGTTCCTTGAGTGCGATATTGTATCCCCGGCAGTAAACATCTTATTGCCAGGACCATAACTATCAAATATAAAGAACTGTAGCAAATCCATTATGTTGAATCAGAGTCCTAATTTTTGTGCAAAGGTATTGATATTTTTGCTAATACAAAAAACTATTTCAAAACATTTTTCCACATTAACCATTTTAACTAAAAAAAAGCACCTCTACCCTATCATCATTTCACTATTTTATATTGTTTATCAAACACATACCTATCCTCAGTTGTTAAAAAGCGAGATACATTAAGATGCTACCAAATCTCATTAACCTTTACAAAAAGGCACAAAAAAAAGGGTAAGAAGACTACATCGCGCCGCTACAACCTGTTACCCTTGCTTCGGTCAAGACCTGGGGGATTGGCAGGGAGCTGGCCGTGTAGGACTTACCCGGCTGCAAAGGTAATACTTTTTTTGTTCCTGACAAATTTTTTCGAAAAAATAGTGCTGAAACGAGCCATTATCGAGCTTCTCACACGTCGCTGAGGTCGATTTTCAAGCCTTCCATGGCAAGCATCGTGTTAGGAAATTCCTCTTGAGCCTGCGACAAAAGCACATCTTCTTCAACATATCGGCTGCTATAGTGCCCCAATATCAGCTTTTGCACATGAGCCTCGCTAGCCACCATGCCTGCTTGGCGCGCCGTGCTGTGGTATCGGCTCACGGCGTTCTTGATGTTCTCGTCGCCATAAGTGGCCTCATGGTAGAGCCAGTCGACATCTCTCACCGAGTCAATCACACGCTTTGAATACTTAGTGTCGCTGCAGTAGGCATAGGACACGGCCTTTTCAGGATTGGTGGTGAGCACGTCGTTAGGAATAACCAGTCCATCGGGCGACACATAATCCATCCCGTTCTTCAACAAGTTCATTGCATGCAACGGAATGTTGTGCTTGGCGCACTCCTCGGGATTGATGTGACGCAGTTTGGGCTTCTCTCGAAATATAAAGCCAACGCATGGCAAGCGATGGCTGAGCGGAATTGTGCTCACAGTGATGGAGTTATCCTCATAAATAACTGCCGGATGAGTATCTATAATATTGAATTTGAGATCAAACGGACGCTCACGGCAAAAATAATCAAGAAGATCGCCAAACATTTTAGCCCCATCCTTGAAAATGTGAATTGTCACCGTTCCACCCTTCTCCAATAGAGCCATTGTGGATATTAGACCTAACAGCCCAAAGCAATGGTCACCGTGAAGGTGGCTGATGAAGATATTGTTAAGTCGGGAAAACTTGAGTTTCATTTTCCGCATTGACAGCTGGGCGCCTTCTCCACAGTCAATCATGAAAAGCTTGCCTCTAACATCCAGCACCTGGCACGACGGCTGGTGCCTCAACGTGGATGTCGCAGAGCCACAACCCAATATGCTCAAATTCAATGTCGACATTAGTAAAATTGCGTTTTGTGGCCACGAAGTTAATATTTTTTATCCTCTTACACAAAAAGCAGCTATTGGAAAAATCTGCCATGCGATAAATTTGCACATTACACATAAAAAAATGTTAAAAAATTATTTTTTTTATTCACAACTCTTGCATAGTTAATCACAACCATTTACATTTGCAACAAGTTTTTTCATAGGATTAGATTTTTAAGGTTTACTTTATGCGGATGTTGAGAAACATCTGCATAATTTTTTTATGGAAAGACACATCTTGGCACAACGTAATTATAGGAAAAAACAAATAATTACAATATTTTTTTTGTTTTCTTGTAGGTAAACTGAAAAAATGTTGTACCTTTGCACCGCTTTAAGCTCCCGTGTGATGGGAAATTAAGCTAAATAACTTAATTTTGAGTAACACAACTTATTAAAAATGAAGACATTTCAATTAAACGCAGAGCCAAGAACTGACCTTGGCAAGAAGGCAGCTAAGGCGCTTCGCGCCGGCCAGAAAATTCCTTGTGTCCTCAATGGTGGCAAGGTAATCGAGTTAAAAGATGGTAAGTATGACGGCACCCTCGCCGAGGGCGAGAAGGTTGTTGAGATTGGCCGCGAAGGCAAAGCAGTTCTCACTACCGATTTCACCGTTAACTTCAACGACGTGCGCAAGCTCATCTACACTCCCGAGGTGTTTGTAGTAGCTCTCAACATCAATGGCGTTGAGAAAATGGCTGTTCTTAAGGACATCCAGTGGCACCCAGTAAACGACAGCATCCTGCACCTCGACTTCCTTGAGGTAACCAACGACAAGCCAGTTGTTGTATCTATCCCCGTTAACGTTGAGGGTCACGCAGCAGGTGTTAAGGCTGGTGGTAAGCTTTACCTGAGCATGAAGAAGGTGAAAGTTAAAGGTATCTACACCGAGATTCCCGAGCGCATCATCGTTAACGTTGATAGCCTGGGCATTGGTCAATCAGTTAAGGTTGGTGATCTCAAGTATGACAACTTCGAGCTCGCAAGCTCTAAGGATCTTGTTATCACTGGTGTTCGTGCCACTCGTGCTGCTGCTACTGCCGCTGCCGAAAGCGAGGAGGGTGAAGAAGGTGAAGCTGCTGAGTAATTTATTCAAGCAACTATTCTCTTCTAAATCCAAAAATGTTGAACAACCTCAAGAAACAACGACAATGAAGTTCTTGATTGTTGGATTGGGAAACATTGGTAACGAATATCAAGGTACCCGTCACAACATTGGCTTTACAATATTGGATGCCTTGGCCGAGGCATCCAATGTTTTTTTTACCACTCAGCGCTATGGCGATGTGGCACAGATGCGTCTCAAGAACCAGCAACTGGTGCTCTTGAAGCCTTCTACCTACATGAACCGTAGCGGTGAGGCGGTAAGATATTGGATGCAGAAAGAGAAAATAGCGCTCGACCACGTGCTTGTGGTTGTTGACGACCTGGCTCTGCCGTTTGGCACTATTAGGCTACGCGGCAAGGGCGCCGACGGTGGTCACAACGGACTGAAGAACATTAACGCTATGGTAGGTTCGCAAAACTATGCGCGCCTGCGATTTGGCATTGGAAGCGACTTCCCCGAGGGAGCTCAAGTTGACTATGTGCTAGGGCCTCTCACCATCGAGGAACAGCAACAGCTCCCCGAGCGACTGAAAAAAGCCGTCGACACCATCAAGGCATTTTGCCTGAGCGGACTAAGCTTTGCCATGACCAACTACAATAATAAGTAGAGAGTGAGAGTGGAGAGTGAGAGTGAGAGCGAGAGTCCATATCTTTATCATCGGCTTTTATAAACGATAAACGACTAGCAATTAACGATTATGACTGAAATGCGCATCGACAAGTGGCTGTGGGCCACAAGGGTCTTCAAGACACGGTCGCTCGCAACCGACCAATGCAAACTTGGGCGCGTGACCATTAAGGGCATGAATGTGAAGCCGTCGCACAACATCAAGGTGGGCGACGTGATAGAGGTGCGCAAGCCACCCATCACATTCACCTTTGAAGTAGTGGGATTGCTCAACAACCGCGTGGGTGCCAAACTGGTGCCTAACTACCTGAAGAACATCACCCCCGACGACCAGTACAAGTTGCTTGAGATGGCTCGCATTGGAGGTTTCGTGCGCCGACAGAAAGGTATGGGACGACCCACCAAGAAAGAAGGACGAGAGATGAAGGAGTTTGCCGACGAAGCTTTCTTCGGCTTCGACGACTGGGACGACGAGAGCCCACTTTGGACCGAGGAAGATGAGGAGAAACTAAACAACAAAAAATAATTCCGATATCACACATAGCAAAAAAATGCACCGACTTGTAGATGTCAAGTCTGTGCATTTTTATTTATAATCGCCAAGTACAGAAATTGGGAGTTTTTACTTAAAAAAACTTGTTTTTCTTTCATTTTATTTGCAATTAACAAAATAATGTGTAATTTTGTTAGCCAAACGAATGCGTGTGTAAAACACCACATTTTAAGAAATATTGAAACACTTTATCGAACACCATAAAAGCAATTCTTTTTTATTATTAACCAATCATTTATTATTATGAAAAAATTTTTACTTCTTGCAGCTTTCTTTGCTGCTTTCACGATGAATGCTCAGGAGTTCACACTTACTGAGGTAACCAGCACTACCAATGTTCCTGTAGACCGCGCAAACAACCGTCAAGGCTTCGGAATGGACGGCAAGTTCATCGTTATGGACAAGGTGCTTGGACAAATCAACTTCTATAATCCCGAGGATGGCTCAGTAGCAAGCACTCTCGAGACTGGCGCCACAGCTTCTTGGCCCGCAGTTACTCGCGACGAGGCTGGCAACATCATCGCCCGCGTCGACAACAGCTGGCCTGGCAACTTCTTGGCCGACACTATTATCATGAAGATTTTCCCCGCTGGCGGTGGTGACCCAATTGATGTTGAAGGCAACATCTTTGCCGACTTTGAGGCAGAGAATGGCCGCTGCGACTTCTTCAGCTTCATCGAGGGCAATGTGATGGAAGAGGGTATCCTGTGGCTTGTTACAGCCAAGTCTACCGGCATCCTGAAAGTTCCTTTTGTTGAGGGTGAAATCGATGGCGACCACATCTCTCTATTCCCAGTTGAGGGCGCTACACTTGCTCCAACCAGCTCTACCGTAGTTAACCCCTACACTGCTGCCGACGGAACCAAGCACTACATGCTGTGGACCCGCAATGCTAACGCTGTTGACCTGGTTATGAACGACACTGAGGACGGCTTCATTGGCACTACTTTCACCCTGCCTAACAAGGGCGCTACCAACGGCTGCTTCCCATTGACATTCGCTGGCAAAGACCTCGTAATTTACACTACTCTGCCTAACTATGGCAACGCTTGGGCTATCGCCGAGAAGAACGCTGAGGAGCCCATCGCTGTTGTTCCTGAGGTTGCTGGTTTCGTAACCAACGGCTTCCAATGCAACTGGCTGAACGCCGAGGTTGTTAGCGACACCAAGGTTCTCATCTATCAGTACTTCCCTGGCAACTTCTTCAAGACCTATGAGTTGACAATTCCAGGCGAGGAGCCAAACGACGAGATTACCGAGGCTTACTTGGTTGGTACATTCAACGGCTGGAATCAGACCGAAGAGGGTGGCCGCATCGCATTTGAGGATGTTGATGGCGTTCTCACCGCTGCAGGTGTAGAATTACAAGCTAATGATGAGTTCAAGGTTATCGTTCCTAACGGCGACGGATGGACATGGCTTGGTGGCTATGATGTAAATGAAGTTGGCTACTTCCTGATTACCGACCAGATGACCACCGAAGGTGACATGTTCAATCTCGTTGACGGCGCAAACTTCCGTATGGCTGAGGCAGGAACCTACGACATTGAGATACTTGGAGTTACACTGCAGAAAGATGATGTATTCTATGTATTAAGAGTTACTAAGTCTGAGCCCAATGCTATTGAGACTATCGCTAACGACAAGGTTGACAACACTTGGTACAACCTCCAGGGCGTGAAGTTCAACGGTATGCCAAGCGTTCCCGGTGTTTACATCAACAACGGTAAGAAGGTTATTATTAAATAACACCTTAAATTATTAACATACCACATCTTAGAGTGGGTCGAGAAGCTATTGTTTCTTGACCCACTTACATTTTGAATCTAATTTAGAGATTGATTTTTTATGTAGTTCTAAATTTTTAAATCAAAAAAATATTCATTTTTATATTATATTTAGTATCTTTGTGGGCTTTTTAGACATTAATACACCTATTATTTATATTAACAACTAAATTCACATGAAAAAATTACTGCTAATCCTGATGGCGGCAACTGTGTCGTTGGCTATGCTAGCTAGCGATAAGCTAAGTGCCCCAACACGAGTGTTCCTGCAGCAGCGTGCCAATGCCGTGGCTCAGGCTCCTGATGGCAAGTCGGTTCTTGCCATGCCCAAAACCCTTAATGGTGTGGAGTATGTTGAATGCTTCATCACCCTCAATGGATCTTCGATAGCCGAGCTCGAGGCTAACGGAGTGAAAGTTACTGGTAAGTTCAGCGACTTTGTCACTGCCAGTATTCCTGTAAGTAAAATTGAAAGCGTAGCTCGTCTTAAAGGCGTGAAGCAAGTGGGCGTTGCACGCAACGCACGACTGCTCACCGACGTAGCCAAAGGCATCGTTAAGGCCGACAAGGCATGGGACGGCACCAACTATGGCCTTCCACAGGGCTATACCGGACAAGGTGTGGTTGTTGGTCTTATCGACGACGGTATCCAGTTCAACCACCGCGCTTTCCTTGATAACAATGGCAACACCCGCGTGAAAGCAGTCTATATGCCTAATGCAACAAGCGCTAATGGCGGCACCAAGGCTACTATCGACGGTGTTCAGCTCATGGGTTATCAGTACACTACCCCAAGCCAGATTGCCAACCTTACTTGCGACGACAATGGCGAGAGCCATGGTACTCACACCTCGGGTATCGCTGCTGGTTCGCATGTAGGCAACTATTCTGGTATGGCTCCCGAGGCTGACCTGATTCTCGCAGGTTGCGGTTCTTCACTTACCGACAATGCCATTATGAGCTCTGCCAAATATATTGGTTGGTATGCTCAGCAACTTGGCAAGCCCTGTGTAATCAGCATCAGCTTGGGTAGCGACATTGGTCCTCACGACGGCACCAGCATCATCAGCCGTGCCTATAGCGAGGTTGCCAACACCTACGGCGCAGTGATTCTGCTTGCCGCAGGTAACGAGGCCGACATCATCGGTCACGCTCACAAAACCCTCTCAAGCGCCAACGACTACATGGCCGTTACCAACAACGTTTCGGGAAGCTGGTGGGGTTCTGCTACAGGTGCATGCGACATCTGGAACAGCACTAGCGAAGAGCTCCAAATCAAGGTTATCATCGGCAGCTCACAGAGCGACTGGATGACTAGCGGAACCTTTGGCAGCGTCACTGTTTCGGGTGGCGTGGATGCCTTCAACAACCGCTACAACCTGTATATCGAGAGCAGCGAGTCGTCGGCAACCTACGTTATCAAAGGCCAAGCTGGCAACACTATCAACGTTTATACCGACTGCTGGTACAGCACACTGAGCTCGTCGTCGGGCAGCGTGAGCGGCTACACCATCACCCCAGGAACCTACGAAGGCTCTATGTGCGACGACATGACATGTCCTCAGGTTATCAGTGTGGGTGCTCAGGCTTCACGCTCTAGCGATGGCTACGGCCAAGGCGATGTGGCTTACTTCTCAAGCTTTGGTACCGACTTCAACGGCGTTAACCAGCCATTCATCACCGCTCCTGGACACTATGTGATTTCGTCGGTTAATGGCTATGATTCTTACCAGTCAGTCTCTTGGTCAACGACCTACAACGGCCAGACCTACAATTGGGGACAGATGAGTGGAACATCAATGGCTACTCCTTGTGCTGCTGGTGTTGTGGCACTCTACCTGCAAGCCGACCCAACTCTCGATGTTGACCGCGTGAAGGAAATTATTGCCGAGACCGCCACTGCCTATCCAGCTAGTGCCTCTAGCCCTGTGATGTCTCGTGGCCACGGTATCATCAACGCCCTTGACGGTATCGAGTACATTCTCCAGCATCAAGGACCAACCATCGTTGCTAAGCCCGACAATGTAAACTTCCAGGGATATGCAGGCGAGACTTATACCGAGACTATCTTAGTTAAGGGTTATAACCTCACTCAGCCCATCAACATTGCTAAGAGCGGTTCAAACGTTTATAGCGTAACTCCTACCACTATCAGCCCTGAGGATGCTTACAGTGGCGTTAACGTAACCGTTACTTACGCTCCTACCGCAGCTGGCGAGACCAATGCAACCCTCACTCTCACCAGCGCCGAGGCCGAGACACAGACCGTGACAATCACAGGTGTGGCTCAGCCACGTGTTCCAACCATCCTTACCGATCCCGAGACTCTTAACTTCAACGCTAAGCTGTCTACTCCAATCACCAAGACTGTGAAGGTTAACGGCCTGTTCCTCACTAACGACATCACCGTTACCCTCACCGACCAGAACAACAAGTTCACAGTATCGCCAACTACCATTTCGGCAAGCAACACTGGCATTGACACTCCTGTCAATGTGAACGTGACCTTCACTTCGGCCGAAGAGGGCGAATACACTGCATCGCTCACCCTCACCAGCAATGGCGCTGTGACCAAGACCGTTCAACTCACTGCTAAGGCCACCGACAAGGGCACTGCTGCCGATCCATATCTCGACATCGCTAAGTATGAGACTATCGACGAGGCAGGCGCTAACGTGAGCGGCATGAGCACAATCTACAAGTACACCGAGTATGAAGATGACGAGTGCGCATGGCTCACCGTTTCTAACTATGGTGCTCTTAAGAGCGACGCCACCCAGAACTGGTTCACCATCGCAGGCACCGAAAAGACTGGCACAGAGTCTTGGGGTGCTACCGATGTATTCTTGGGCAGCTCACCCTACTTTGGCAACAGCAATGCTTACTACACCGACTGGAACGAGGATTACCAGACATTCTACGTTACCAACTGCTCTCAAGTTAAGCAGTTTGCTGAGAACCGCAGCAACACTTCTTATCCATTGAAGATGTACATCTATGAGTGTACTGTTAATGCCGACGGCACTATCACTGCTAGCAACACTGCAGTTCAAACCAAGCAGAACACTACCACTAGCAAGGAGGTTATTTCTTCTGATCCTCTCGACCCAGAGAAGGTTTACAAGATTGCTATCTTCAACGACTATTCTAAGCTTTATGAGATTGGATTCAAGACTCCTATCAACGGACTCCCAGCTCCAGTAGCTACCGCAGCAACCAACATTGGCGCTACAACCTTCACTGCTAACTGGAATCCATGCGATGGCGCCGACAGCTACACCCTGCGCATCATTCCTAAGAACTACGACATCCTCACCGAGGGATTCTCGAAGTTCACCAAGGCAGGCTCTACTGATTTAAGTTCAACTCTTGATCAGTACATGGACAATGCAGGTTGGACAGGCTCTAAGCTCTATGAGAATATCGGTGGTATTCGTTTAGGCACAGGCTCTTCGGTTGGCACTCTCACCTCTCCTGGACTCACATTGACCGAAAACAAGGTAGCAGTTCAGTTCAAGGCTAAGGCCTTCAACAACGACACTAACTGCAACCTCAAGGTTTCTTGTGGCAATGCAAGTGAGACTGTTACAGTTGCCAGCAGCACCGAGGAAACTTACACTGTAGTGCTTGACTGCAACGCTGCAGCCAACCAGAAGATTAAATTTGAGACCACCGCCAATAGCAAGCGCGTGATACTCACCAGCATCCACATCATCGATGGCGAGCATGCTGGCGCTGCCAAGTCAATCGACCTTGATGGCATTACAATCACTGGCATCACAACCAACAGCTACAACGTTACTGGCCTTGACCCAGCCACTACCTACTTCTATGACGTGAAGGCAGTATTTGGTCCTAAGTCAAGTAACTGGTCTAACAAGATTATGGTTACCACCCTTGCTGGTGGCATCGTTGGCGATGTGAACTGCGACGGTGAGGTTACTACTGTTGACATCACTTGCCTCTACAACTATCTGCTCAACGGCGACGAGACCTACCTTGCCACCAGCGACGTAGATGGCGACGGACAAGTCACCACAGTTGACATCACAGTAATCTACAACATCCTGCTCGCTTCAAAGAAGAAGTAAGACTATCAGTGTGATATCATTCAACAGAAGCGCTTCCTGCTTGGAGGCGCTTTTGTTTATTATTTATGGATAGTCATTGAAAATTTAGACAATTTTATTGAATTAATAAACTTTTTTATTACCTTTGTGGGTTTTATAAAAACTAATAGGAATTAATTGTTTGAAACAACTATTATAATTAACTAAACTCTAAGCAAAATGAAACAACTATTTAATCGACTAAAAATGTTGTCGGCATTAGCACTCGTGCTGTGCATGTCGACACAGTTGCAGGCAGCCGACGTTGACCTGGCTACCGCCAAGAATGCAGCAACGTCATTCCTTGCCAAGCAAGTTGCCAACGGCCGCTTGAGAGCAGCTGCCACCAGCAACCTAAAGCTCGTCAAGGCCGAGGCGTCGGTAGCAAAACCCGAAGCAACCGACTACTACATCTTCAACTCCGACAAAGCCTATGTAGTAGTGTCGGGCGATGACCTAGCTCCCGAAATTCTGATGTATGGCGAGGAAGGAACCATCGACATCAACGACATCCCCCCCGCAATGCAGTGGTTGCTCAACAAGTACAAATATCAGATTGACGGCCTCAAGGCTGGCACCCTGGTACCCAACAATTACACTCCCAAGGCCACAACAGCGGTAGCCCCGCTGACAAACGCCAACTGGGACCAAAGCTCTCCCTACAACAACCAGTGCCCCACCAGTGGCAGCAGCCGCACCCTCACTGGATGCCCCGCCACCTCGCTGAGTATGTGCTACTACGTGTGGAAATGGCCCAAGACCTTCCCTGCAGTAGCCGCAATCAATGGCTCGTCAAGCGGTGGCGTTTCGGCAGCTGCACTTCCTGAGCGCGCAGCCGACTGGGACAACATCATTGATGAGTATACTGGTCCCTCTAACTATAGCTCCACCTCGGCACAAAAAACTGCCGTGGCATGGCTGATGCGCTATGCAGGCCAGTCGATTCCCGACTACATGTACGGCACCGACGCCAGTGGCGCCAACGACCCCGAGATTTATCAGGGCGTTCTTAACATGGGTTACACCGATGCACAGCTGCTCACACTCACCGAGCTGCAATCATCGGGCTGGAGCTACACCAATGGCCCTCAGCAATACACCGATGCACAGTGGAACGAATGGATGCTCGCCGAGTTGCATGCTGGCAACCCAATCGAGTATCTCGCCTACGACTGCAGCAGCTATCAGCCTGCAGGCCATGCCTTCAACGTGTTTGGCTGCAACACCAGCGGTCAGTACTACGTGAACTGGGGCTGGAGCGGCGACAGCAATGGCTACTGCACACTGCACAACTTCACCACCAACACTGGTGCTACAGGTCAGTCGGGTTCTTATGTGTTCAACTATGGTGAGGCAATGATTATTGGCATCCGTCCTCCAGCAAGCGCTCTTGGTCCCAACATCGCTGTTGACCCCGCCAGCCTTGCATTTGAGGGCTATGTGGGCGATACCTACACCAAGACCTTCACCGTTACTGGTTACAACCTTGAGGGCAACATCACCATCACCAAGCAAGGTTCGAACAACATTACTGTATCTCCCACAAGCATCACCGCTGCCAATGCAGCCAATGGTGTTCAGGTTACAGTAACCTATAAGCCCACCAGTGCTGGCAATGCTAACGCAACCATTACTCTAGCTAGCACAGGTGCCGACAATGTGACTGTGAATGTTACTGGTACTGCCCAAGCCAAGATTCCAACTATCAATGTTGACCCAACTTCGGTTAGCATGACTGCAAACTTGTCGTCAACAGTGACTAAGACCATCAACGTTACTGGTCTGTTCTTGACAAATAACATTACTGTTACCTTAAACGACAACAATGGTGTGTTCAGCGTTACTCCAACCACCATCACCGCTGCCAACGCAGCTAATGGCGTTCCTGTAACCGTTTCGTTCAACTCGGCCAACGAGGGTAATTTCACTGGCTCACTCGTGCTGACCAGCAATGGTGCCGAGAGCAAGACCGTTCAACTCACCGCTTCGGCTGCCGAGGGCGGCAACGCCAGCGATCCTTACCTGAACATCTCCAAGTATAACACAATTGGTGAGGCTGGTGCTACAGTGAGCGGTATGTCTAAGATTTACAGCTACACCGAGTATCCAAGCGACGCTTGCGCATGGCTCACACTCTCTTACTATGGTGCACAACAGGTCGACGCCAACCAAAACTGGTTCGACTTTGAAGGCACAGCCAAGCCAGGCAATGAGACTTGGAATGCAACCGGCATCTTCCTGGGCAGCAGCAACTACTTTACTGGCACTGCCTATTACTGCAACTGGAACGAAGCTTGGCAAAACTTCTATGTGACTAACTGTAGTGAGGTGAGTCACCTCTCTTACAACATCCAATCTTCTTACAATTCGGGCAACCCATACCCAGTGAAGATGCAAATTTATGAGTGCACCCTCAATGCCAACGGCACACTCACCGTTGGAACTACTGCTGTTGTCAACAAGCAAAGCCAGACCACCAATCAAGCAGAGGTGCTCTCTTCGGGTGCTTTGGACCCAAGCAAAATCTACAAGGTGAGAATCTACAACGACTATTCTCGCCTCTATGAGATTGGCTTCAAGACCGACCTCAACGTGACGCTTCCCGCGACACCTATCAATGTGGAGGCCGATCCTTCAACCACTACCGCCAACATCTCTTGGACTCCAGGCGAGAACAATGATGGCTGGAACTTGCGCTGGAGAGAGTATGATGCAGAGGCAGGTGAACAAGAAGTCGCATTCTCTGAGAATTTCGAGAACGGACTTGGAAATTGGACTCTCATCAACACCGATGGCGACTCTTACAACTGGCAGACAGTTGATTTAACCAGCAACTTCAGCGGACAGTTTACCGCCAAAGACGGTTCTTATGTTGTGATGTCAAGAAGCTGGATAAGCAACTCAGTGGGTGCTGTCACTCCCGACCAGTGGTTAATCAGTCCTCAAATTGCAGACCTTGGTGGAACTCTCAAATATTACATAATGGACGATGGCAATAATTATCAAGAGAACTATCGCATCTATGTTTCTACCACTGGTAAAAATGTGAGTGATTTTGTGCCAGTTACCGATGACATGCTTTCGCCCAACACAACCGAATGGACTGAAGTATCTATTGATTTGAGCAGTTATAAAGGTAAAACTGGTTATATTGCCTTCCGTCACTATAACTGCACCGACAAAGACTTCATGTTCATCGATGCCATCACTCTCACCACCAAGCAGGCAGCAGAGTGGAACTATGTTAATGGCGTCACCAGTCCTTACACCCTCGCAGGACTGACACCTAACACCACCTACGAGGTACAGGTTCAAGGCAAGTATGAATCGATTCTCACCAATTGGACCGCATCGACCATCTTCACTACACTTGGCGGCGGCCTTGCTGGCGACGTGAACGCCGATGGCGAGGTTAACACAGTGGATATCACTATCCTCTACAACTACCTCCTCAACGGTGAGACCGAGGGCATGGTCAACGGCGACCAAGACGGCGACGGTGCCATAACCTCAGTCGATGTGACTGTTGTATATAACGTAATACTTGGAGCTAAGAAGAAATAAAAAAATCTTAGCGATATAATAAAGAGCCGCTCCATAATTCTGGGGCGGCTCTTTGCTTATCATAACTATGTTTTTTAAAGAGATTCTTGTAAAAAAATCCTTCTTTTTTGCATATTACCATATTTTTTGGTAACTTTGACGGCTATTTGTATAATACCGAAACAATAAATAACTAATTAATAATTCAAATTCTCTCTATTATGAAGAAATTATTATCCCTATTAATTGTCATAGCAGTCGCACTGCCATTGATGGCTACGGGCACTGCCAATGACCCCTATCTTAACATAACCAATTATGCCACTATAGATCAGGCTGGCGCCACCGTAGATGGCATGCAGAGCATTTACAAGTACACCCAACAGGGTGGCGGCTACTGGCTCACATTGTCAAACTATGGCGTGATGAAGACCGATGCGGCACAGAACTGGTTTGAGAACACCAACACCGATGCCGACACAGGCACCCAGTACACCAACGCCTGGAGCGCTACCGACATCTTCCAAGGTCCAAGCGCCTACTTTGGCGACAACACTGCCTATTCGGTAAAATACAAGCAGCCCACAAAGACACAGACCTTCTATGTGACTTTCTGCACCCAAGTCAAGCAGTATGCCTACCATCGCAGCAACTCTAATTACTATTTGATGAAAATGGAGATTTTTGAGTGCGAGCAGAACGCCGACGGCACACTCACCGAAGGAACCACTCCCATCGAGACTGTGACCAACCAAACTATCGGTGCCGAGGTGATGACCTCGAGTGAGCTCGACCCCGAGAAGATTTATAAGGTGGTAATCTCTAACTCTTATTCTTATCTCTATGAGATAGGTTTCAAGACTCCAGGTGCGTTTGATGGCGAGATAACTGCTCCTGTAGCTTATGACGTCACCGATTTAACCTATCATCAAGTTTATGACACCAGCAATATTCTTTGCGAAAACTTCACTTGCCATTGGAGCGCTTGCCCAGGCGTCAAGTGTTACAATTTGAGGGTTTATCCAATTCAGCCCGAGGGCCTTATCTTCCGTGATAAATTCTCTAATATCACCGCTAATGATGTATTTGAAGCCGACGATGATGACTATCAAGATTTGGACGGTTATCCCGACCACAATGGTTGGGCTGGTCACGGCCTGCAAGGTGCCGATGGCGGAATCGTGATCAACAATGGAGGCCAACTTGTTTTCTCGGGTTCGGAGGCTGATGTGAGTATTTATCGCTTCGTGAAGAAATTCACAATTAAATTCAAGGCAAAAGCCTACGATGGTGACACCAACTGCAAGCTCCTTTTCGCTAATGGCAACAAGAATCTCAATGTAGATTTAACTCCTGAGGAGAAGTGGTACACTGTTGTAGTAGACAGGGAATATCCCGACTATTTTTCACGTTTGTTTATAGGCGGTTTATTCCAAAACACGACCTATGAGCCAGGCAACAACCGCGTTGTTATAACCGATTTCAAGGTTTACTACGGCGATTACAGCGAGCCACAGAATGTGAATTCTCCCAAGTACATCGTTCCTGCCTGGAGTGGTGACACCACTTTTGTCAACAACATTCCAAGCGATAGCACCAGCTTCAGATTTGGCAAGTATATAAATGAGGAAGGCAATGAACAAATTGATATGTCTATTGGAATCATGGACTACGCCTACTATTACTATGATGTGCAGGCAGTATATTATGGTGGCATCAAGAGTGACTGGTCTAACCAGATTCCTATCTGGTTAACGCCATGGCCCGATTTCCTTGAGGATGTCGACGACGACGATCCTGTGGGCATTGCTGGCGACGTGAACGGCGACGGCGAGGTCAACACAGTGGATATCACTATCCTCTACAACTACCTCCTCAATGGAGAAACCGAGGGCATGGTCAACGGCGACCAAGACAAAGACGGTTCAATTACTACTGTCGATATCACAGTGGTATATAACGCCTTGCTCGGAGTGCAACAATAACTAAAAACACTGAGTAACACATAGAGTGGGTGCGCCGAAATTCTGGCGCACCCATTTTTACATTTACTTATCTTTTTTAAAGCGAATTACGTGAAAAAATCCATCTTTTTTGCATATTACCATAATTATTGTTATCTTTGACGGATTTTTAAATGAAAAACATAAAACAACTATATTAACAATTCAAATTCCCACTTTTATGAAGAAGTTATTATCCCTATTGACCGTCATGACAATTGCGCTGCCATTGATGGCCGTTGGCACTGCTAGTGACCCCTATCTTAACATCACTAAGTATGCCACCATCGACGAGGCTGGCGCCACTGTAGATGGCATGCAGAGCATTTACCAGTACACCCAGCAGGGCGGTGGCTATTGGCTCACAGTGTCAAACTATGGTGTGATGAAGACCGACGCTACTCAAAACTGGTTTGAGAACACCATGACCGATGCCGACACTGACACCCAGTACACCAACGCGTGGACCGCTACCGACATCTTCCCCGGCCCAAGCGCTTACTTTGGCGACAACGCTGCTTATTCGGTAAAATACAAGCAGCCCACAAAGACACAGACTTTCTATGTGACTTTCTGTACACAAGTTAAGCAATATGCTTATCATCGCAGTAACGCTTCTTACTACATCTTCAAGATGGAGATTTATGAGTGTGAACAGAACCCTAACGGCACAATCACCGAAGGAACTACACCTATCGAAACCTTGACCAACCAAAATATTGGTGCCGAGGTGATGACCTCGAGTGAGCTCGACCCCGAGAAGATTTACAAGGTTGTGATTTATAACTCTTACTCTTATCTCTATGAGATAGCATTCAAGACTCCAGGCGAGTTTGATGGAGAGGTTGTTCCTCCAGTAGCTTACGAGGCAACCGAAATAGAAGTGGAACACGTTACAATGTCGTGGAGCGCTTGCCCAGGTGTCAAGAGCTATACCCTGCGCACTTATCCAGCTCCATTGAAAGGCTTGATTTATCGCGAGAAATTCTCTAATTTCACCGATGGCTTAGCCCTTAACAATTACGAGCTGCTTGATGCTTACACCGACAATGCTGGTTGGACTGGTGTTGACATCGAGGGTGCTGATGGTGGTATCTTGATTAAGAATAATGGTTCGGTTGTGACTCCAATTGAGGGCATCAGAATCCCAGGACACCTCAGGAAATACACCCTTAAGTTCAAGGCAAAACCTGCTGCAGGTGTAGAAAGTGGTGAGTTGCTGGTGTCGATGGGCGGCTATTCTCAGACCTTTGAGATATCGGGCGAGGAGAAGTTTTACACTATGATGATTGAAAGACCATTCCCCGACTACCTGGACAACAACCAGGCATTCTTCACATTCAAGAACACTTATTGGTATAATCCAAATGATGGAGGCGAAGAGGAAGATCATCGCGTAATCATGACCGATTTCAAGCTTTATTATGGCGATTACAGCGAGGGTTCCAAGTATGTGACTCCAGCGTGGGATGAAGACACTACTTACGTTAGCAAGATCACCGACACCACATTCTCTTTCACCACCAATGTTGATGGCATCACACACTTCAATGGTTATGACTACTGGTCTTATGATGTGAAATCTGTTTACTTTGGTGGCCTTGAGAGTGAATGGTCTAACAGAATCGACTACTCTCTTTCACCATGGCCCGTGTTCCTCGAGGATGACGATGACCCAAGCGTTAATCCAGTTGTTGGCGACGTGAACGGCGACGGCGAGGTTACCACTGTTGATATCACTTGCCTATACAACTATCTGCTCAACGGCGACGAGACCTTCCTTGCCACTAGTGACGTAGATGGCGACGGACAAGTCACCACAGTTGACATCACAGTAATCTACAATATCTTGCTTTCAGCTAAGAAGAATTAAGCATATCGCTGTGACATAATTCAATAGAAGCGCTCTACACATAGGGCGCTTCTGTTTTTTCGTATGGTATGTTATTTAAAAACGGCGAATTTTACAAATGTTGCGTTGTTCTCATTGTATATAAAACAATCAGAACAACAAGGCTGCAACATTCACAGCTTTTTATTGTTGTTTGTGTTGTTAATATGTTGTGAGATTTCGGGCTTTGAATCAAAATATTGCGCAAATACTCGTGGTGCGCCGCACAGTGCAAATGCGCCAACTAAGAAAATGGAGATTATCTTTTTCATAGAACAATTATTATTCTTAAATATTTTTACCACTTTTCTTGATTTTAAGTATGTTGGTCTTTTTAGCTGTTTTTGTTAGAATAATTTGGGGACAGATGTGGATAATGCGCGAATTTTTACACATTATTATTGTATAAATCAATAAAAAAATGTAACTTTGACGGCTTTTTGTAAAGCACGATTGTTTTGTGAGAAAATAATCAAAAACAGTAGTCACTACTAAAATACACAATTATTCAATAACAAAACCATTTATTGACAATGAGAAAACTTTTATCTCTAATGACTGTCATGGCGGTTGCATTGCAGCTAATGGCAGCACCTGTTGATGTTTCAACAGCGAAAACAAAGGCCGAGCAGTACCTTGCGCAAAAGGTGTATGCCGGCAAGTACATGGCCCCTGCGGCCACTCAAGCCAAGCTCATCAAGACCGAGATGGGCGAGAAAGCACAAACTCCTGTGTATTACATCTTTAACACAGCTTCCACCTTCGTTATCGTTTCGGGTGACGACCGTGCCGAGGAAATCCTCGCTGTGGGCGACAAACCCCTCTTGCTTGAACGCATTCCAAAGAACATGCAGGTGTGGCTCGACGGTTACAAGGAACAACTTGACTGGCTTCTCACCCACCCCGATGCCAAGGTTGAGAAAACCACTACCTTCAAGTCTAGTGCCCTTGAAAAATCAGTCACAGGTCCATTGATGACAGCCCTCTGGGACCAGGCCGCACCCTACAACAACCTGTGTAAGTTTACATATAGTGGCACTACCTATACTTGCGTGACTGGTTGTCCCGCCACTTCGGCATCGATGGTGCTTTACTTCTGGAAATACCCCACCGAGCAGGTAGGTCCTCTTCCCGCTTATTCCTCTACGCTTGACATTGGTGGCGGTTACTGGGGCAACGAGGTGGACTTCACCTATCCATCTCTTCCAGCCACTACTTTTGACTGGGACAACATGAAAGACAAATATGGCACTTGGTATGACGAAAACGGCGTAACTCATAACGAGCCTTACACCACAGCCGAGGGTTCGGCAGTAGCTACCCTGATGCGCTACGTGGGTCAGGCCGAGCACATGATGTATGGCGTTAATGGTAGCGGAATCTACACAACCGAGGCGCAGAATGTTGCCGACATGTTCATTCTCTTCGGCTATGATGAGGCCACCACTCGCCTAGTGCACAAGTCAAGTTACAGTGATGCAAACTGGGCCAATCTACTTCAGACCGAGATGGCCGAGGGTCGTCCTGTAGTATACATGGCAGTAGATCCAAGTGCTGGCGGCCACGCATTCAATGTTGACGGATATGATTCTAGCCTTAACAAATATCACATCAACTTTGGTTGGAGCGGCGACGGTAACAACTGGTGCGCGATGAACGCCTTCTCGGATGGCGGTGGCTACACCTTCAACAGCGACCAGCAGATGGTTATCGGCATCCAGCCCCCAATGGGCATGATTAAGACCAATCCTTCGGAGGTAAACTTCAACGGCTTTGCCGGCGAGACTTATACCCAGACCGTGAGAGTTCAGGCCCGTAACATCGAGAACAATGTTGAAATCGCCCTGAGCGGTGACAATGTTTACAGCATCAGCCACACAACCATCACTCCAACTGAGGCTGCCAATGGTGTTGACGTAGTAGTTACCTACGCTCCCACCCAGGCTGGCAACACGAGTGCAACTATCACCCTCTCGTGCGCCGACGAGGAAGTGGAGACCGTTACCGTGCCCATCACCGGTGTGGCACAGCCACGCGTTCCCACCCTGCTTGTTGAGCCCTCGAGCCTCGACTTCGCTGCGACACTTGATAAGACCGTGACAAAGACTATCACTGTTACTGGTGCCTTCATTACCAGCGACGTTACCGTAACACTTAACGACACTAAGGGTGTGTTCTCGGTTTCACCTACCGTGATTTCACAAAGCAGCACCGATGTCAACACTCCTGTAAATGTTGTTGTATCGTTTAGCTCGGCAACCGAGGGCAGCTTCACTGGCTCAATAACATTTGCCAGCGAGGGTGCCGAGAGCAAGACTGTAAACCTCACTGCTATAGCACGTGATGGTGGCACCGCTGCCGACCCATTCCTCAACATCGCCAACTATGAGACTATCGACGAGGCTGGAGCCACTGTGGATGGCATGAGCACTATCTACAAGTACACCGAGTATGAAGAGCAAGAGTGCGCTTGGCTCACTGTCTCTAACTACGGTGCACAAAAGGCTGATGAAAGCCAGAACTGGTTGGCTAGCACATCGCTCTCACAATATAGCAACTCATGGAACGCAAGCGACGTGTTCCCAGGACAAAGTGCTTACTTTGGCAGCAACCAGGCTTACTCGGTTTATGGAAGCGGTAATCAAGCATTCTTTGTAACCAACTGTACACAAGTCAAAGCCCTTGTTAAGGGTGGCAGCTGGGGCAGTTCATCGGCAAGCTTGGCAATCTATGAGTGCTCGCTCAATGCCAATGGCACTGTCACTCCTTCAAGTAGTGCAGTTGATACTAATACAGGCAGCGACGGAATTATCACTTCGGCTGAACTCGATGAGTCAAAGATTTATAAGGTGCAACTGACTGGTGGCGGCTCTTATCCCGACCTCCTGGAGATTGGTTTCAAGACTCCACTCAATCAATATGAGACTCCTGTGGCAAATGCCGCAACCGATATCACAGCCAACAGCTTCGTGGCCAACTGGAACCTGTGCGAGGGTGCCGACAGCTACATCCTGCGTGTTGCGCCTAAGAACTACGACATCCTCACCGAGGGATTCGCTAAGTGCACTAAGGCTGGTTCTGTGGATATAGGCAACAATCTTGACAACTACATGGACAATGCCGGCTGGACAGGCTCTAAGCTCTATGAGAACATTGGCGGCATTCGTTTTGGTACAGGTTCTTCCGTTGGTACCTTGACCTCTCCTGACCTCACATTGACCGACAACAAGGTTACTGTAACCTTCAAGGCCAAGGCATTCAATAACGACACCAACTGCAACTTCAAGGTTTCTTGCGGCAACGCAAGTGAGACAGTTACTTTGGCCAACAACAACGAGGAGACCTTCACTGTAGTGCTTGACTGCACTCCAGGTGCTGGACAGAAGGTTAAGTTTGAGACCGTTGCCAATGGCAAGCGCGTGATCCTCACCAGCATCCACGTCATCGATGGCGAGCACGCTGGCAAGTCGATTGATATCGACGGAGTGACATTCACTGGCATCACTACCAACAGCTATAAGGTTACCAGCCTTGATCCAGCCATTACCTATCTCTATGACGTGAAGGCTGTGTTTGGTGCTAAGCAGAGCAAGTGGTCTAACCTGATTTCGGTTACCACACTTGGTGGCGGTATTGTTGGCGACGTGAACTGCGACGGTGAAGTAACCACCATCGACATCACATGCCTCTACAACTACCTGCTCAACGGCGACGAGACCTATCTCGCCACTAGCGATGTGGATGGTGACGGCGAGATTACAACTGTCGACATCACCGTAATCTACAATATCCTGCTTGGTAGCAAGAAATAACACCACAATAAACACACAATTCAATGGAAGCGCTCAACCGAGGGCGCTTTCATTGTTATTGTGCACCAATCTATTATCATTCGTTGAAAAAATAGCCATTAATTGGAATAATAGTTTTTTTTATGTAATTTTGAGTACTATTTTTCAAAACACAATGATTGATATTGTGTGAATACTAATCACAGGCTATTTAAAACACAACTATACTAAAAAATTCTTCAATGAGAAAACTCCTATCCATCATGACTGTCATCATGGTTGCAGTGCAACTAATGGCAGCGCCTGTTGATGTCTCAACAGCTAAGATGAAAGCCCAGCAGTACCTTGCCGACAAGGTGTATGCAGGTAAATTCATGGCCCCTGGAGCCACCGATGCCAAGCTCATCAAGACCGAGATGGGCGACAATGCCGTGACTCCTGTGTATTACATATTCAACACGGCAACCTCGTTTGTGATTGTGTCGGGCGATGACCGCGCCGAGGAAATCCTCGCTGTGGGCGACAGACCCCTGAAACTTGAGGGAATGCCCAAGAACATGCAGGCATGGCTCGACAACTACAAGCATCAGCTCGACTGGCTGCTCACCCACCCCGATGAGAAGGTCGACAAGCCCACGGCCGTCAAGTCGCCTATGCTCAAAGGCAATTATCCCATAGGGCCATTGTTGACAGCCCTTTGGCACCAAGGAACGCCCTACAATGACCAGTGCCATTTCACCTACAATGGCACCACCTATGAGTGCTACACCGGTTGTGCTGCCACCTCGGCATCGATGGTGCTGTATTACTGGAAATACCCCACCACACCCGTGGGCCCAATCCCTTCCTACACCAGCACTCTCGACATTAGCGAGTATAACAGCGTTAGCTTTTCCTACCCAGCCTTGCCAGCTGTCACATTTGACTGGGACAACATGATTGACGACTACACCAGCCCCATGGCCACAGGCTATACCCCCGAGCAGGCGGCAGCTGTCGCAACGCTCATGCGCTACGTGGGCCAAAAGGAGCACATGATGTATGGCACCGAGGGCAGTGGCATCTTCACCAGCGACACCCAGGTTATCGCCGACATGTACATCGACTTCGGCTATGACCCAACCATTTGCCGTTTTGTGAAAAAGAGCGACTATAGCGAGGAGCAATGGGCACAGATGGTGCAAGAGGAGATGATAAATCATCGTCCTGTTGTGTACTGTGGCGTTGACATCGGCGGCGCTGGAGGTCATGCCTTCAACGTCGACGGCTATGACTCCGGTCTTAACAAGTATCACGTGAATTTTGGCTGGAGCGGAAACGGCAACAGCTGGTATGCCATGAACGCTTTCTCAGCCCGTGGCTACACCTTCAGCGACAATCAACGCATGGTGCTCGGCATTCAGCCACCCGTGGGCCGAATCATTGCCAACCCCGGAGAGGTAGCCTTCAAAGGCTTTGATGGAGAAACCTACACCGAGGTTGTGAAAGTCAATGCCGTCAACATCGAGAGCAATATAAACGTAGCTTTGACTGGTTCCGAATGTTATAGCATTAACGCCACCACAATCACTCCTCAGCAGGCAGCGAGCGGCTTTGATGTGACCGTAACCTATGCCCCAACCCAGGCAGGCAACAGCGAGGCAACCCTTACCTTGAGCTGCGCCGACGATGATGTGGAGACCGTTACCGTGCCAATTACCGGAGAGGCTCTGCCCCGTGTGGCAACTCTGCTTGTTGAGCCCGACACGCTAACGTTTGCTACTATTGCATCGTCGCCAGTGACCAAGACCATCAACCTCATTGGCGCGTTCTTGACCAACGACGTGACGGTGTCGCTCAACGACCCGAATGGAGCTTTCACTGTGTCGCCATTGAGCATATCTCAAAGCAGCACCGATGCCCACACCCCTGTTACTGTAACTGTTACTTTCAACTCGGCCACCGTGGGTGAATACAACGCAGAACTCACCTTCTCCAGCAATGGTGCCGAGAGCAAAACCGTTCAACTCATGGGTCAGATTGTTGATGGAGGCACCGCAAGTGATCCATATCTCAACCTCACCAAGTATGAGACTATCGACGAGGCCGGCTGGAGCACGAGCGACATCCAGAACCTGTATCGATACACCGAGCATGAAGACCAAGACTGCGCTTGGCTCACCGTTTCAAACTATGGCGTTATGATGGCAAACTCAACGCAGGAATGGTTCGACAACAACATCAGTGAATCTTATAGCACTTCATGGAATGCTACCGACATATTCCTGGGCGACGACAGCTATTTTGGTTCCAAGACCAGCTATGCCTGCGACTGGAATGGCCTCAACCAGTATTTCTATGTGACCAACTGCACTCAGGTGAAGCAGTATGCCTACAACCGCAGCTCTACTTATCCATTGATTATGCGCATCTATGAGTGCACACTCAATGCCGATGGCTCGGTAACCGCTGGAACCACACCTGTCGACACCAAGCAAAGCTCGGTTTACAATACCACCGAGGTAATAACTTCGAGCGAGCTCAATGCATCCAAGATTTACATGGTTCACATCTACAACGACTACTCTTACCTTTATGAGATAGGTTTCAAGACTCCGCTCTCAAGTTATCCCGTGCCTGTGGCTGTTGCCGCCACCGAGATTGCCAATAACAGCTTTGTCGCCAATTGGATGCCATGTGAGGGCGCCGACAGTTACAACCTGCGCGTTGTGCCTAAGAACTACGACATTCTCACCGAAAGCTTCGCAGGCTTCACCAAGGCTGGCTCTATTGATATAGGCAACACCCTCGACAACTACATGGACAATGAGGGCTGGACAGGCTCTAAGGTCTATGAGGCTGTTGGCGGTGCGCGCTTGGGCACAGGCTCCTCGTTAGGAACTTTAACTTCTCCTGGACTCACATTGACCGACAACAAGGTCACTGTCACCTTCAAGGCTAAGGCCTTCAACAACGACACCAACTGCAACCTCAAGGTTTCTTGCGGCAACGCAAGTGAGACAGTGACTCTGCCCGACAACAACGAGGCAACCTACACTGTAGTGCTTGACTGCAACGCTGCTGCTGGCCAAAACATTAAGTTTGAGACAATGGCCAATGGCAAGCGCGTAGTGCTTACAAGCATCCACATCATCAATGGTGAGCGTGCTGGAGCCACAAGGTCGATTGACTTTGACGGAGTGATATTTACTGGCATCACGACCAACAGCTACAAGGTTCTTGATCTTGATCCTGCCACAACCTATTTCTACGATGTGAAGGCAGTGTTTGGAGCGAAGGAGAGCCAGTGGTCCAACTTAATCACAGTCACCACCCTTGCAGGTGGCGTCTATGGCGATGTTAATGGCGACGGAGAGGTGACAACCATCGACATCACCGCCATCTATAACTACCTGCTCAATGGTGACGAGACCTACCTCGCCACCAGCGACGTGGATGGCGACGGTGAAATCACAACCGTTGACATCACCATCATCTACAACATCCTGCTTGGCAATTAACGCCCTTTAGATAAATATAAATACTATTAAGGACAAGGCAAAATTATTGTCTTGTCCTTAATTGTCTTCCACAAACAATTATGCATTATGCATTACCTCAATTGCTCAGCAGCACACCATAGACGGCGGTGATGTCGGCAGCAGTGATGATGTTGTCGCCAGTTTGGTCACCGTTGACAACGTGGCTGTAGTCATTGTTGAGCAGGACATCATAGAGTGCTGTAATGTCGGCAGCTGTCACAGTGCCGTCGCCGTTCACGTCGCCAGCAATGGCCGAGCGCTTGATTTCGATATGACCTTGCCATTCACCACCATTCACAGTGATGTATCCGTAATTGCTAACCACTCCATTGGCAGGTGATGCCACATAGCAGTTGACGAGATTCAGACCTTTGTAACCGTTGTGATCGCTGCCCACACTCAGGTATTCGGTCGTCACATCGGCGTTGTCGATAGTAAGGCACTCCTCATAACCCTCAGACAAAATATTATCAAAATACACCGAGCAATCCTTGATGTAGGACACTGTGGCATCGTTGGTCAAGTGGTCGTGTGCATCAAGGTAGAGTGCGCCGCCACAGTCGAGGGTGCCTGAGCCATAAAGAGTAAAGCCCTGCGATTCTTTTGCGTTTATGGCGATGTTATTTGTGTTAGCAAGAATCTTGTTGTCGCCCACAAGTTTAATTTTTAGGTTGGTAGGGCCACCATAGGCATTTTCGATGGCGCACACCGAGAGCCCCCTCCGGTCGATAGTGGCGTTGTTGAGCGTCAGGGTGTTGATGCTGGCGTCGTAGGTTACCGAGCCACTGATGCCAGGACCGGTAACGCCGTTCTGGTTAGCGCAGGTGACCTGCACACCGTTAATCCACAAATCGTAGGTTGCCCCCGTGAGGTAGCCTGGATTGCTGGTTCCGCCGTCGATATGGGCATAAGAGGCATCGGTGTGACTTGAACTAAAGGTGGTTCCTGCACCACCCTCGATTTTGAAACAATTAGTGAACATATCTGTTGAGCTGGTTACTGCCTCTGTGCTCCAAGTGCTGCCCACGGTAATTGTTTTAAGTTCATCACAATTCTCGAACATGTTTTTCATGTTGGTCACATTTGCTGTGTTGAAGCTACTCAAATCAAGTGAGGTCAGATTTTCGCATTTATTAAACATAAACCCCATGTCGGTCACATTTGCCGTGTTGAAGCCACTCAAATCAAGTGAGGTAAGTTTGCCACAGTTTTCGAACATAGCAGCCATGTCGGTAACATTTGAAGTGTTAAAGCTGCTCACATCAAGTGAGGTGAGGTTTTTGCAATCCCAGAACATTGCCAACATATTAATCACATTTGCAGTATTGAAGCTACTCACATCAAGTGAGGTCAGATTTTCGCATTTATTAAACATAAACCTCATGTCGGTCACATTTGCCGTGTTGAAGCTACTCAAATCAAGTGAGGTGAGGTATTTGCAATCCCAGAACATTCCAAGCATATTTGTAACTTCGCTGGTATTGAGGTAGTTCAATCCCGTGATGTTGGTGAGGTTTTCCATTTCGTAAAACCAGTAAGCGGTAGTGGTGGGGCGTGCTTGGGCAAACGATGGATCAAAGACCACTCGCTCTACAGCGGCATAGGTGCCGTAATTGTACCATTCTGGATAGTTGATGCCACTATTCAGGCCAAAAGCCCCACTGGGTTTTGTGCCGTAATAGAAGGTGAGTGTGTGGTTGCTTTGGGTGTAAACCGCATAGCCTTCGGCTGCCCATGCTGCCATGCACGCCGTCATTGTCACTAAAAGAAAAAGTAATCGTTTCATAAGTATATCGTTTTTGAGTTAATATTCTAGAGCAATTGTCCTTAATAAAACTGTGTCAAAATGCTATATTGTCTTGTCCTTAATTGTCTTTAAAAAACAATTATGCATTGCCTCAATTGCTCAGCAGGATAGTGTAAACTGCAGTCACGTCGGCGGCGGTGATGATGTTGTCGCCAGTTTGGTCACCGTTGACTACGTGGCTGTAGTCATTGTTGAGCAGGACGTCGTAGAGCGCTGTAATGTCGGCCGCTGTCACTGTGCCGTCACCGTTCACATCGCCAAGCGTGCCGCTGATGGTAGCTCGAGTCGCCACATTGCCGCTGGCATCATACAGGATTCCACCTGCAAAATACCCTCCAACGGGTTCGGTGATTCTCAACCCGTCCTCCAAAACCAATTCTTCCATGTTGCGTATCGCACCCGAACCGCCAGTTGCAATAACATTAGTTCCGCTACCCTTCATCACCAGTCGAGTATTGGTAGGGCTCGATGCATAAATGCCATAGGAGCCTCGGGCTATCAAGCAGTGTAGATTGTTAACCGTGAGGGTTTTGCCACTAACTATCGTGATGCCTGATTTCCTTCCTTGCACGCCAAGTGTATCGGTGCCTGTTATCGTGGTGTTTGACAGCACCATCCCATTCATATTGGTTCCAGATGGCATTACTAAGATGCTACTTGTGCCCTTCACATTAATGGTCAGTCCGTCGATACTACTTCTTATGCAGGCTCCATTGCTTGTCTCGCCACAGCTGAGCCTGGCATTCTCAAGTGTGAAAGTCTTGGACGATGGATTGTAGGTTACAGTGCCGCTCACGCCATAAAAGTTGCTTAGATTGTAGCAATTGGCGTTGGTCACTTGCACTCCGTTAATCCACAGGTCAAATTCCTCGATTGCACCAATGAAATAGCCAGGATTGCTGGGGCCACCATCGATGTGGGCATAAGCCATGTTGACATGGTTGGGATTATAGGTGGTTCCTGCGCCGCCAACAAGCTTAGTGCAGCCCATGAACATTTCAACCGAATTTCCTGCACTTGTAGCTTGCGTGCTCCAATTATCGCCCACGCTGATAGTTGTTAGATTAGAACAATCATAAAACATCCTGACCATAAAGTACACACCTGATGTGTTGAAACTGCTTAAATCAAGAAAGGTGAGATTCTCACAATAACTGAACATGGAACGCATATTGACAACATTACTGGTATTGAAACTACTTATTTTTAAATTTGACAAACTCTTACAATTACTGAACATGCCCTCCATACTTGTGGTTTTGCTAGTATTGAAACTGCTCAAGTCAAGACTGGTGAGATTTTCACAGTGTCCAAACATATCACTCATATCGATAACATTTGAAGTGTTAAAGCTGCTGAGGTTAAGAATCGCCAGGCTCTCGCACCCATAGAACATCTGCACCATCCTATTCACATTAGATGTATTGAAGCCGCTAAGGTTAAGATTTGTCAGTTTTTTGCATCCACAGAACATATACATCATATCGGTCACCTGGCTGGTGTTGAGATAGTTCAATCCCAACATAGATTCCAGATTTTCCATATGGTTAAACCAGTAAGAGGTAGCGGTGGGGCGAGCCTGTGCAAATGATGAGTCGAAGACTACTCGCGTCACACTTGCATAGGTGCCATCATGGTACCACTCTGGCCTGTAGTAGGCATTATTCAGGCTATAAGCCCCATCAGGTTTTGTGCCGTAGTAGAAGGTGAGCGTGGTGTTGCTTGGGGTATAAACCACATAAGGTTCGGCCGCCCATGCAGCGATGCACGCCGTCATTGTCACTAAGAGAAAAAGTAATCGTTTCATAAGTATGTCGTTTTTGAGTTAATGAGCTTGATTCTATATTTTCGCTTCAAAGTTAATAAAAAATTTAATTATATAAGAACAAAGCGGTAAAATGGTAAATAAAAATGAGAATTCGTTGAATGATTGTCAAGAAAATTGGCATAATAATAATAATTTTTTTTGTATTTTTGAGGGCTATTTATTCTGCGGACGAGGCAGGCCTCGTCGCTACACTCACGCTAATAACAAACTATACTATAAAAACATCAATGAAAAAGCTATTATCACTACTCACTGTCATGGCAGTTGCGTTGCAGCTGATGGCAGCACCTGTTGATGTATCAACAGCTAAGACTAAGGCCGAGCAATACCTCGCTCAAAAAGTGTATGCCGGCAAGATTATGGCACCTGGAGCTGCCGATGTCACACTTATCAAGACCGAGATGGGCGAGACCGCCAAGGCTCCTGTGTATTACATCTTCAATACCGAGACATCCTATGTCATCGTGTCGGGTGACGACCGTGCCGAGGAAATCCTCGCCTATGGCGACAGGCCTCTAAACCTTGAGCGCATTCCCGCCAACATGCAGGCGTGGCTCGACGGCTACAAGGTGCAGCTCGACTGGCTGCTCGCTCACCCCGAAGCCAAGGTCAACAAGCTCACGACCCACAAGTCGCCAAAAGCAAATGAGACAACCATTGGTCCACTGCTCACGGCCCTTTGGGATCAAGAGGCGCCTTACTGGAACCAATGCAAGTTTAACTACAACGGCACAAACTATATGTGCTACACCGGTTGCCCAGCCACCTCGGCATCGATGGTGCTCTACTACTGGAAGTATCCAGTTGAGCAGGTTGGTCCCGTTCCTGCCTATGATGGAGTTCTTGAAATAGGCACATGGACCAGCGTGAACTACACCTATCCTGCCTTGCCAGCTGTAACCTTTGACTGGGACAACATGATTGATGACTACACCAGCTCTCACGCCACTGGCTACACTACCGCTCAAGCCAATGCTGTTGCTACGCTGATGCGCTATGTAGGTCAGGCCGAGCACATGAAGTATGGCACTCCCGAGGCAGGAGGCAGCGGCATCTACACCGCCAACGCCCAGATTATTGCCGATATGTTCATAGGCTTTGGCTACGATGAGGCAACCACTCGCATGGTTCAAAAGGAAAATTTCACCGACGCCAGCTGGGCAGCTCTCATTCAAGAAGAGATAATAGAAGGACGACCTATAGTTTACCTGGGCACTGCCGGCACTGCTGGTGGCCACGCCTTCAACGTCGACGGCTATGACTCAGGCACCAACAAGTATCACGTCAACTTCGGTTGGAGCGGTGAGGGCAACGCCTGGTGTGCCTTGAATGCCTTTATCGATGACACAGGCGCCAACTTCAACCTGAATCAGATAATGATTATCGGTGTTCAGCCTTCGGTAGGCATTATCAGGGCAACGCCCTCTACTGTCGACTTCCAGGGCTTTGCCGGCGAGACCTACACCCAAGCGGTGCGAATTAAAGCCCACAACATCGAGAGCAACATCAACGTTGCGTTCAGCGGCGATAATGCCTACAGCGTGAGTCACACCACCATCACTGCCGAAGAGGCAGCAAGCGGTGTTGACGTGGTTGTCACCTATGCTCCCACCCAGGCTGGCTCGACCAGCGCTACTCTCACCCTCTCATGTGCCGACGAGGATGTAGAGACGGTGGTTGTACCCATCACAGGTGTGGCACGGCCACATGTCCCCACCCTCATGGTAGAGCCCACTTCACTCGACTATACCACATCGCTCAAGCGCCCCATCACCAAGACAATCAGCCTCAAGGGCGTGTATCTCACTAGCGACGTGACTTTGACACTCAACGACAACAACGGTGTGTTCTTAGTTTCGCCAACGACAATTCCTCAAGGCAGCGTCAATCTCGACACCCCAGTTGAGGTGGCTGTCACGTTCCAGCCATCGGTCGAGGGCCGATTCTCGGGCACACTGGTGTTTAGCAGCAATGGTGCCGAGAGCGTGACAGTGGAGCTCAGCGGAAAGGCCAACGAGGGCAACACCGCCAGCGACCCATATCTCGACATCTCAAAATATGAGACCATCGACGAGGCAGGATGGAACACCAGCGACATTCGTAATCTCTACAGATATACCGAGTATGAAAGCCAAGAATGCGGCTGGCTCACCGTCTCTAACTATGGCGTGATAAAGGCCGACGCCACACAGAACTGGTTCACCAATGCGGGCACTGTGAGGACTGGCTCAGCGACATGGACTGCCATCGACGTGTTCCCCGGCAGCGCAAGCTATTTTGCCGGCGAGGGACAATTTGCCGACTGGAGCGAGGATTGCCAAACGTTCTTTGTGACCAACTGCTCGCAGGTTAAGCAGCTGGCAGTGAACCGCAGCAACTCGACCTATCCGTTGAAGATGTACATCTATGAGTGTACCCTCAACGACGACGGTACCGTTACCCCAAGCGAAACCGCTATTCAGACCAAGCAAAACACCACTACCAACACCGCAGAGGTGCTGGCATCGGACCCTCTCGACCCGAGCGTCATCTATAAGGTGGCAATCTTCAACGACTTCTCCAAGCTCTATGAGATAGGCTTCAAGACTCCGCTCAATGCCCTTGAGACACCTATAGCCACAGCGGCAACCGAGGTGAAGGCCGACGGATTCACCGCCAACTGGACTCAGTGCCCGAGCGCCACAAGCTACACACTGCGCGTGATACCTAAACCCTCGACCAGAGACCTTGACGAAAGGATTATCTCGGGCATCACCGGCCTGAGTTATGCCGTCACTGGATTGCAGCCCGCCACCACCTACCTCTTTGACGTGCGTGCCGTGAGGGGCAACATTCATGGCGAGTGGTCCAACAAGATGGAGGTTACCACCCTTGCCGGTGGAGTGTATGGCGACGTTAACGGCGACGGCGAGGTGACAACCATCGACATCACCGCCATCTACAACTACCTGCTTAACGGCGATGACACCTTCATCGCCACCAGCGATGTAGATGGTGATGGTTTCATAACAACCGTCGATATTACTGCAATCTACAATATCCTGCTGGGAAACTAAAATAGTTAATAGTTCATAGTTTACAGTTCATAGTTGGGCTGACGCGTTCTTTAATGCATAATGCTGCGTGGGGGAATTAAGGGCAATTCTCCCACGCTTGTTTTGTCTCGTCCTCTCGTCTTCTTGTCCCCTTGTTTTCTTGTTCCCTTGTTTTCTTGTCCCCTTGCATTCTTGTATTCTTTTTAAATATTGCTATTTTTTCTTTAAAATGCTTGCATTTTTGCGATAAATTGTTTATATTCGCAACCAAAATAATCAATCAATTAACAACCCATAAAACTTAAAGCGTATGAAAAAGATTCTACTATTACTTGTGGCACTACTTGCCACAACCACAGTTTGGGCCGAAGACTACATCACCGACGTGATGGTCATTGGCGGCTCAAAAACCGAGACCGACAACTTGAAAGCTTCTTATACGGCCCAAGGATGGACGGTCATCGACCAGGACCTGAATGCTGGTTGCGGCTCTGGCAGCGACTATATCTTTCTGCTCTACAAGACGGCGAGCGAGACCGCTACTGGTGCCACCTTTATCACCAATTTTTGGATCTCTAATGAAAGCGGCACTGCCCCTGATGTCACCAGTCTTTTTCAACGAGAGTATTACCTTGTGCCCTACGATGGCAGCGATTATTTTAAGGGCACCAAGGGTGACCTGAACAGCCATTGTGGCTCCAGCAGCGCCACAATCCATCTCTACTACACCAAGGAATATGATATAAGCGATGAAGACTTCTGCACTGTTAAATCCATTGCCTTCAACGACACACAGAGTGGCGCTGTAGGCGTGAATGGCGGCACTACCGGCTATGACCTCAACACCGGCTGTGGCTCGGGGAGTGACTACATCTATATGCACGCCGACAAGTCGCAAGGATGGATAATCCAAAAGAACGTTACTGGTGACCAATGCTATATCAAAGGCTTTGACGCTCCCAAGGCTAATTTCACATCTATCAGAATACCTTACAGCATAGAAGGAGCCTTAGTTATAGGTGCCACTAGCGCGGTATTTGCGGGTTTCTCAAACCTTGAGACGCTGACTTTTAACAATAACGCTCAATTTAACGAAATGCCGATAATGCAAGGGTGCTCTAAGTTGAAACATATAAATACCACAGTCAATTATGACCAGACTCCTAATGCTATGCAAACAATTCCTAGTAATGCTTTTGCTGGTACTGCCATCGAGAATATATTTTTCCCAGGTGTCACCACAATAGAAAGCAATGCGTTCGCTGGGTGCAATTATTTAACTAACATCTATTTAACTAATACATCAAACATTCTTATCGAGAATTATGCTTTTTCCTACATAAACAGCTCATGCAACGTTGTTGTTCAAAACTCATTGTCTGATTGGAGTCCCACTATGTATATGTTTTCGCCAAATTTGGTAATTAGTGATAAATTTAAATGGTGGTATTGCGGCTGGTGTGGTGGAACAGATGACAACAGCAAAAATTATCTTTATTGGACTGTTGACAATCACGCAAAACAATTTACAATATCATCTTATGGCGATGGGTGGGAAACATACCCCGACAAGCAAATCATTACTACACATAACTGGGAAGGTATTGATGCTAATGGAGACCTCTTTGCTACCACTTTTACCCTGAATCATGTTTACGCGATTGGTGAAAGGGAATTTGAAGGACTTGGTAGTCAAAGTCATAATCCTGTAGTAAATGTATATGTCGATGCCACACTACATTCAATAGGCAAAGAGGCTTTCTATGATTGTACTTATTTGACCGATTTTTGGTTTGACGGGAACCAGGCACAATGGGATGCAGTGACTAAAGATAGTCAATGGAAAAATGGAGCAAACAATTTCACTGAGCATTGGCACTGCATGGTTATTTTCAACAACAATGGTCATGGCTCTACTCCCGATCCAAAGACTATTCAGTGGAGCAACCTTGATAAGGTGGATGAACCCGAACCTCTAGTAGCCGATGGCTATAACTTCAAGGGCTGGTTCACCGATGCTGCTTGCACCAACCAGTGGGATTTCAACACCGCAGTTCCTGGCGACATGACGCTATATGCCGGTTGGGAGGAGATAGTTGTAAACGTGCCTGGCGACGTGAACTGCGATGGCGCAGTGACCACTGCCGATGTGACCTGTGTCTACAACTACCTGCTCAACGGCGACGAAACATTTATCGCCACCAGCGATGTGGACGGTGACGGTTTCATCACAACTGTTGACATCACAGTGATCTACAATATCCTGCTGGGAAATAAGAAATAGTTCACAGTTTACAGTTCATAGTTGGGCTGACGCGTTCTTTAATGCATAATGCTGCGTGGGGGAATCAAGGACAATTCTCCCACGCTTGTTTTTTCTCGTCCTCTCGTCTTCTTGTCCCCTTGTTTTCTTGTCCTCTTGTTCCCTTGTATTCTTTTTAAATATTGCGTTTTTTCTTTAAAATGTTTGCATTTTTGCGATAAAATGTTTATATTCGCAACCAAATTAAGTGATTGACTAACAACCCTAAATTATGCACTCATGAAAAAGTTTTTATTCCTTCTTGTGGCACTGCTTGCCACAACTAGCGTTTGTGCCGAAGAATTTGTCGACGGCCTGGTGCTGATTGGAGGCACCAAAAGCGAGACCAACTACCTGAAGTCGGAGCTTATTGCCGACGGCTGGATTCTGGTCGACTATGATCTTAACAAGGGATGTGGCACAGGCAGTGACTACATCTTTTTGCTCTACACTAAAGGAAGCAACCAAATCAATGATGCTGGTTATTTCGTCACCGATTTTTATATCAGAACATCATCAAGCAGCTCAACACCCGACGAAATCACACACAATGGTCGCACCTATTACCTTGTGGAATATGTGGGTGGAAGTGATTTTGAGAGTAGTAAAGGCGACCTCAACTGCCACGCTGGAGGCTCCTACATACACCTTTACGCTGCCACCGATAACAATGAAAACTACCGCTCTACTGCCATAAAATCAATCTCTTTCAATTCCACCTCAAGTGGGGCTGTTGGAGAGAATGGCGGCTCAACGCCATGCGACCTCAACAAGGGATGCGGCGAGGGAAGCGATTACATCTATATGCACACCAGCTCAGCCCAGAAAGGCTGGACCATGACTGCAAGTGGGACAGAATGCCAAATCACAGGATATGTTGGTGTCAAGAACAATAAAACCCGTGTGACCATTCCCCGCACCATCGATAATGTAACGGTGGCATCTTGCACCGACCAACTTTTCAACGGGTTCACAAGCCTTGATACGTTGATGATGTATAACGACGGTTCCATTCGAAATATGCCATCGATGCAAGGCTGTTCATCACTCAAGCATGTCCATACTTGGGTGACCAATACTTCATTCTACGTTGACCAATTGCCAAATTCCATAAAAAATATTCCTGACTATGCGTTTGTGGGAACTAACATAACGGAGTTACGCTCACATTATGTTTATTACGTTGGCAAGCATGCTTTCGAGGGATGTAATCTGTCTTGGATTAGATTTAATTATCCCGAGCTCTATATTAATGAATACGCTTTTGCCAATTATGGCAACAAACAATGCGTAGTTTATTGTGGATGCGTTGACATGGATTACGTATGGACTCCAAAGACTTGTATGTATTCTCCGCTCGTATTATTTAAACATATTGACGATAATTGGTATAGCGGCTGGTGTGGAGGATATGATCAATCAAGCAACAATCATCTATATTGGACACTGAAAAATAATCATCTAAAAATTAACTGTGCCGACGACATTTGGGCTCAACATCCCGAGAAGCAGATTATTAAGACACATAATTGGTATTCCAATGTCATTCAAATACCTATTGACACCATCACTATGAACCATGTCGACACCATAGGTGGAGGGGTATTTAGAAATATTGATGCTCTTAAATTAGTGGACATCCAATCAGGCACAAGATATATATCTAGCAACTCTTTCCGCGAATGCGATAATCTCCAAAAAGTGTACCTTCCCTCAACAGTGAAAAGAATAAATAGCTATGCTTTCTATGATTGTCCGTTATTGACCGACATTTACTTCAATGGCACACAACAACAGTGGAATAGTGTAACAAAATCGGCATATTGGAAACCCAATGCGACTAAGGAGCACTGGCACTGCACTGTAACCTTCAACGCCAACGGCCATGGCACTGCCCCTGCCCCACAAAATATTGAGTGGAGCAACCAGGACAAGGCCACCGAGCCCACCGCACCAACGGCCGATGGCTACAACTTCTTGGGCTGGTATACCAATGCCGCTTGCACCAACCAATGGAACTTCAACAACATCGTGACTGGCGACATGACACTCTATGCCAAGTGGGAGCAGGTTGTTGTTAACGTTCCTGGCGACGTGGACGGCGACGGCGTGGTGACAACCGTTGACATCACAGCCATCTACAACTATATCCTCAACGGCGACACCACCTATCTCGCCACCAGCGATGTGGACGGCGACGGTTTCGTCACAACTGTTGATATCACTGCAATCTACAACATCTTGCTCAACGAATAGAACATAAGTATATATAATTCTTTAATAAGCACTCTCATAATTGGGAGTGCTTTCTTTGTTGAAGAAATCTCGCCAATCATTGAAAGTTTAAAATAAATTATTGTCTAAAATGAGTATTATTCCTAATTTTGGTGGCTTTTGCAATTAACCAAAAGATATTATTAAACCCAAATATATTATTAACCAAACTTTCATTAAATGAAATTTTTCAATCGACTAAAAAAGTGGTCGTCAGTTGCACTATTGCTGTGCATGGCGACCCAAGTGCAGGCTGCCGATATCAACTTGGCCACCGCACAGAACGTTGCAAAGTCATTCATGACTCAACAAGTAGCCAAAGGTCGTCTGAAAGCTGCCGATGTTAGCAATCTGCAGCTCGTCAAGGCCGAGGCTTCGGTATTTAATCCCAAAGCAGTGGATTACTACGTTTTCAACACCGACAAATCCTATGTCGTTGTGTCTGGTGACGATCAGGCCCCCGAAATCCTGATGTATGGTGTGAGCGGAAACCTTGACATGGACAAGATTCCACCCGCAATGAAGTGGTTGCTCAACAAGTACAAATATCAGATTGATGGCCTCAAGGCTGGCACTCTGGTACCTAACAACTATTCACCAAAGGCCACAACAGCTGTTGCTCCACTCGTAACTTGCACCTGGGACCAAACAGCTCCTTACTACAACCACACTCCAACCAGTGGTAGCACACACGCCTATACTGGCTGTCCAGCAACATCGCTGAGCATGTGCTTCTACTTGTATAAGTGGCCTAAGACTTATCCAGCACTTGAAGCCATTCCAGAGAACAACTATTATGGCTATCTTGCTGCTCCAGCACTCGAAGAGAAAGCAGCCGACTGGGACAACATCCTTGAGCACTATGGCACTTGGTATGATGACAATGGTAGCAGCCATAGCGCTTCCTACAACAGCACACAGGCCGAGGCCATTTCTTGGCTCATGCGCTATGTGGGACAGGCTTGTAACATGGGCTATAGCACCAGCGGTAGTGGCGCCACCGACCCCGAGATTCTCGAGGCTTGCCACACCTTCGGTTACACCGATGCTCAATTGCTCACACTTAACGAACTGGTGTCATCGGGCTGGAGTGGTTACACCAATGGCCCTGCTCAATACACCGACGCTCAATGGAATGAATGGATGCTTGCTGAATTGCATGCAGGTCGACCCATTGAATATCTTGCCTATGATTGCAGCGATAGTTCCCAACCTGCCGGCCACGCATTCAACGTGTTTGGTTGTGACGCCGATGGCAAGTACTACGTAAACTGGGGTTGGAGTGGCGATAGCAATGGCTATTGCACACTGCACAACTTCACCACAGCAACTGGTGCCACCGGCCAAGCTGGCTCTTACGTGTTCAACTATGGCGAGGCCATGATTATCGGTATTGCTCCTCCCGCAGGTGCTATGGGTCCACAAATCACTGTTAATCCCACTAGCCTCGAGTTTGAGGGCTATGTAGGTGAGACCTATACCAAGACCTTCACTGTGACAGGTGCCAACCTCGAGGGCGACGTAACCATCTCGAAGCAAGGCTCTAACAACATCACAGTATCTACTACCACCATCACCGCTGCCAATGCAGCCAATGGCGTGGAGGTAACAGTAACCTATAAGCCAACCAACGTGGGCAATGCAAGCGCAGTTCTCACTCTCTCTAGTGATGGCGCCGACGATGTTACATTGAACGTTACCGGTACTGCCCAAGCTAAGGTTCCAACTATCAACGTTGACCCCACATCGCTCAGCTTCAACGCTAAGCTGTCAACAACAGTTACCAAGACTATCAACGTTACTGGTCTGTTCTTGACTAATGATATTACAATAACCTTGAACGACAACAACGGCGTGTTCAGCGTAACCCCAACCACTATAACTGCTGCCAACGCAGCTAATGGCGTTCCTGTTACAGTTTCGTTCAGCTCTGAGAACGAGGGCACCTTCACAGGCTCACTTACCATCGCCAGCACTGGTGCCGAGAGCAAGACCGTAGCTCTCACCGCCAACGCTAATGACGGCGGCACAGCCAGCGACGCTTATCTTGATATCGCTAAGTATGCCACTATCGACGTGGCAGGTGCAAATGTGGATGGAATGAGCACAATCTACAAATACACCGAGTATCCCAACGATGCTTGCGCATGGCTTACCGTTTCTAATTATGGCGCCCTCAAGGCTGATGCCAACCAAAACTGGCTCAACTGCGAAGGAACCGCACAAACTGGTGAAGAGACTTGGGCTGCAGCCGACATTTTCCCTGGTAGCAGCAACTACTTCACTGGCACTGCTCATTATGTGAACTGGAACGAGTCAAACAACAACTTCTATGTGACAAACTGTACTCAGGTTAAGCAGTATGCCAAGAACCTCAGTTCAAGCAACTATTATCTTTACATGCGCATTTATGAGTGCACTGTCAATGCCGACGGCACCGTGACAGCTAGTACTACCGCCTTTGATACACAAAAGAACACCACCTCCAACCCCGAGGTTTTGACATCAAAAGAGCTCGATCCAAGCAAGGTTTACAAGGTAGAGGTTTATAATGACTACGCTCACCTCTATGAGATTGGCTTCAAGACCGAGATCAACGTTCCAGTACTCAAGGCTACTCCAAGTGAATTGGCAATAGCTGCAGCTCCTGGTGAAACTAAGACTGGCACTATTGCTGTTACTGGAAAGATGCTTCCTGGCAATGTGACTGTTGCTTTGAATGACGCTAACGATGTGTTCACACTCTCAACCAACAGCATCAGCCAAAGCAATGCAGAGGCAGGTACTAATCTAACCATTACATTCATGTCGGAAGAAGAAGGTGAATTCACAGGCACTGTAACCCTCACCAGCGGTGACCTCACAGCAACAGTTAATCTCACAGCTGTGTGCAGCGAAGGTGGCACTGCAAGCGACAACTACCTTAATATCGCCAAGTATGCTACTATCAACGATGCAGGCGCTACGGTGAGCGGAATGAGTTCTATTTACAAATACACTGAGTATCCCTCAGATGCTTGCGCATGGCTTACTATGTCGGCTTATGGCGCCATGAAGGCTGATGCCACTCAAAACTGGCTTGTCACCTCATCGCTGTCTCAGTATGGCAATTCATGGGATGCTAACGATGTTTTCCCAGGCGATGACGCATACTTTGGTGCAAATTCAGCTTATTCCATTTATGGAAGTGGAAATCAGTCATTCTATGTAACTAACTGTACCCAGGCTAAGGCCTATGTTAAGGGCAGCAGCTCTTCTACGACAAAAGCAAAACTGGAAATCTATGAATGCACAGTGGGCGCCGATGGTTCCCTTGTTGTTGGAAATACAGCAGTCGATTCTCAGCAAGGTGCTACAGGTGTTATCACTTCGGCAACTCTCGATGCTTCTAAGATTTATATGGTTAAATTGACTGGTGGTGGTTCTTATCCCGACATCTTAGAGATTGCTTTCCGCACTCCACTTGATGTTGTGGAAGAGGGCACCACTCTCGCCGACATCCTCACCAATGGTGTAAACGGCACCGAGTATCTCGTAAGCAACGACCTCGCTATTGTTGACGTTGCCGAGTACAGAGACTATGCATTCCTCACCGACGGAGAGGGCAACTGGATTCGCATTGAGTGTGCTAACCCTGAGCTCTTCTCTACATTCCTCGGCGACAACAAGGCCATCAAGGGCAACACCCTGCGCGGCACATTGAGCAACATCGAGCTCAACCCAGTGCTCACCGTTACCGAGGCCGAGAGCGGAGATGTGGTTCCTCAATTTTCTGTTCAGCTTTATTACCTGAACTCTAGCTTCACGCCTAAAGTTAACGAGGTTATCGATGTAGTAGGATGGTTTAATGCCAGCGAGGGCACCCTGCGTGCTTACGCTCCTGGAGCAGTTCAGGGTACAAGTATGACTCTCGACACCTCTTGGGGCGCTGCCAGCAACACCTTGCAGAATGGCAAGAAATATGAGATTCGCTGCGCCATGAACATCAAGGAGGCTTGGCACACTCCAGCAGGTATTATGCCCAAGC
>JAEEGK010000186.1_pt1 | contig 158239 bp, 122 predicted proteins | sample 8958771 | NCBI WGS metagenome assembly JAEEGK01 (sample SAMN16246547, study PRJNA631951) | gut metagenome | biome: gut microbiome; feature: rumen; material: SC-attached | host: Bos | place: Iran: Karaj | collected 2018-10 | reverse complement strand
ATCTTTTCCCACACTTTACTAGCAACAGCTTTAGCCTGTTCACCAAATCCTTCTGATGACATTACTGCCATAGCATTTGAATATTTCTCAGTTTCATCAAAAGCTGACTCAACCGCCTTTGTAGCTTCTACTAAACCAGTTGTCATTGATTCAACTGTAGGAGTAACAGGTGTAGATTCCAAAGAAACCAATATGTTACCACTAGGGTCTTTAAGTTGTAAATTCATATTATTACCCTCTTTAATTAAAGGTTTATTTTCATTATAAAGTTCACATGTAATAGCAATTGCCGATTCTTTGCCCATAGTAATAGTGAAAGCAATGCTTTCCGAGGATTTCTTTTTATCAGATTTCTTCTTCGAAGTTGCTTCTCCTTCGCTTTCAAATCCATACTTGTAATACATTGCTAATCCTTTTTCATTCTTAGAATGTACAAAAGTTTGAAGTTCTTTCTTTTTACGAGTAACGGCAGCATTTTCCATTTTATGAAGAGCACTAGTAGCAAGACCTTTACGACGATATTTATCGTCTATATAAAGACAGCGAAGATGCATAGTATCAGGATAAAGCTTCCCCCTTACAGCATCGGTTACTCTTTTACTTTGAAATCCGATAAATCCAGCCAAATTTTCACCAGAATAAATCACGTAGAACTCAATGTTATCTGAATTAATAAGGTGATTAAGATAATCGGACACTTCTTTTTCAGTAGCAGGTTTTTCTTCTTTATCATAAGAACGCTCTTCATCTAAGAATTTTTTCATCATAGACTTAAGAATATCGATATCGAAAGAAGAATCAAGTTTGTCATCTACGTATATTTTATCATCAGTCTTGGTAATTTGTTTAATAAACTGAAAAGTAGAACGAACCGCATGTACTGGTGATTTTACTAAAGAAAGATATTTACCCATTTTAAAGACTCCTTATTAATAAGTTAAAGAATCACACTGTGGTTTCCCACAGTGTGACATTATGAACTCAGTTCAAACTACTTAATGTAATCTGAATTTACAGCTGTGCTAGCGCTTGTTCCGCGTTTTACAGCATTAGGGTCAGCTGTTACTGTACCAGTTGCTGTCTTTGCGAAGTTAGCCTGTATAGGCTTAGCTGCAGCGTAGTTGTGTGTATGAGTCTTATCTTTCTTAGCATCGGCAAGAGCAAGGTCATCAGTAAGACGATCTGTAAGTGCCATACCAATTGCACTGTTAGCAAATTCTGTATCTGCCTTAGCAAGATACTCAGTGTAGATGTAAGATGGAAGAACTGCATTATCTGCGCGCTCTTCATACAAACCTTCACGGTCTACAATGATTGCTGCGAGCTTATTGATTTCAGCACTGCGGTCGAAAATACCGTTGAATGAGAGGTCATGCTCTACACCCTGTCCTGTTTCACCAAGAGCCGAAGAGTTGTTCTGTGCATGTTTTGGTGCAGTAATAATTGCATCATGATACATACAAGCATATTCGATTGTCTCAGCACGACATTCTGGTCCAAGAAGGATGTACAGAATTGTCATACTCTTATTTGGCTGAAGGTCACGGAAGTTCTTACCATAGAAGTGCGCTACACCTGTTTTTGGATCAGAACATCCCTGCAACCAATAGTCAATTGACTTGCGAACAAGCTGACCAACTGTTTCAGGTACTTTGATTGTGAATTCACCGTTGTTTTCTTTGTAGGTTCCACCATACGCAGAAGTCTGGCGAGTAACACCATGCTGTTTTGTAAATACATCGAAAGAGTAATCCTGGATTCCTGAGAATTCAAGAGCAGAGTCTTCGATAATATAACGCCAAGCTGCTGTTACCTTGTCATCAAAGAATGGAACTGTCTTAATGAGTTTAAGCATAAAGCGTCCAACTTTGAAAGGTTCGCGGCTGGCTGTGATTGCCGGGTCAACTGGCTGGATGCCGTTTTCACTAGCAAGACGAGAATATACGTTTCCAGAGAAACCAGCTGTTCCCTGTTCCCATCCGGCAACAGAAGCAAATCTGTCACCTTTAACGCCATTGAAACCATAGCCAGTATGAGCGGCGGTCTGGAAAATATAACGATTTGAAGTATCAGCCATTTCCTAATCCCCCATTATTCCTCATCACTAAGCGATGGGCGTTTTGCAATAATTGTTACAGTAAATGTCTTAGCGTAATCAGGGAATGTGAATACGATGTCACAGTGAGCGTTTTCTGTACGCTTATCTTCCTTAGTCTGATACATCTTTACTGTAATTCCAACTGTTGTTGGGATGTCACTTGATTCAAGAGCATCCTGACAAGCTTTTGTTGCTGCCTTCAATGTATCATCGATGTCACGTTCATCATACTTGAAATATGGGAGAACTCCATGACAAATACGCATAGCGCGTCCGATAATAAGAGTACAGCGGTCAGAGTTAAGCTTAGAACCAGTCTTGTTGTAACAAGATGTTTCTGAACCCCACATCTTAGCACCCTGTTTGTTAAGCTGCTCGATGTAGTTAAGATTAACGTCCTTAAGCTTTTCAATCATGCCGGCTTTGTCTTTGTGAGCAATCCAGTCAGGGCGGAAGTAGCGAACTAAACCGCGTTTTGCACCAGCGTGCATCTGGAATTTGCCATCAACTGTACCGAAGTTGTCAGCTTCAACACGAGCAAAGTCGTATGTGTAAGATACTCTGAAAGGAGAACCTACAGTTGAATCTGCTAATGTACCAAAGTGAGCACCGATAGAAATCATAAATCCATACTTGTCATCAACGTATGGAGTAAGTTCGTTACAAATATTGATAGCTTCGGTATAAGAAGCACATTCTCCAACATCCATCTTGAGTTTGATATCAGGACGATACTGGTGGAAGGTTCCGATGATTGTCTTCTTAACATCGAGCGAATAATTTTCGTCGAACAGATAATCAATATCAGTGAGTTTTTCATCAAAGATATTGTCATCTACGTCACAAGTGAAGAACTTCTGAAGAAGCTGTTCTTTAACTTCAGCAGCAGACTCTTTTGTTACTGTAACGCCGTTTACTGTTGCACCAACTTCGATAGAACCATCTGTACCACCATCAAGTTTGATGATAGAGTTAGCAGTATCGATACTAGCATCGCTCATAACAATCTTTGTATATGGGCGGCCACTCTTATAGATACCGTTGATGAAATCAATATCGAACTTAGTCTCTGTATCATCCTTGTAAGGAAGCAGAGCGTTGAGGAGAGCAGTATAGTTCTCATTGTAAGTAACCATCTGAATTGGAAGTTCATTTCCGTCATCATCAGTGTTTTCGTATACAGAAGAAAGACCTTCCATAACGTCACTGTCCTCAGAGAACTTAGCGTTAGGATTGAATGCAAAGTAGAATGGTTCTGGATACAGATTTGCATAAGAACCGGAAGACAAGAGGTTGAAGAATGTGATAGAATAACGTCTACCATCAAGCATCTTCTTGTCACGACCTGCATTGCGTTCAATTACATAACCGTAATCATTTCCACCTTTTCCGAGTCCATAGTAATAAACACAGAACAGTGGATAGAATGTTGTGGTTACACCACCTTCGGCTTCAGAAATAATTGGACTTCCGTCATAATTAACAGGACGTCCTTCTGAATCGAAGTTTCCAATCGTGTCTTCAAGAGTCTTTGTTTCAACAGTAAGCTCAACACCGTCAGTTACTACGAGTTCAGTTGCTTCATCGTCTGCAGATGCAGCTTTTACTTTACACTGAATCTTTTCGCCATTCTGGTTAAGTTTGAAAGCTCCTGTTCCGAATGCGAGGACCTCTGTATGGTCTTCGTTGTAAACTGTATCGTTACGTTCGTAAACTGGAATGTCATTTCGAGTCTTTACAGATACGCCGAATAAACTATATGCTCTTTTTGCATCGTTTGGGAGCAAAGAGCAGAAGAATGATCTACCGCCTGAACGAGCAAAACCCAAAGCTGTCAGGTTAGCCTGACCATACTTTGAGAATGATCCAAAATCATCACCGAAAGTATTAAGGAGAGCAGCAGGAGATTTACATTCAACGATAACATTGTGTTTACCTTTTGAAGTAAAACCTACGAACAAACCACTCACGGCAGTGTCAAGGGCAGGAGTATCACTTTCTTCAGCGAGCTGAGACTGATCTTCAACAGATATCGTCATATCTGGATCATAAATGAGAGTACTCATGTGATATTTCCTCCATTAATAGAGTTAAAGATGAAAAAATAGTAGCGCTACTATCTCTTATTTTTTCTTCATGACAATTACGTCATATTGATGTTTGTTTAGGAAAAAATACACATTTTAGCCAAAATTCCCCCCAAGGAACACAGAAAAAAATAAAAAAGAAGGTGCCGAAGCACCTTCTAATGTAGAGAGTTTATTAAGTTTGTTTAGGACCTCTAAGAGGTCCCATAGGATTCAACGAATCCTTTTAAGCAGCCGAATTTTACTCAGCGTCTGTTGTTGTTTCTTCTTCAGCTTTCTTAGCTTTAGCAGCCTTTACGCCGAAGATAGCTCCAACTGTAATACCTGCTGCTGCAACAGCTCCAGCTACTGCGCCGATAATGATCTTAGCGCGCTTTGAAAGATTAATCTTTTTCATAATCTTTTCTCCTTATATAGAAATTGTATCGATACAATGGAACTAAAAGTCAACGACTTTTATTCATTATTCCTATTGTCACAATTTAATATTAAATACTTGTTTTTGTGTTTAAATAAAATTTTTCAAGTATTCAATATGCAAGGTATAGACTCGTAAAGATTCAAAGCTCTAGCAAGGACAATAGTTGTCTCCTTATCTATACTTTTAGCCATCTCCAAGTCTCGTTTTAATTCAAAATCTCGACAATTCAAATTCTTTAATAGATTGTTGTATTTTTTAAGTAATTCAATATAACTTTTTCTTATCTTAGCATAACGTAATTTGTCATGCATAGATAAATTACTCTCTAAGATATCACTTGGATTACAAACATTATGCATCACGCGTTTAATCCGTCGTATCTTACGCTTGAGCTTAATTTTGATTATTATCAATAGTATTTGTTCAAGCATCGTTGTATCCTTATTTCTTTAGTGCATTACTATGTAATAGAAACAATAAAAAAATATCAGATAGGCGTAAAGCCTATCTGACATCACCCATCATCACCTAGCACCCATGACCTGAATTGTGGGTCATGGAGTTTAGCTATTCATGGATGCTCTGGTATATTTTCTTCTTCCAATACCTGGAGAAGAACTTTCTTAGACTCTTCAAATGATTCTGGAGCAGAATTTATAGCAGTTGCCTTTGTCATGATGTCTGTAGCAAACTCTCTGGCAGCATTCATATCAGTAAACACTTTAAATCCATCTGCTTCACAATTGTTATACACCTTAACTTCGCTAGGCATAGCCTGACGATTAATAATAGCACGAATCGTGAAGTCTCCTTTCTCATCTGAGCCTGAACTTACAAGAAGAGCAGCTCCAACGCCGAAACCGTAAGTTTCGATAGTTTCTTCAGAAACAGGAATCATGAAAATCTGATTAAATTCTGGTTCTTTTTTCTTCATTTCAGCAACGAATTCGTTGGCTTCCTCAATCTGTTCTTCTGTAAACTTTGGAATTTCAACTGCTGGTGGTTCAACCATTGCCGGTTTTTCTTCTTCCACTACGGTCTCAGCTTCTTCAACAGTTGATTCAGAAACATCTACAGGTTCTGTAAGATTTCCAGTTTCATCAACTTGTTCAGCGTCAACAAATCTATCGATAGCTTCCTTTTCATTTGCTTCAATAATTTCAGTAAGGTTTTCAGTCATCACTTTATCAGAAGTTTCTACAAAAGATGGCTGTTTGTCTGCAACGATTGTATCTTCAACAGGTTCATTGAACTCTTCATCATGATTTCTGTAAGGATTCTTTCGCTTGATGATAACCTTCTTTTTAGAATTCCTTACAAGCGGTGAGCAAAAAGGCTCAACTGCATCTGCTATTTTCTCATAAGAAGACTTCTCTTCTTTTTCAATTTCCTGTTCTTCGTCAGATATTTCGACAGCACCAGTTTCATCGGATAAATCAATAACGAGATCGTCAGTGTTATCGTTATTGTCAACGTTATTATCTACCTTAGTATTTTTCAGCCAAGGATATTTCTTCCTCAAAATAAGTAATCCAACTGCTGCCAATGCTGCTATTGTAAAACAAACTCCAACAACTATTGGAGTCTTTGATTTCTTTTCTTCTGTCATAATTTGACTCCTTCTTCCATTAGTTTATCTCAAAAACAATCAATGTCTTTTTATATACACAATCAACACTTTTTGGTAAGCTAAATGAATTTTATTTCTTTTCTTCTTTAAGCGACTGTACCACAGCGCTTACAACGTGTGAGCTCACCTGTGTGGTGGCTTTAATAGCAGTAAGCACTGCAAAGAATGCTACTACTCCAAATACACCACTAATAGTAGCTCCTACAACTGCACCTATTGTCATAATATACCTCCTTATTGACAAATATTTTCAGTTCTTCTCTATCTTTATATTAACTACTTATTTGTGGAAGACAAATAAAAAATAGCCAGAGGGATTAACTCCCTCCAGCTCTTTTAGATTTACTTAAACGCTTTCCAAATTCGCATCTCAATCCTACAAGCCGGTCGTTCAATCTTCTCAGAATTAGATTTATGAAGTATTTGGAATTTCTTAAAATTTCTACCCATCTTAAACCACTGTTCTCGATGTACAAGCTCATGTGCAATAGTTGCTATAAAGAAAGTTTTAAAGCTTTTTGTTTTAGCAAAATCACTTGTATTATAGAAATCGATCATACTCGGTTTATACAGAGTAATAAAAGCGGTTCGTCCAACAGCACTAAAGGCAGCATAATAATCTTCATTATGCTTATCCTCAACTACTATTTTCAGATGTCTAAAACGGGGGCGTTTTATGAATCTAGCAATAGTCAATTCAACCAATCTATCAAATTCATCCATATTTTAGTATTACCTCAAAAAATAAAATTCAATATAATGTTAAAAAAATAATCAGTGGGACAAAAGCCCCACTGATATTCTTAGAAGTCAAACTCCTGTTGGATTGCGTCCAACTGATAATTCTCTTGGACATCAAATAATGTTTCTCCACTATTCACAGCAGCTAATCTGGCTCCCATAAAATTAGTAGAGTAACGATTGTCTTTATTGTCTGTAAGGATTAACTGTGAAATTACATCGTTCAACTCTTTCCAACCGACAATACCTTTTGTGAATTCTGTCTCATTAGTGATATCGAATTCTGCATTTTTTAATGCCCTTATCAGCATATCGCCTAACCCGGATGGTCCAAACCTCTTTTCAAAGATTTCATCTGATATTGACTCGACTGTAAAATCAATACGTCTATCTTTTTTAAAGATAAACCGTCCTTTCTTTTTAGTCACGTCGTAAGCAATAGCTACTCCAGTTATCCTAGCGTCTATATCTTTAAGAGTTGTAAAGCGCTGTCGTCCATCATAATAGTAAACGCTTGTGGATAAATCTACTTTGATGGTCAATGTGTCCAAATGAATTACTTCATCAAGACTAAACAATTCGTTTCCGTATCCCATATTAATCTCCTCTAAAGGAATATTAACTATTTATATATCCCTTTTAAATAGATTAAAGACCTGAATACGTTTCTGGTTTTTTGAATGTAGTTTTGATGAAAGCCATGTGTTCAATTAAATCGTCAAATGTCTGAAAAATAGATTCATAAATGGCATCACATGTTGATACATATTTAACAAATACTTCACAGAACGCATGGAATAAAGTTGTCTGAGATTCATCAAGCGTAATAGCATTTGTATCAATAGCTGTTACAAGCTGTTCTTTAACATCCGCTACAATTGTAGCTTCAAAACCAAATGCCATTTCTGTTAAAGCAAGAAGTCTAACAATAAGTTTTCTAACCTGACCGCTTGAAATAGACTTGATACTTTCACGTATTTGCTGGTACGCGTTATCATTGTCGTATTTTTCAGTATCAATAAAGTGACCATCTATTTTAGTTGGATTTAACAAATGAGAAATACTTTTTGCAAGTGCTTCGATAGTAGAAAGCTGACTAGACCAAGACACATTTTCTCCATCTACAACTGCTCCAACGTAATGATTATAGATGAAATCATATTCTGTTTTTCCCATCGCAGTATTTGTAAAGATGAATTTAAGTGTATCAGCTGGAGTAATAATCTTTTCTTTATCGGAAAGCTTAGCCATTTCACAGAAAAGTGTTTTAGAAAACTTTTCCATATCACAAAGAGTGCTAAAGAAATTGTCTTCTTTAAGAACAGGCTTTCCAAACTGAGAATGAATGAACTTATCTGAAAGATATTTTACTTCATTTTTATCATAAGGTTCACTAGCAAGACTTGTAGATTCATCGGTATCATTTATGAGTTTATCCATAACGATGTAACCGAATTCCGCAGTACGTTCAATACCTTCGTCAAGTCTTGTTTGGAAACAGGCTTTGTACATGTCGAGTTTTGAAAGATAATTCTTAGAATACTCTTCAACATACCCGATTGCTTTCATAATACTACCAATAAGAGTATTCTTCTGGTTGATATTATCAGCCAGCACGTAATCCTCAATAGCTTTCTTTTTAGCAGCAGTGAGAGCTAGCAATTCTTTTGCCAGTTCATCTGCAGATTTATCTTTAAATGAATTATTTGTAGAATTTAACATTTATAACACCTCGTTATAAAGTTTTAAAGATAAAGACAAAGTCGTTCACTTAAAGCCGCATCGGACAAATGAATCCCAACAGCACGGTCACGATTTACAGGTAAACGACCACAACTCTTTTCTTCTGTGCAGAATCCAACAAGCTCGCACTTTGGAACAAACAATGAATTTGCAATGATTTTCCACTGAGGAGAGTATTCACTTAATGCAACTTTGACATCGTGCATAAGTTCACGATATTCCCACAATGCTCTTGCGCAAAGACGCTGATGACACATATCGATAAAATTACGCATGTTACGCTGATCAACAATCTTTGTTTCCATACCAAATGGAAGCAAAAACGATGCGTCTTCTTTCGGAATATCGAGTTTAAGAAGCTTAGCATATCCTTTATTGATAGCAGCCATAGTTTTATTATAAACTCTCAAAGCTCTTGTATTTCTTTTAATCGTGTGCGGGGTTACATATTTAAATCCAGATGCATCTACATAGCGAGTAGACGACTGTAATCTTGTTGGTAATCCGCCTACATGAGTATACCATTCGCGAATAACTTTAGCAGAATATCCGTCCAACACAAGATGAATGATTGGAAATTCTTCCACTCTTCCGTGACCAGAATTAATGCAACTGATAGCACGCTTAACGTTTTTAAGATCGGATGTAATATCTGATTCCCAGCAAATACCAGCAGATTTTCCAATAATAGTAAGTGGTTCTTTAGATGTGTCATCCAAAACAATAACCTTTCCCATTTAATAACTCCTATAATAGTAAAATTGTATTCAAACTTAAGTTTTTCAAGGATTTAAAAAACATAGGTATGTACGGAGTATTTTTATGATTACATATTCAAACGAAAATGCAAATGCGTTATTAGATAGTCTAAATGACAATATAGGAATTCCTGAATTTAAGAATAGACTTAATGAAGTTTATGTAAGTTCAGATTTTCATATACTAAAAGAATTTATTCAGCGTAACGACGATGGTAGTAAGACTTTATTACCATATCATCCACCACGCTATTTTGTAGAACGACAACTAAGAATAATTGGACAGTGTTCTAGAATAAAGAATCATCCGTTTATTTTCCTCGGCGATTTGTCTGAAAGTGAATTTGAAGAGGATTCTCCTTATATAAAAGAAGTAACTGAATTCTATAAAAATATTCTTAAGACAGACGATAAATCTCCACGTATCCTTGTACGTGGTAATAACGATTGTCTTTCAAAAGAAGCATATTATAAAATGGGATTCAATTACGTTGTTTCAAAACTTGAACTTGGTCCTCTGATTTTCACCCACAAACCAACAAACGTAGATGATAAGCACATTAATTTACACGGTCATCTCCATGAAAATACAAACTATTATGATATCTCTCCTAGAAACCATATCAACGTTTATTGGGAAACAAATAATGGTCCTCAAACTATTGAGACTTTCTTAAAATGGTTCAAGAATGGAAAATATGATAACAATGAAATCAAGTTCAGTGAAGAGTTTAAACTTTGTGACCAGATATTGGATAATGGAGTAAACTATGAATAGCGATCGATATGACTTTGAACAGAAAATTATCTCTTTTATGCAGGATTTGGAGAACGATAAAAATGGATTCAATTCTAATTATTATAAAGAATTCTTTGCTTCGATGTCGGATAAGCAGTTTGATGAATTTGTAAATAAACTTGCTACAAACGAGAAGTTTAATTTATTCTTCGAAGCAGATATTCTTGATAAGAAGCATTCTCCTAATCTCCAGAGATTAAAAGCTCTTGGAAACAAATATAACGTTCCTTTGACAGAGTATATTACTCTGCCATATAAGGACAATTCTGACCCAGCGCACCCTTATGTAACTGCACAGAAAGTTCCAGTTGTTCTCGTAACAATTAGACCTTTACAGCAGATGATCGATAAGAAAAATGCAATGAGTTCAGATACATCAAGTACAAACTCTCTTACAGGACAGGTTTCTGGTAAGAGTAAGGTTGTAACATTTACTAACATGGAGACAGCATCTTTACAGGCAAGTAACCAGTCTAAAGTAGTTCGAGAATTACTCGGACCACGTTCAGACGATTATAAAGCTAAAGCAAAGATGATAGCTCAAATAGAAAATACAGGTGATTACGACCTCGACGATATCGAAATGCGTCCAGAAGACAAACGTTCTCTTGGTACTGCCAAGATTATGCTCATGGGTGCAGGACTTGATATTGCTCTTGGAAATCAGAAAACCTTTAAAGAAACACACGCTATACTTGAAAAAGCTGGCATATAGTCTTAATTGGATAAAAATACTTCCTCCATGATATGGGGGGGAGTATTTTTTTATTATAATCCATATCATGATGAGATTAAAATGAAAACTACATTATATGATAAGAATGGTAATGTACTTTTTACTGTCGAGAGTAGTAAACCTACCGATAGTAATCAACAAAAAACTGACATACCTGAAATGTGTCAAAACATAGTTAACGAACTTGTAAAAGTTCTACCAGCTAAATGGGAAAAAGTACGCCTGTACTCTCAAATAACAAAATCAAGTTACGAATTCTTTTATCACGTCTACGTTGATAAAAGATGGATACAATGTTATCAACCAGATATATATGAAAAATACGGTATCAATGAATCCGAAATATCGAACGTGTTTGATAAGCTTTATGAAATAATGTTACCAGACCAGTGTTCTAAAAACTGGTATGTCGCAACACTTAGTCTCGATAAATCTGGTAAGGTTAAACTTGATTATGAATATAAAGATTATTCAGAAACAAGTTTCAAATATAAAAAAATATGGAAAGAAAAATTTCTTAAATAACAAGCAATAACGATAGTTGTTAAAAAAATAAATTACTGGCTCATTTGAGCCAGTAATTTATTTATCATTAATATAAAATTGGATATCTGTCACACTATTCTATTATAAGAAATATCCTATATCTCCAGTTTCAACAACTTTAAGTGGAGATTTTGAAAAACCAACAGCGATACCGTGCTCGGGATCAAGCTTATTTTCAGCAGTTATAACAAAATCCGACTTACGATAACTTCTAATAGAAGAATCTTCAAGAATCTTGTATGGACCATGAATTAAAGAATCCATGTCAGCAATTGTACAATCCTTGATTTTCTTACCAATTTCTTCTTCAGCGAAATTTCCATAATCAGAAGTTTTATAATAACTCAACGCAGCTTCAAGAAACATCTTTTTAAGTTTATCTTTATTCTTACTTAAAAAGTTTATAGTTTCTTTTGAAACGTTTGCACCATAAGCATCGTGACCTGTCTCATATTTAACTTTCGTTAAATCTAAACTTTCAACACCACGTTTATCTTCAATCATATATTTCTTACAAACGGCATCCGTCGTTCTTGCATTTTTATTATATAAATTTGTATCGACACTGTCTTTCTTACCAAAATAAGGTTTTAAAACTTTATTTAAATAATCGTTAAAATCTTTATAAATTGTAACCTTTGTCAAAGGAATATTTGTATCATGACTATAGAAATAAAGCTCGTTGTTCTTATAAACAAGAAGAGAATCTCCATTTCCCATAGATTCAACGACAATAAAATCTTTATATGCAATATCCTTGATTCCTGAGAAATATTTTTTATTACCCGCCTCATTAAACATCCACCATTTAGACACATCTCCATTCAATGAGATGCAGTTTATATCGTGGCCATAAACATGGATGAGTTCATCATTGTATTTTAATAATGCCTGACGAAATTGGCTAGGAATATGAATTCCGTAATGTTTTTCAATAGAATTTATTTTCGATTCAATAGATGAATCATTTGTAGAGTTAGACGATTCCAAACCAAGTATCACATTTCCATTCTTATCATATAATACAGTCTTCATAACCGCAACCTCCTACATAATTCGTGGACCGTCACGAAGCTTTACTTCTCTATAATGGCGTTCGTCTTTTTTCGTCTGTGCAGCCAATATCATATTTTTAACAGCTGTTAAATTTTCGTTCGTTGATGCTGCTTTGTCTGCTACAGAAATCATGATATTAACTTTATCAGAAAGTTCCTTCACAGCCTTATTGCATAACGATGCATACTGTGCTTTCTTTTGAGCCAAAGTTAATTCAGAATTAGAAGCAGCTTGTGCTATCTGTAACATATTGTCAGCATAATTCTCAAGTTCACTAGCAGCAGATAGCATCTTATCTACGCCAGACGTCATAATGTCTTTCGTTGCATTGTAATTTTCTACAATTGCATCCCACCATTCATCTGTCATCTTAGATAATGCGGTTATGACGTCAGATGCATCTTTTGTGGATTCGGTGATTCTAGCATTTGGATCAAATTCGAGATTATTGTCAATATCTCTTTTAACCTTTTCAGCCACTTCATCAGAATATTTGTGTTTAGACGATATCAAATCATCCACAAACTTTTTCAATTTAGTATAGCTATCTGTAAGTTTATCAATATCTTTTTCAGTTTTACCTGTATTAATATACTTTAGTGCGGACTCAATATAGTTTTTAAGCTCAGTTCGACTATCAGGTCCGAGATTTAAAACCAACAGCTGTACGATACTTTGTATCTGCTGTGTAATGATTTTACATCTATTAATAACAGCAGAATAATCTATACGTGCATCTGGATCGAATGCTTCGCCAGTCTTAGCGATTTTTTTAAGTTCATCCATTGTCAACACTTCAATTTGTTTAACATCAGATTTCGATAACAATTTAGTTTTCAATCTATTTGAAACCTTTGCGATTCTAGTCTTTATAAACCCAAATATTTTCTTACACCATTCTTTAAGCCATTTAAAAAATTCTTTTATCTTCTCCCACACCTTATCAGCAACAGCCTTTACCTGTTCACCAAATCCTTCTGATGACATTACTGCCATAGCATCCTGGTATTTGGTTACTTCATCGAATGCTGATTCACATGCTTTAGCAGCTTTATCCAAGTCTGCTTTCATATCAGCTTCTGTTACTACTGGAGAAGATTCTACTGCTAACAGTATATTCCCATTAGGGTCTCGCAATGTACAGTTCATACCGTTTTTTTCCTTTTGGAGCAATTTTAAGCCCTCCAATGGCTATTTTGTTAAAATTTATTCAATTTCGAAATATCCATAGTTTTTAAAAGCGAATGTATTTTGGTCAAGTCAATATTAAAATTACCTTTGGCATCGGTCAGAGTTATCTTTTATTAGATTCCACACTTAACACTGATAGATAATATCAAACACTCGATTAGCGTAAGATATAAGTCTATCATATATGCTGATGAGACCATCCACACAACTTCGACACATATTGGTTGCATTACACTTTAAATTAGCAAGTTTAATAGCTTCAGTATCTGCAACGTAATTAGGATCATCACCCAATCCGTTCCGGTTTTGTTGAACAAGTTCTGCATTTGACAGTTTTATCATTGTATTGCTCAATTTAGTGAGGTTTTCCATAGCATTATTCAAATCATTAATATAATCTTTACAGTTTTTAAGGATACTTTCTATACCGTTTTTCTTAACACTTGATATGCATTCGTCAATATACACATCTAAGTCAAAATTTGGATGGTCCAATATTACATCATACTTTCCATCGAAAGTTCCATTCACTTTTGTCTTAATTTCGTCAGCATAATTATTTAGTTTAACCAACAATCTTGATAATTCACCAAAATTATCACAGTCTTCAACTTCTGAAATTAATTCAACAATTTTATCCGGATCTACTAAATGATCGTCAAAGCAATCACAAACGGCACCAAATCTAATCAACACGTCCGCAGCATTTCTTTTATCAGCACTAGTCGTTTTACTCTCTGTTGTTGTTTTCTTTTGTGCATCATGTTTGTTCTTTATAGTTTGTAATGCAGCGGTAATAGATTTTCCATTTATTTTATTTCCAATAGCTACAAATTTTTGTTTTATAATATCAACAACGTGTTTAATCCATTTTCCAATATTAATAAAAAATTCTTTTATTTTCTTCCATGCTTTATCAGCAACAGCCTTTACTTGTTCACCAAATCCTTCTGATGACATTACTGCCATAGCATCCTGGTATTTGGTTACTTCATCGAATGCTGATTCACATGCTTTAGCAGCTTTATCCAAGTCTGCTTTCATGTCAGCTTCTGTTACTACTGGTGTAGATTCCACCGCAAGAAGTACATTCCCGTTAGGGTCAGTTAATGTATAATTCATATTGTTTTTCCTTTTGGAGGAGTTTTAAGCCCCCAATAGCTATTTTATTTTTTACAAACTTTCTTTATAACTGCGGAAAGCTTATCTAACAACGTTTTTATTTCACGTTCGTTCTGATTAAGAACTATGTGATAATAAATATTTCCATATCCAACGTAATCGTCTGGATTTGAATAAATTGATATTTGTCCCACAACATGTGGTGTATGATAATTGGCTGCCGATTTAAACCATTTTACAATAGCATCTTCCTCTTTATCAGCGGATTTTTGTAATGAGGTCCAATCCAGCTCTCCATTATCATTATCGATAATTTTACAGAATTTATCAAACGATTTAATCTCGTAATCACAAAAACAAGTTCTACAAAATTCGACATCACGAGACCAATTATGTTTAATATTACCAATAAGAGTGCGTATGACATCCGCTGCGGAAGGATCACATCCTCTATATTCAAACGGAGCATCATCGGCAACTTCTACACCTTCAGAAAGACATTTTGCAAAAGCGTCAAATTCATCATCGAGCTCAAACTTTCCTATATTTGAAGCGTTTGCTTTGTCTACAATTTTACGAGCGTTGTTGACAAATTGTTTTTTAATGGTAGAAACCTCGTTTCCTAAACCAGAAATAACTGTATCAAGTTTTTGCACGTTAGCTTCACCGAATTCTTTCACAATTTTATCATATTGGATTTTATCTCTAATAGAACACCCGATTCCGGCTGCTATTAATGCAAGAATACCGGCACCGACTATTTTCAAACCAACACCTTCCTGACTCTTAGCAGGAGAAGATTCTATGCTAATAAGCATATTACCTTTGGCGTCAGTCAAAGTTATCTTTTTATTAGATTCCATTTTACATATGGAGGGTATCGCCCCCCCCGTAGGGCTAATTTATCTAAAATTTTGCATAAACCAATTGAGCTCATCATTGAAACTACTCTGAGAGGTTCTAGCAGAAATATTACGTTCAAACTGGGCATCAGAATCAACAACTTTCTTGTTATTGAATTTGATATCCTTAGGATTTGCATTGTAAATTTCTTCTGCCTTAATAGAATCCTCTTCTTCGATTTCAGAAGGGTCGAGAGTTATCATCTTACCGTCTTCATCGGTATTATCATATTTCTCTTCCTCAACCAAGTGAATAGCATTCTGTGAAATCTCTTTTGGATTATACCTATCTTCAAGTGCATTGGCTGCTTCTGCAAATATAGATTCAAATGAACCGGGATTATCAGGTGCATCCAATGAACCGCTATTTATCAATCGTCGTTGTTCTCGAATAGAAGGTAATCGGCCAGTAGACGACATATTTAATACGCTACCAGTACCTTTCTTAAACGGATTCATCATAGCTTCTCTTTCCACAAGTATTTTCTCCTTTATTTCACGGTCTTTTTCTCGCTTCAATCGTTCTGTTTCATCATCCGTTTTACCTTTAATATCGCACAATGTTCCAATTATTAATGGATCGATATATCTTTCGATTTTCTCACCATACATGAGGAACCATCGAGTAAACAACCAAGAAATACAACAGTCATCGTGTCCACCAACTGGATGGTCAATACGTCCAGTTCGTGTTCTAGAAAGGTTCTTAATTTCTTCTGTAATAGTTTCATCACAAATCTTATCATAACTATCATTAACAGCAATTCTAAGAATCTGATTATACAGAAGTTTACGAGAGTTCTCAGTTGTATCGATACCCATCTTTCCAATCAATGAGTTTTTAGGACCAGCATAAATGCGTGCTGTCAAACTGAAATCTTCTTCAACAACCTTATCCAGAATAGTCTGACCATTCAAATTACGTTCAAGAACAAGTATAGATTTATAGAAGTACTCTGTCATGAGTGTTACAATCATTTTTCCATAAAGCATTGTTGAGTAACTGTTACTTCTCAATGTACCTACAACAGAATAATCGCGTGGGTCCAGAATAACAAGTGCAGAGTAGTCTCCGCCTAAGTTATTAGCACAATCGCCACCAATAATATACGGTACACTCCAATCGATTATATTTGGATCTTTATAAAGCTTAAGTCGGTACAAACCGTTGATAAGCATGATAGCAACAGGTTTCTTTTTATGCTCTTCAAGTCTAGCTATTGCTTCTTGACCAAGAGGGTGAGTTGTACTAACAGCTTTCCACTTATTGAGAACTTCTCGGTCAATTGCATCTTGATCGTAGTTAAGAGCTTTACACTGTTCCTCGAAATAATCTTCTGGAACTCCCAAATCCCAATAGTCGTATTCAATACGAACAAAAGGACGCTTTGCTTCGTTCTGCATATAAGCCTTAATCTCAGCGACATCTTTATCATAAAAGGTCTCGTCAAATTCAAGACAGTCCATGAAGAAGTTGTAAGCGTAAATACCACTTTCGTTATTTAAGAACGCAGCAGTAGTTGTTATCATAATACTATGTGGAAGTCCAAACTCCGCAGCCTGTTTAGCTACACGAGTTTGAGCAAGAACTGACGCCTGGTATTGTGTCTTAATATGTGGAATAAATCCAAACTCATCGTACCATACAACAGGAGTAGAGAAACCTCGTCCTACAGAGTCGGCACCTTCTTCACTGCGTTTTGGAGCTTGTTTAAGGATTTTATTTCCAAGACTATTAAACGTAATCATTTCTGAACCATCTCGGTCAGTCTTCTTATTCTGAAGCTGAAGATATGGTGGAAGATTCTCACGAATATTACGAATACGGCTCATGTTGTTTATCAAGTTCTTATTTGAGTTTGCAAACAACATCTGTTCTGTATTATGACCGCCAAAATAAGTAAACCAAACTATAATTGCCGCAGCAGCAGTTGTTTTACCATTCTGACGAGGAAGTACCATGTATGCATTAAGACCATTTAATACTGCCCAGATAAACGCAAGGTTTCCTAAATGTAGATTAAAAGGTACAAGTCCAGAAGAAGCGATTTTACACACTTCTCGAAGAAAGTACCATGGATTCTTAGTACATTCGATTATGATTCGATTCTTTTGGTCAGCTGTAAGATTTGGGTCTCTAGGGTCTACATCCGCTAAAGTCTCATCATACAACTGAAGAAAGAAGGCGTAGTTCTGAACGCCTTTATCTTTAAGTATCTTAGCTATTTTCAAGAAGCTAGTGTTTTTGGTATTGTAATGTATCATTTTAAACACTTAACTCCTTATTTATATAGTTTCATTATCATATTAATGTCAAAATGACACAAGTATGAGCACGTATATATTATAAGCTTAGACTAAATATAAGGAGATATAAATGCTAACAGCTACAAAATTCGAATATGAAGGTTACGATGTAACAAAGGAATTGTATAAAGACGATGAAGGGATTAAAGTTCACTTCACAAAAGGAATCGTATTAGATTCTATCCAGTTTAAACCTGGCGAAAATATACAAAGCTTTATCATAGAGCAAATGCACAAAGGTATAAAACATGGGCGTTTTTACAATTTCTTTATCAATAAAACAGGAAACATTTATTACATCTTGGATTACAATACTTCTGGAAACGTTTGTACCTTTGACGTGTACTCGTTAGAAGCTAGTAAAACTTTTGAAGAATACTGCCCTGTAACAGATGCCAACTTCTCTCCAAGAACTAAATTCCCAGACCAGATTCTTAAATCAATTCTTGTTGAATTTGAAAATGGTTACATGACAGAGAAAACAAAACAAAGTTTAAGAAAACTCTGCATATTAATTCTCAGAAGAACGAATCTTGAATTCACTGCGAACGCTAAAATCGAACAAGTCACAAACCAAAATATTTATCTTCGAAGAATGTTTCCTGGAACCAAAGCTGAATTGGAATACTCTGAAATAGGAGATATTTTCAAAGACACAATTGATTTCATGATATTCAAGAAATCTTTGTATAATGATGTGATGGTCCCTGTGGCTCCTATGGATTCTGAGGACGATTCAGAACTTGTTATCGATAAAACTATTGAGAAACTGGAAATAAAATAAAATAAAAAATAAAATAAGTAGGGTGCAAAACGCACCCTACTTTATTACAGTTTCGAAAGATCATTATACAGTTTTTCATCACCATTGCAATAAGCCTGCAAAGCCTGTTCGGTTATAACATATCTTGTTGTCAAACTAGAACCGACCCACACAAATATAGGTGACAAACATTCTGCGATTCTTATAGCGACCGGTCTCGGTGCTAATCTGAATTTATGATCTTTGAGATAAGTAATCAAATCGCGATTACCTAAACTCAGCAAACCGTTTTCTGATAAATCTATGGTTATTTTTTTCATAGTGGTAACCTCCACATATATAATATGTAGTTTTTACACAGTTAAATGAAAATTAAACCCACGCAGAAGTAACTTCTGTTACAGGAACAGGTTTATCGGTTTCTATATAGAAACAATGGTTTTCAAGTCTCCCTTTAGATAAAACGTTTGTTGCTATAGAAGCTGCAGAATGCTCTGGATCAATAAACACTTTATCTTTATCAATATCTGAGATTTTTATTTCATAAACCCTAGCATTAAATCTTTTCAACAATTCTTTTGTGGCACGCATTCCGTTTCTAATAACAGGGTATCTTGAACAATAAACGCGTCCACTCTTTCCATCACCGCCGTAATAATGACCTTCAGATTTACTTATGGTTCCACCAGGATTCAATTCAGTTAACGGTTGAGGTGCAGAACCATCAAGATTGTATTGAACGTGATACAACACAGTCAAACCGCTCAAATCAGCTTTCACCTTTGCATCACCATGTCCGGTGTTTGCTCCAGGCGTTCCTGGTGTAAGATTGACAGCGCCTGATAAAACTAGATAGTATTTATCATCGGATTTCTTAATTACTTTGTATCCAAAATTATACAGCACGATATCTTTTCCAGATGTCAATGCCATTTTTGGATCACGTCTAGCAAAGATTTCAATAGCTTTTCTAGCAGCTGCTTCATCATCTTTTGTAGGAACCCTATAAAGAAATCCACTGTATGTTGCTTTACCACCATAAGTATATTTCAAGAAATATTCGGCTTCAGATTTAGTAATCTCGACTTCGTCATCCTCGTATATTCGTTTCTCAGTTCCATCTGCTAACTGAAAACGTTTGTAGTTTCCGCGTCCAGCAGTTCCAAGCGGATGTATTAAACCTCTACCAAGTGTTTTTAATAAAGTTGTTGTCATTGCCGCAACAGTATCAAAAATGTTAGTCTGTTTTATATTAAACTTAAGCACATCTGTGTATATAGCATCTATCGCCGATTTACTAGCATTGAGTTTATTAAGTTGGTCGATTATTCTCTTCTTATGCTCGGAAACATCGCCTACAGAATTGTGTGCCGTAGGATTATTTTCCACATTTTCCAACGTAGAGATATCATCTGTTAACTCGTCAAGTTTCGACTGAACTTTAACATCGTATGAAGCATATGCTTCTACAAGAGGTTTACAAATTGCATTTGGACCATATGATTTAAGACTCTTAAACCCGGAATACAATAATACCAATGTATTTTTAATGTATTTTTCTTCATCACCAACTTCGCTCACAGGTATTACAAGTTTGTATTTCTTATTTTCTGGATTCCAATCTTTACCGGCATCCATGTATCCCATGTAATCGCTGACAACTTTCTTCATCTCTGATTCATTCAAATATTGAAGATTGTTACAATATCCTTTTGCAAAGATAACATTTTTCACATCAGTGTAATCAAGCTTAATTGGAAAAGGTTTTCCTTTGAACTTGATTTTAATAACACGTGTCGATTTCTTATCGGGGATGTTCGATTCATTTGATTTAGATGTATCATCAACTACATCTATACTCTCAATGACGAGATCATCATTCCCACTAAGTTTATCTACAAGTGTTTTAACTTTCTCTGTTAATTTCTTATATACACCAAGAATAAATTCTTTAAATTTCTTAAACCATTCTTTCAAAGTCTGTATAACAGCTCTCATCTTCTCCCATACTTTACTAGCAACAGCTTTAGCCTGGTCACCAAATCCTTCTGATGACATTACTGCCATAGCATCCTGGTATTTGGTTACTTCATCAAATGCTGATTCACATGCTTTAGAAGTCTCATTAAGACTTGCTATACCATCGTCAGCGGCAATTGCTACTGGAGAAGATTCTACAGAGAGAAGTACATTACCGTTAGGGTCAGTTAAAGTATATTTCATAATATTTCGCCTCATTATTTCTTAGAATTCATTATAAAGTCCATTCCTGCGTAGGCGGAACAAGAACTACTAGAATGGCATGTTCCTTTACAAGACTGACAAGTAATACATCCGCTGCTACCAGTCCAAACTTTCGCCACATTCGAGGTACAATCGTCAGTGCATTTATCACCACAACCAAATCCACAGTTAGCAAAAAAATACTGGCTCAGTTACGAGCCAGTATTTCATTTATTTACGTTTGAACTTATCCTTTATAAACTGCACGATATCACTAATCAAAAACAGTGGCCAAATCAACACAAGAAGTCTGTCCACAGGTTCCATATCGCCGATATCGCCAAGCTCTTTCTTTATTTCATCATAGTTAAATCTATCTCTTTTGAACACGTCTGAGAGATACAAATAACCTATGACAAAATATGCAAATATGCCAATTGCAACTCCAACCATGTATTATTCCTTTGGAACAGTCAGTGTCTTCGAATACTCGATTACTTCGTCGAGTACTGCGCGTGCAATGCGTGCATTGTAGATAGAAATTTCAAAGTTTGTTTTGATTCCATCTACACGAGCCTTGTTAAGACGAGATGTACCGTCTTCTTCTTTACCCTGAAGACCGGCGATAACTGTGCTCAACGCATCTTTACCAACAGTCTTTACAACCGGTGCATCAAAAGCGTAAATAAGATCTTCATTCACGCCATCGTCAGCACGACCATCAATGATTTCTTCACAAGCAGTCATTGCAGCAATAGAAGCGGCAAAACTTGCATTTTCACTTGTTCGGGAACCATCGTTCATTCCTTCGCAAACAGCGGCCATTTCGTCAGCCAAACGATTGTAAGCGCCACAGGTTGTTTCTTTTGTAACAGTTGTGAGCAACCAACGCATAATGACATTCTTAACTTCTTCAGTTGTGATATCATGCTCGCCAGTAAGCTCACCAGTTACAGAATCGTAATCCTTGATTTTCTTATGAGCAATAGCTTCGATGTATTTCAATACACCTGAAACTGCTACAAAATCTGCACCTATATCGATGTATCCGCCAAGACCTTTTACCTTACGTGAACTGATTTTTTCAACTTCAGCAGCAGCGTTTACCTCGACAACACGACAGAAGTCCACAATGCCGTCAAAGTTTTTGTTGATAAGCTCACGAATGCTCCAGAGTTCACCATACAGTGTAGCAGACAGTTTGTCAAGTTCAGGGTCTTCCATATTGATAGAAAGATGCATGTCTTTTGTGAGACGAGCGTTTTCTTCTTCGAAAGACTTAATGAGTCGTTCATTGTCAGCTTCAATAAAGTTATTGATTCCAACAAGTGATTTTGCAACTGACATTACGTTACGCATTGGATAAGATGCCATTGTTTCAATATAAGTATCTTTTGAAGAAATTTCTCCAAGCATCTTAGAAATAGCGTCCTTCTGTTCAAGCCCTCTGAAGTTTTCAATAAGCAAACTGTTGTTTATGAAAATGCGGAGAGAAGAAAGGTATGACTGATTCTGTCCAATCATAAATGTATTGAATACACGGTTTGTAAAGTATGAGAGACCTTCATCTGCGATGAACTTAATCTTTTCAAGTGCAAATGTGTAGAATGCGTTGAGTGCACCATAGTTGTCCACGCCATTTTCTTTACAAACGATTCCGGCACGTTTCATTGCAGCAAAGTAAACCATTACAGATTTGAAAGTGTGAAGATTTTCAAATTCACGATTTTCAAACTGCTTTCTTACCTGATAGCGTGAAAGAATCTGAAGAGAAGCGAGACTCTGAATAGCAGCATTTGATGCTTCATCGTGATGAGCTACGTCAAGACCAAAATCATACTTATTCTTAAGATAATTGTATTCGGTAACGTGCTCTTTCACAGCGGCAACGGCAAATTCGTTTGCTCCAGAAATCAATGGAAGAAGAACGCATTCTGCGTCGAAACACTTTGCCTTAAAATCAGAATCATCAAGAGTCTTCTTAGAAGATTCTACATTCTGTTTTGACTGATTGAGCATTTCGATTGTAGCAGCGATAAGCTGGTCTGTCTGTTCTTTCTTAAAACCGATAAATTCAAGATTTCTCTTATCTTCATTGTTGACAACAGGTAAACCGGCATCGTCATATTCGATAGTTCCATCGTATTCCTTTGTAACGTTTGATACGATATCCGGATAAATGATGTTGAGCAAAGCGTTCTTATCAAACTTTGCAGTTTCAGCAGTAAGATTGTCTACTGTAACTCCGTCATCAAAGATAACGCTTACATCAAATCTGAATGCATGGTCAAACTTGTAACAGAACTTCTTCTTGTCAAAGCTTGGAAGAGAATCAAACCATTCTTTTACTTTTGGGACAAAAAGCTTCTTAACTTCTTCTGTACGAAGTTTATCGATAGTATTCTTATCCAGACAATCTGAAATAAGAATCATGCGGTCGATTACACCGTCAAGCTTATCTGTTGCCTGGGAACGTTTGAAAATTGTTTCGTAATATTCTGCTGTTTCTTCGGCATGTGCATCGCGCATATCCTTTGTAGAAACTGAGAAGAAGAAACCAATAACATTGTCGCGTTCTTCTTCATTGATTTTAGAAATAATCAGTTTTCCAGTTTGTGTATTCAAGATAATACAAAGGTTATCGTCTTCATTGTAATAAGTTTTACAAGGTCCTACTGTAGGAATTGCTTTTGCTGAAATAACTTGCACTATCATTTCAGGTTTATTGTTTTTGTCGCGTCCTTCAGTATAAACGTAGATGTCTGTACCAAATTCGAGACTAACATCTGTATCAGGTTTAAATGCATTGAATCCAAACAGTGGAGCAACACTTTCAAATTCACCAAACTGAATCAGACGATTTGTGAAATAAGTCTTCAAACGTCCATTCAAGTCCTCAGCTTTGAATACAAAACGTTCGTCACCTTCTGTGGTAAATTTTGTTCCATCGACATCGTGAACTACAGGAAGCCAATCTCTTTCACCGGTTCCAAACAAAGTCTTCTTAACTTTCGACTGTGGAAGAACTGCCTTTCCCTGTTCTGTTGGACCAGCTACAATTTTAAGAGGGATTTTGTCGCCGTTCTTAGCAGCAACATTCATCTTTTCTTTTGCCATTTATTAAACTCCTTTAATTGGTTCAAGTTTTATTTAGTTATGATTAAAGATATCATTATAGTTTACCAATCCAAAGTTAGCTACAGCGTAACGAAACTCTGAATTAATGTATTTTCTAAACGCATCATTGTTGATACAAACTTCTGTAAGTCCATCGATACCGGATGCATCAGTTTCATCGTCAATATTTGGAATAAACTTTCCAAACACATATTCGTATTCAATATTTCCAGGGTCAGCGATAAATAACCATTCGCGAATGTTTTCATCTGTAAAAACGTTTTCATCACCAACTGTCTGCTGGATTACGCTGTTAAGGATGTTTCCATCTTCATCTTTGAACGGAATATTTTCTTTTGTACAACGACCAATTACACAATCTCTAATAAACTTTGTAAAGTTTACATAAATTGTTCTGTAAACCATGTACAATTTGTTCATGTCAATGATAGTAGTCGGCTGTTCATCAAATGTGATACCAAGATAAGTATCGTACATCTGTTTAATCTTTTCGACCAAATCGTGATAAAGCTGGATTTTGTTTTCTCTTAAATCGGCGTTTTCAATATTTGTAAGCTGTTCTTCAACATCATCGATATCTTCTACACTGATACCGAACACAGCTTCAAAACCTTCTTTAAATTTATTTCCGGCAACAGGTCTGTTCCAACAAGGTGCATAAGCATACTGTTTTGAAAGAGTTCCTTCAATGCCATCAAGGAATCCAGAGATATCGTATTCGATATCTGTTTCAATTCCACCTATTTCTGGAGATGCTTCATTCATACAATACTCCTCATTTGTTTAAATTAGTCATTAAAAGTGTTTATATAGTAATAAAAATATAATATTTCCTGTGTAGGCGGAACAAGAACTACCGCTGGCACACGTTCCAGAGCAATCGCCACATTTACTAGAACACTCAGTGGAACAAGTGCCACCGCAGCTATTATGACACGATTCGTGGCAACCGTTATGACATGCATTACCACAAGAACAATATCCGAACAAATACCCTCCACACTGTGCGGAACACCCGTCTTTATCGCATGATGTATCGCAACTACCAGAACCGCACTTACCACTACATTTATCGAAACAGCCTCCGCACCCACCGCAGTCATGTGAACAACTCTTTCCACAGTTAGCAGCGTGACAATAAACGGATGAAAAAATAACACACCGGAATACACCGGTGTGTTTTATAAAACAAGTTTAAAGATTTTAGTTAGAATTCTCTTTTCGGTTTGGTGATTGGTGAACCGAGCTGTAGATATTGTGTGGTGAATCTATTCGCTCAGCATGAAAAGATAACTCTTCTACATCTTGTATATTTTACAGTCTTCCTTGAATCTAGCGATTCTTTCAGCTTTCTGCTTATCAGTCAACTCTATTTCCAGAATTGCATTTCCAGCATTCTCGATTAAATCGATAATCTGGTTTTCTGTTTGGCTTCTAACTGAAACTGCGTAGCGACCTAACGAATTTTTAAGAATCAATGAGACAACCTCTTTCATCTCAATCATCGTTACGCCTCTATAAGCAGGAAGACCAACTACTTTACAGCTAACGCTATGTCGTAAACTCATCTTGTATCTCTCAAGCTTTTCATCAGAGCTACTAGACGGTACAACTTTAGTTTCTTCAGGAACGTCTCCTTTTAAAGTAGCGCTAGAAGACGGTTTCTCTTTAGTCACCGACTGTTGCACGCTAGTAGGAGTTTCCGATTCAACACTTGTTACTGTACTCGAATCATCGTAAACAATAGGCGCTGTATCAGGAGTATACAAGTCTGTATTCTTTGAAGACGCCTTTGTCCTAGACGTTCTACGTTTGTTGTTAGACATTCGATACGTCTCCTAAAAATCTTTAAGAAATAGTCTTATTTATTCCAACCTTTGAAGAAGTCCTGATAGAAAGACTCTACGGCCTTAGCATCGTCATCTTCAGTAGCAGCTGGAGTAGCAGCAGGTTCTGTTGCAGCTGGAGCTGGTTCAGTAGCAGGTGCTGCTGGTGCAGGCTCTGTAGCTGGAGTAGCAGCAGGTTCTGTTGCAGCTGGAGCTGGTTCAGTAGCAGGTGCTTCAACGTCTTCTTCAACATCAACATCGGCTGTTTCTGTTTCTGGATCAGTCTCAGCAGGAGTTACAGGATTGTCTGTAGCTGCTGGGTTTGGTTCACCAGCATCTGCTTCAGCGGCTTCACGTGCGAAAAGACCAGCGAAAACGCCGTAAGATTCTGTTGCAAATGAACGTGCAAGACGGAACGCAGCAAGCTTCTTAGCAAACACTTTACCGTTCTTTGTAAAGAATACATACAGAACGAATTTCTGAGAATTTGCCTGTTCGCTAATACCAGCACCATCGAGGACAGCTGGCATTGCGAGAATACCAGTTCCTGCAACTGTATGCAGCTTGTATTTTGTGATAGGGTTACCGTTTACAAACTGATCACCGTTTCCGTTAGCAGCTTTAGCAGCACCGGCACGTTTGAACAAGAGTGTACCGAGAGTCATCTTGTTTTTGTTGATTTCATCAACTGTGGCAAGAGTATAACCCTTCTTAGAAGCCCAAGCTTTTGCAGCTTCGAGAGCATCTTTAACTTCCTGAGAATTAACAGCTTCTTTAACAGAAGCAAATGTCATCTTCTTGAAAGCTTTTGTGATACCGAATGCTTCGCCAGATTTCTTAGCAGCATTCATAATATGCATTCCGTAGAATGTGCTTCCATTTTCACGAGCAAGTTCAGCAACAACTGCATTCTCAGATTCCTGAGAAGCTACCTGCTGTACATTCTCAATTTCTTTACCTTTATCTGCTTCAGCTGCAGCGTCGTACTCAGCGCCTTCCTGTGTTACTGGCTTCTGAGCATCTGCTTCTGCCTGCAGAACATTCTCGCCGGCATTCTGAGTAATATCAGGAACACCTGCTGCGTCGACATTTTCCAAAGCAAGAGTATATCCACCTGGAAGTGTCACTTTCAAATTTTCAGCCATAAAATAATCCTCCATATTCTCATAAAAGAAATATGTAAAATCTTGATTTCTAAGGTTTTGTATAGAGTTAACTATACTTTTGTCGCACATTTATATGTTAAATACATAAAATGCATTTTTTCTACCATATAAATCTGGTAAAAGTTGTATTATTTCAAACTGCGTTTTCTTTATAATAATAAAAAAATTACTGGCCCACAAGGAGCCAATAATTTAAATTTATTTCGAAGGTAATTCGATTGTTATATCTTTAATAAGATTTATCACATCAAATGCCAAATATCGTAAAGACCAACCACCATCTTCTATATGGAGATCAATCTTTTTAGACATATCATCGTTTGGAAGCGGGAACTTTTCAATCAAGTCATCTACATCTGGCCAAATTTCATCCCAATCATCTGTACTTTCGACACCGGCGCCTTCATAATCATAAAGCGTTATCCAGACACCAGCATATGACTTTTCAAAATCATCTTTACCGAGATACTTTGCAATAACAGCTTCCACAATCTCTTTTTTAGCACTGGCTTCAGAAACTGGTTTTTCCAACCCTTTTAGCAACTGCTGTTTATATTTTGCAATAACAGATTTCTGTTTAGCAAGTATTTCAATTTCTTTCTTGAAATACACATTAAAGTCAGTTGTAAGTTTTGCTGCAAGTTTAGCGACAAAAGCAGTTTTGTTCATAATATCTTTAAACTGTGGAGAGTTCATGATAAATTGTTTATTAGATTCGAGCAATTCCTCGGCTTTCTTTGCTTTCTTAACATCGATCTTTTCTTTAATGCTAGAGATACCACATGCGGCAAATATAGCAGCCATCATAACTCCCAAAGCAATATATCCACCATTACTCATTTCTTCCTGGCTTTTTGTCGGGTCACTATTCTCAATAGCAACAACGAGATTCCCTTTTGAATCTTTAAGCTCACATTTCATATTAATTCCATCCTACTTACTCAATATTCTTAACGATAAACAATACAAAATATACAAACAGTGCATTCTTTACACGTTCCAACATATTCTCATTTCCTTCTTTAAGAATATTCTTAGAGTTGTTCTGAATCAACTGTCCAAGGTGTTTCTTTATATTCAATACCTGATTATCTTTTGTATTAGAAATACCATAAAGTTTTATCATACTCAATGCAAACTCGCTACTCTTAATAGCACTCTCTGGTTTCTTATAAGCTATCAAATAATAACTAATAATCTCGGCCATAATAGTCTGCATCAAAGGGTCGTTCTGCTCACGCATTCTATGTAAAATCAAAGTCATCTTTGCTTTCGAAAACTTTGTCTTAGCACACGCAGCATTCAAAATAGTATCATCGATTACAGAATCTGAAACAAATTTCATAACGACTTTCTTTACAGCACTATCAATACTAGCACTAATATTAGTAACGTTTCCTACATAGAAATCACCATTGTCGTCAGTCATGTTACTAGTTTCAGTTCCAATGTAATTCTTTTCTTTCTTATTCTTATAAAACTCCGAAGCCAGTGTTTTCATCGAGTTGTGCATACGATTATACAAGTTCGAACTAAAATAAATCAGGTCAATATCTGCATGTCTTTCCAGACGGTTATACATATTCTCGATATTAGATTCAGAAAAATATTTAATAATTTCAAATACATTATTTACTTTCTTCATCAAGAACTTATTCGAAATATTCTCGATAGTGTAATCCATTACAGAAGCCTGTGGGTCTGCTTTTGGAAATGAAGAAATGTAGATCTTTCCGTAGAATTGGATAGAAAGGTACAAAGAAATGTAATAATAAGGTTTGGTAAAATCACGTTTCTTATCATTACGCTTTGGGTCAGCCATAAAGAAAACAGATGTAAGAATCGAACAAAGCACATTAAATGGATTATTGATTACATTGTTTCTAAGGTCGATATTATTTGTACCAGCAAGCTTATTGATAGATTCCTGGATTTCTTTTTCCTTGATACCAGCTGCTACAAAAAGAGCAGATTTATCATGATCTGTGAACGGAATCTTATTAATAGGAGCACGAGCTCCAAGCTTGGATGCATTTAATGCAATATATCGTTTTATTACCGAAAGTATTCGAGCCTCATTTGCAAGAACCGTTGGCTTGTATTTTTCGATAATATCTTTGGTGAAATTATACGTTACATCAGCATCATTTACTCGAAGAGCTTCTACATTCTTCTGATAGCCCCGTAACATATACTTTGTTTCATATAAAGTTGGCATAATAAGGTCTCCTTTTATGCTTAAAAACATAATTAATCATTATAAAGTTCACTCCTATATCAATGGAGCAAGAAGAATAATAAAAAACGAGGATGCCGAAGCATCCTCGCATAAGAAGTTAAATATGACTTTCCCTAAAACAGGTTAGAGACCGAATTTATTGCAGAAGTCATCGATTACATACTCATCGGTTTTCTCGATGAGGTCAAATGCTTCTGCAGCTTTGTAGAATGCTGTGAAAATCTTTGCCTTGAAAAGAATATTTGATTTCTCTTCAGGAGTAAAGTCGAATTTAACAGCTTCTGTGCTCTGATTGATAGAAGCATCTTTTGACAGTTTAACCAAGAACTTTTCAAAAGGATTTGGATAAATGTTTGTACAATCTTGGTTATTTGTAGTTGCCTGTATGATTTCGAGTTCTGCCGAATTGAGTTTGCGACACCAAAGTTTTTCAAATTTACTAACAACACGAGATGTAATAGCAGCATTGATATCAACGTTTGCATTCTTACTCACATTAACTTCATGCGCTTTAATCTTGTAGTCTGTGATAAAGTTTGGAGTCATAGCCTTTACAAACTTTGCATCTGTAAGATCAAGAACAGCTTCTGCCTGAGATTTAAGTTCAGGTTTGTCTTCAAGCGCAGCAATATTACGATAAAATATGCTTTCACGAGAATACAAATCATTTGCTTTATTGTTATCAACATCGCCAGCAGCGAATTTGCATTCTTGACGAAGTTGAAGGATATCGAATGCGTTTGCGAGAACGTTTTCTACACTGTCATAAGGACGAGGTGTAGCAGCAACAACACGAGTTCCAGCAATCATCTTAATAATATTTGCTGCAGCAAAGAATGTAGCTTCACGAGAGTCAACGAGACCATCAGGATGTACACCTACACGGTACATGGCATCTTTAAGTACATCTGCTTCTTTGAAAGCTTCTGTTGAAATTTCTTCAAGCTGTCCAAGCTTAGCACGAAGTGCTTCTTCACTCTTAGCTTCTCCAACCTGAGAAATACCATATCTCAAAGAATCACTCTGAATCTTGAATTCACGTTTAAGATCACCTACAACTGTACATGCTTCGCAAGCCAGGTCAGTCTTGTTAGGAAATTCCATTTCATCCAATGTTCTAGGGTGAGTGGGAATGACCTTTGCAGCAAAACTTTCAGCTGTCATGATACTAAGTGCTTCTTTTGCTTTAGCAAGGTCTGCTCCAGTAATATTAATAACGATTCCAGCAGACTGTGGCTGAGCTGGAGCCGGGGTAGCAGCAGGTTCTGTTGCAGCTGAAGTTGGTTCAGTAGAACCACCGATATCTCCAAGACCATCAGTTCCATCTGTTGATGAAGCGGCACCAGCATCGCCAGTAGCTCCTAAATCAGGAGTATCTGTTCCAGAAGCAGTGTCTCCACCTTCTCCGCCAATAGCATCGAGGTCTTCGTTAACATCTACATCCGGTGACTCAGTATCGGCATCGCTGTCGTCACCAGCAGGTTCAGTAGACGGTGTCTCTTCCGAGCCTTCACTAGCAGCCGGTTCTTTCGGTGTATCCTCACCGTTTGGTTCGTTATCTTCAGTATTTTCAGTACCATCTCCAGATCCTTCAGCCGGAGTGGTATCAGAATTATCGTCAGTTGGATTTTCTTTAGAAGTGTCATCTTCTCTATCTGCATCAAGAGTGTTTGCTTCATCTTCAGTAGTAGCATCAGCACCGTCTTCTTCATTTGATTCAGTAGAACCAGCATCTCCATCTTCAGGATTTACATACTGGTCATCAGGAGGAGCCATTTCTTTTTTATAATCAATGATTTCTTTAGTTGTTCCTTCGATAAGCTTATTCTTATCTTCAGTTTCTTCAATAGCTGTCTTTACTTCATCTTTGATTTCATCAAGGATTCCTGCAGCATCTTCGGAAGAAAGAACAATCTTAAAGTTTTCTTCGGCGCGACGACGAATGTCAGGTGAAGAGAAAGCTTCTCCAGCAAAGCGCTGTTCAATATAAGCTTCTACAGAACCTTCAACACGGTCGAGACGAATATCGTTTACAATACAGTTTTCACGATATGTACTCTCAAGTGAAACAGATTCACCAAGACTGTTTACCATGCTAGAAAGCATGTTACCGGTATCAAACTGTCCAACATTTTCAAATTTTTCAATAACTTCACGTGTTGCCGGTGTCAAGAGTTTCGCAAACTTTTCACGGAACTCTGGGTCGTTGAGGCGTTTTGTCTCAACTTCATTAGCAGGAACACTTTTTGTTATTATTTCTCTTAAAGAATCGGTCACAAGCGTTTCTTTAAAGCGTTTCTCAAAATCTTCTTTCGCACTAGCGATAATAGAAGAAATCTCGCTTGTTATTTCCATATTTTTCCTCCTATGATGAAAAATATTCGTATAAAATTGAGTTAAAGAACTATATCTTCTATAAATTAGAGAGTTAATTCTTATCTTTTGTAAGTCATATAGATGTTTTTCAGAGTAAATTAAATAAATGTTTTAAAGTTCACTCCTGTATTGGCGAAACAAAATGAACGATTTCTCCCACAGTTAACAATACAAGAAGACAAATAATAAAAAAATTACTGGCTCACAAAGAGCCAGTAATTAAAATAAAACAATTTATTTTAGTCAGTATTAGTATCAGTTGCTTTGTTAGCAGCTACACCAGCAGTAACGGCACCAGTACAATTGTTACCACATGTATCAACACAGTTAGTATAACAGCTACCGGTACAACCTTTACAAGATTTACCACAGTCCATCGAGCAGTTGGTGTAGCAATATGTAGCACAAGAAGCTCCACATTTATCTTTACAGCCACTTACACAGTTGCCAGAACAACTGCCACTACAGTTACCCCAACAGCTGCTAGTACAAAGGGAACCATAGGCGCAAGAACTTGAACTACACTGTAGGTAACAATCGGCGGAACAAGAACTATCACTAGAACATCCTCCACTACATCCATAACCACATCCTCTCTGACAGTTACTACAACTTCTGGCACATCCGATAGAACAATTACTAAAACAGTTTGGATCGACACACGATGATTGTCCGCATCTACCACCACAACCGGAATCTTCTCCACATGTACCACTACAAGTCGTAGTAATACATGAACCGGCACATGCTCCTCCACACGAACCATCACAGTCGCCCTTACAACTTGATCTACATCCACCGCTACAGTTGCTGCCACAATCAAAAAAAGCATCATTCTGACAGTTTCCGTCACAATTGTAACAACCGCCATGGCATTTAGAAGCGCATTTACCGTCACAGTTGTTTTTACATACCCCCGAACAAGCAGTGCAACTTTTACAGCCATCTTTACATTGTCCGCCACATCCACCGCTACAGCTTTCACACCCACCAGAACAACCGTTACAATCACTCAAACAACTACCAGTACAACCGCCACAATTATCTTTACATGATTTACCGCAGTTAGCAGCACAAGAAGTGCTACCACAGTATACAAGACATTGTGTTCTACAATTAGCATTTGTACAATTAGCACCACAATTTACCTTACAATCAGCGTTAGCACATGCACCATCACATGTACTACTTTTACAACCACCAGAACATGTACCGTCTTCACAATTTTTATTACAAGTCGTATAACAGTTTGCCGCACATCCCTGTCTGCAAGAGTTTGTACAATGGATACATCCAGCATTACCATTCATATCCACAAGTACCTGACGAACTTCGTTATACAATTTAGCCATAGGAACAGATGTTTGTCCATCATAAGGGAAGTTTGCATTATTATCGCTGTCACCATTTTTATAATTAATTACATTACTTACATAGTTTCTCAACGCAGTTATATCGGAAAATTTAACAGTACCACCCTCAGAAACGTTAGCAGGTCTACTATTAGCAGTGTATCCACGCTTACTCAAAACAGTAGCAATATCTGCAACAAGTTTATTATATTGATCTGCAGATATATAATCGTTAGTGGTAGCCCAATCTGAAGTCAATGTCGCAAACGTCGCCATTGTATTACCTCCAAGAATCATTCATTTATATTTATTTTAAATTAAAGTTTATTCCAAGTTTTGCAACTTAGCTATTATGATGTTTTGAGTTTATGATTTTTAAGAGATAAAATATAATATTGTTCCACCTGCATCGGTGGAATTAAGAACTATCGCTAACACACGTTCCAATACAAATTATTGCCACAGCTATGTGAACAACTCTTTTCACAGTAAACAGCACAAGAAGATAAATAAAAAATTACTGGCCCGCAAGGAGCCAGTAATTATAATAAAGATTAGCGAGCGTAAACTCTGTATTCTACAATACGAGAGTTAGATTCACTATCCATAGCAACGTTAGAAGAAGTTACCTTTGCAAACAATTCGGCAGCAGCAAGTTCCATTCTTCCACCATCAGCTTCATTTGGAAGGTCTGCACCAAGTACGAGACCAATTTCATTCATTACAGCACCGGCAAGAGAGCCGTTTACAATCTTGAAATATTCCTTAAGTTCAACTTCATCTACATTCAATGTAAACTGAACGTAAGCCAAAACTGAACCACCAGCGAGACGATGCGAACTGTCGTTTTCATCAACAGGAGTTGTATCAGATTCAACAGGCGTATAAGCAGCGTCATTGTATTCAAGATAAATTGCACCTACATCAAATTTCTTTCCGTAGTATGCAGCATATTCGATTCCACCATATGTAACAATTTTACGAAGACGATACGGTTCACGTTCTGACTGCGACAAGTCGTTTGCAACAGGTACAAGACGGAACGGAATTGGTTCATACAATTTAGATTCATAGTTGTGAGGTGTGAAAACCTTACCAGGAACAGCTACAGAAGAAGCACCTTTTCCCGCCATGAAATAAACTGCGTTTCTGTCAATCTTATTGGCAAATACGTTTGGTGTCGAAGCGTGTTCAATACCGAGAATTTCGTTCAATGTCAAATGCTGGGTTACATCTGGAGTAATTCCAAATGATTTTTCAAGCAAGTGCAAACGGCCACCAAGAACAGTTGTATTGTGGCCATCGTACAATACTTTCTTTGTTTTTCCATCAAGAATACGTACACGAGTAGCTGTTCCAACAGAACCGAGTACGTCTTCTACTCCAAGACCTTCTTCAATACGAGATCTCTGAACCTTTCCGTTCATATCAAACGGAATAACTATATTTTTCTTAGACATGATAACTAAATCTCCTTAATAGAAATAATTGTATCTTCTAATATCAAGTTAGTTTTAAGTTTATTTTGTATGATATCCTTATGTCTATCGTACATGAATTCAAGGAACGTGTATTCCTTATTATGAGTCTCCATTCGTCTAAATTCGTAATCAAGAAACAAGTCTTCGAAATTCTCAGTCTTAGTTGTATCATAAATATAATGGTCAAGCCAAAGATATCCTAATACATCTTTTGATAAAGAACAATCTCGAACTATTCTGTCGATTAATTCTATGATTTCAGTTTCAGATGAAACAAAAGACTCACACATCTTGGCATATAATAATACTAGCGAATTTTCACCAGGGTCATCGTAACCAACATGTGATTCCTGAGAATACAGTTGGTCATAACAACTCAAGAATGATTCGAACAATACTGCAATCTGATCCAAAGATTCTGAACTAGTAGCATCGTTTTCATCAGTCATAATATTAAGCAATCCACTTGTCTTTTCATGAACGTAATCTGTAAATGCTTGTTTCAACTCAGCAGTAATTCTACATAATGCTTCTCTATCAACATTTCCAGACAAAGTCTGGATATATTTATAAAATTCGGCATCGCGAGCTTTAATACAAGTTGAATAAGTTTCAAATCCACCAAACAAATCGTTAATACTACTACTTGCCTGATTAGCTTTCAATATTTCATTCCAAACAGCATACTCATCATAATTAGACTGTGTATTAAGTTTATTCTGAATTGCTTTTATGATATCCCAGTTATCATCATATTGGTTTAGAATCTCTTCTATAGAGGTATCCTGATTGTAATTAAACTTTACGAGATAACGTGAAATTTCTTCGTCGGTAAGATAATCGCCAAGTTTTTTATTATATCCATTTCCAAGGTCAATAGTAATTTCGGAAATATTAGCAACATCTGTTACAACCGCGCCAGCTTTACGAAGACGCATAATACCTTCAATAGTACTAACGTCTTTAATAATGTAATCAGGGTCACTTAAACCATTAAGTGTTCCGTAGATAAGACACCAAGCGGCATAAATAGACAGCGCAGTAACTTCCATTCCGTTATACAAAATAGTATCATCTTTCAAGAAGTTATTGTAATAAGAGTTTGCCTGGAAGAAAAGCCCAAGCTTATCATTTGCGCTAACAGTTTTTGAATACATGTCGACAACTTTACTAATACCAATGTATTTAGTCATGATAGTAGCAAAGTCGGCAGACAGTAACTGCTCTTTCATTTGTGTCTTAACTTTAGCTTTCTCATCAGGCGACATTCCATGTGTTCCGCCCCAAGTATCATCCTCGTTAACGATTTCCAAATACTCGTGTTCTGCATCAGAAGTGAATGATGCTTCCGAACCCTGACGAATTGTCTTTTCTTTAAACACCAAATCTACATGGTCCGAATAAATACCGTCTTTTTTAATGATAGTATTTCCAAATCCATCAATATGATATTTCTTTGTAAGATAAAGACGTTTTACAGTCAATGTGTTATCAGCAACGATATCAAAGATGATGTCAATAATTTTCTGAGTACCAAGATTAGCTTTGATATCTGGCAAATACTTTACAACACGTTTCAACAACGACATATTCAAAGTCTTAAGCTTACTTAAACCGTTTGAATCAAGAATGTCATAAATCTCATCGTCTGTATAATCTCGAACAGCGTATCTGTCTAAAATCTTAACAGAAAAAAGATTAAACGTGTAATACAGAATCAAAGCAAACATTGTATTCGAATACGCTGAATAAGTCATCTCGAAAGCTTTTATATAATCAAGCGTCATTATTTCCTGTCTAGCGGTGTTGTACGCTTCGAAAAAATAATCGAGCTCATTCGAGTTCAATGCATTTGTACTATAATAACAGATATCAAAAGTTCCTTTATTACGAATAGCATAAGGAGTCATCGGGTCTTCGATAAACTTCAGATACTGAAAATCGTAATCTTTAAAGATTATATCGATATCGCGTTCATAATACAAACGGTTATACGTTTTAGGAAACGCAGAATACGTAGCTTGATGAAGATAAATGAAATCTGGATCAGAATCGTTTACTTTATCAGAGTTTACAATTTTTATATACTCTGATTCATCTGCTGGTAAACCACAGAAAGGTCTGTAATAGGGATTATGTTCAACATACTGAGCAATTCGTTCAGCACGTTTCTTCTTCATCAACGCTTTAACGCCATCGTGTCCATATATCAACAAAGTTTGAAGTTTCTTAGGATACATTATATATTGAGCGGCTTGGGTTGGTGTAAATCCAACTTCAAGAAGTTCACTTGTTGAGAACTGATAATCGAGAACAGAATCATTTCCTTCGAAAGCGTGGCAATACTCTTCGTATGCACTTAACGACTCCGTTGTCTCAGCAAGTTCTGCTGCTCTAGTATCCTTAACAATAAGACTCTCCATCATTGTAACTACTCGGTTAAAAGCGTCACGATTCTTGGAGAGCAATTTAGCTTCTATATTCATTAGACTCTACCCTCCTTAGAATCAAACCTATCTGCCCAAGAAGTAACAACTGCCTCGAACATCGGAGTTTTAGTCTTTGTTTCAGAATATTCTTTATAGAACTTAAAGTAATTCTTTATTTTATTAATGTGTTGTAACGTAAGTGCATCATGGTATTTCTCAATAAAGCTTTTGAAATCTCCAAATGCAGCATCTGCTGATAAGAAGAACTTCTTATCTTTGGTCTTTGCAAAATTATGCACACCAAGATGTGCCATTTGACAAAGCATTACAACCTGAACTAAATTATCCCAATGATCTTTGAGAACGTTATTTGCCACACTCATCGAATTTATAGCCTGTCCTGTCTTATACATATATGCGATTTGTATTTCTACATAATCGTACAATGTGAAAATAGGACCGTGATGCATCTCAATAGGTGCCACTGTATCATCGATATTGTGGAAAAGCGCACAACTTCTCAATCCAACTTTAGTTTTAAGATAGGCAATATAAGCAGAATATTCTTTAGACTTACGAATCAAGGCTTCTGTGCCTTTAATAAATCTAACGAAATCCACTGGGTTAGAGAAGTATTTATCTTTCTTATTCAAAGGAAGATGAACAAACTTCTCATAACCAGAACGTCCAATGACGATATTACCATTATCTTTTTCCACACTATTTAAATTTACCAAATCAGTCTTTGATACATCACCTTGCATGATTCACTTCCTATGGCTCTATACCAAATGCCGAACTTATAGATTTGACCTCTTTAGCAACTGCGTTTCTGGTGTCATCACCAAAATACACAAATACTTTTCGACCATTTGTTTTTACAAATAATGCTATTAAGAAAGTAGCAGCATGACCGTCAATTCTACAAATCTCAGAAGTAAACTTATTCTGAGAAACGAGATAATTTATTAGCTGTCTACCACTACACTTTCTATCAACACAGTGTAATTTTTTGGTTTCTTTATCTCTATCGTAAACAAAATCGGTTGTTATAAATGTGATAGTCGCGTCAGATGTCTCGTCAGCCATCTTATAAACAGTTCCGTTACTAGTAAATAAAAGTAACGAGTTTGTTTTATCAAGGATAGAACCAATGTTTCCACTTCCAGGCATATTATTGGATGCTCTGAAAGTAAATGCAATTTTACCTAAACTGAAACTATAACAATCGATTTTATTAGAGTATGTCAAATAAACACAATCGTCATCGATAGAGCATGATAAAGGATACTCTGAGATACCAGACAATACACCTTTTGATTCAATAGATATTGAACCAGCTCTATTGGTAATAGCTGTTTCGCAACAATAATCTCTTTTAGAAAGAGTATTTGAAATGGAGGTTCCAGCTGTCGACGAGTCAACGTGATTGTGGTTTTGTTTACTTCCTATGACAAAACTTCCGGCGGTAGAATAACCAAATGAACCGGCAATAATACTGTTTCCAGAAATGTATGCAAAATTCAAATCGTTACTAGTCGGTAATCCATTATTAACGTCGATGTCATAACTTTCAGGTTTGGTTCCACCATTACCATCATCCACATATTGTGTACCCTGGATAATCCAACTCTGGTAAATATACTGTGTATAAAAATACCAGTTATTAGATGATACTCCTTTTATAGAATAGCATCCTTTATTAGTAGCAATAGCAGCATCGTCTCCGCTAATACCAATGTAGCGGAACACAGGGAAACACACATCTGTGTCAAACTCACCTTCATCATTCGCTGAATTTACAAACGAATAAAGCAGAGTCACTGATTTAGCAGTTGGGTCTATCTTATAAACACAATGTTCTGTCAGCATATAGTCAACGCCATTCTGTCTAAAAATCATAATCTTAGATGTATCAACGTTTGTACTGGCATATGCGTAATTTCCAGAAATGCGTTCAGCAGCGAACCCATGTGCTGCCATCTGAGCTTTAATCCAATTTATAGAATCCTCGTTAGCAGTGAATTCCGATGGAAATACCGCTGTAAGTGTATCTTTAAAATCAAAGTTTATTTTACTATATTTAGTAGTAGAACCATAAATGAGTTCATTGCTACTGGTTAAGAAATAGTTCAATGTATTACTAACGTTAAATACTCTCGATATTCGATAGCCAATATTTCCAGCATTAAACATCTTGATATCACCAAGAATATTCTTTTTATCTTGGTCCACCAATTCCGTAAAATCAGTGTAAAAATTTGTAAGTTTAGCCCAATGATAATCATCGTGGACAGCTATCTTGTATGGCAATTTTAGGTCTTTAATAATATTCTCGTCATCCGACAAGAACATCTTATTCGCCAAAAAGACGACAGTTGGAAATTTTCCAACACCCTCTTTTGAGATATATCTAACGAAAGTGTCAGATACATCTCCAAACGAATTCACTATATCTGACTTCGATATATTCATAATAATTCTCCCAAAACTTGAAGTTTTGTCATATTGATGTCAATTTTAATACGTTTTATAAGAGATTTAAAGAATAAAATAAGCGCTTCTTGCTTGCATTGGTAGAACAAGAATACTGGACACACAGTTACCGTCACAAGAAAATAAATAATAAAAAAATACTGGCCCACAAGGAACCAGTTATTTATATTTTTTAATTTATCAAATCCTTAATATCAATATCGTTTATGCAATTTATAACACCTTTAAGTCTAAGCTTAGCATCGGTTATCTTTCTAGGATTCTTTCTTACTGCACAATCGCCGACACCACGAATAAATTCATAACAATCATCAAGATAATCGCGCATATCCACGATATCAGCAGCAGCGGTTTTGACTTCGCGTTTTTCAGCACGAGTCATCTTTTTCCAAAATTTATTTTTCGCTTTACACCAACCCCAAGTGTCATAGCACAAATGCCGTATTCTTATACGTCTAGAGAAAGCCCACTTTACAGTTTCTAACATTTCTTCTTCTCCTGTTTTTCTTTTTTATTTTCTTTGCACAATTCACACACTATATAAATTAGCATGCAGATTACTACAAATTCTCCGACAACAATATAACCAAGTAAGCCAGTGGTTATTTCCATATCAACACCTTCTTTTCAAATAAAATAAACGGAGAAGGTTTCCCTTCTCCGTTATTATTAATTTATCACAGCATCAAACACTTTCAGTACACCACATCTAATTTCATCTTCATCCTTCGGAATAATCTTACCATTGTATTCCTGATTAGGGGTATTGTAAGAGAATTCATTTGACAACAAGTAAAGCATTCTATACTCAATGAAGTTATTCTTCTTAAGCACATTCTTTACATTCTTGTATTTTGTATTTGTAAGATGAATATAGAGAGGGTCTGAAACAAGCATTGCTTTTGAAACACGTGTTTCTTTCTTTGACATAAAGTGGCGTTCACGTTTAGCAGTAATATATTTAGCAATACTAGCCAATTCTTTGCCGCCACGTTCAAACATGACTTTTGCACAAAGCATAAGTTTAACCCAGTTCTCAAGATTAAGGCCATACATGTTTTCTGTACCACCAAAGTAGCTACGGAAAGCACTCATGATAATAAATCGCTGGAACTCATTCAACGAGTAATTCGCCATATAGTATTCTACTTCAACAGGGTCAAGTGTAACATTCTTCAACTGAAGAATCTTGTTTACGGTGTGGTCCATGAATGTATGGCGAATTATGATTGGAAGTTCATCATGTTTAGCATTGTAAGAGTCAAACTGTTCTGCTTCCGATACGATTGCATTATCATCGTCAGATGTATTTGCATCCACATCAACAAAGCAGTTAATGCTAAATGGGTCTTTCTTACGGAATACGTAATCCTGAATACTCTTTCGCACAACACTGACGTTCAAGTGCATTGTATTGTACTTGAAAGAATACTCTGGAACAATATTCGTAATAAGCTTATTCACGATATCTTCAATAGTTCCTTTGTAGTTTGTTGCGAGAAATGCCTGGCGTTCCCACATTGCTTCATCAGACTTAAGCGAATCTTTTATTTTAGTTTCAACAAAAGCGTACAGCTTCTGATAAACGTTACATTTCTTCTCGTTTTTATCGAGAGGAATTAATCTTGGGTCCACAGTCTGTGCAATAGGGAATAAGCTTGTAAATGTATCTACAAGTAAAGTGTTTGTATTTGTTTCGCGGTACTGCATAAGGTATTCCAAACAAAGCGGAATAACAAAATGTGTCATTTCAGATACCACGAAAAGAATCTTGATATGATAATCAAGGAATGTGATTGCTGGAATAAAGATTCGTTTGTTCTGTTCGTAAGCTACGTTATCTGTAGGAATGTAATACTTGTTTACAAACTTTCTAATCTGATTCATGATATTGATATCAAACAGATTTACTACAGCGTTTACGAACTGCTGATGCGAATCTCTAGCGTACGCTTCGTTATCGATGCTGTTCTTAATACAGAAATATCTGTACATAAATTGAGCCGTTGCATCTTTATCATAACTAAGGATTGCATTGTTTGTGTGTGCAAACAGTCTCATCATTTTGTGATAAGCTTTCTTACTTACACAACTTGTAATAAACTCTTCGTAGTCAACTGAACTTTTACCAAAGAATTTACTGAACTCAACCCTCATGGTTCGTCCTTCAAGCTTAAAGTAACGTGTACCTCTCCAGTTTCTGTCTTCTGTGAAGTACTTCTCATCAACAAAACCAACATCGTCTTCATCGTCGTCTGACGTAGCCGATTTCTTCAGCCTAGATTTAACGTTAACATCTTCTTCGTCATCAGAAGATGAACTGCCTTCAACACCATCAATTTCTTCTGATGTGTCTACTGTCTCGTCGTCAAATTCTTCCTCGTCCATTTAAGTCTCCTCTTGACGAAATTGTATTTCGTCAGTTTTTCATTTGTATAGTTAAATAATATACATTATTTTCTTCTCTTAAAAAGTTTGCTCAGTCCAGAGCGTAAAGAATTACTGTGAAGGGTTGTTGTACCGAGATTATTCTTTTTATCTTTAGCAGTATTAAGACCAGATGACAAATCTGATGCCATTTTTGAACGCAGATTATCAATATTCTCTTCACGCTTAGCCGTCTTACCAAGAACACGAGTATTACGCTGCTCTTGGCGTCGCATTTCTTCAAGACGAGATTCAGAAATCTTTTCTTCACGTTCTTTAAGCTTAATAGCAGCGTGTTTCTTTGCACGTCGTTCAACCTCAAGAAGTTTCTCGTCTTGACCGAGCATATTGTATTCTTTTACAAGATCTTTCAGAGTTTTATCATCTGTTATCATCGCATCTAATTTGCTGCGTCTAAACAAATGATTTTCGTCCATATAACAAATAGCAAACCAAAGTGACTTCTCAATTCCGTAAAGCAAAAGCGGGTTACGAGTTACAGGTTTGGTATTCAATGCTTTACGAGTATACGCGCCGTGTGGCATATTTATAAGCGCACCTTGTTTGTAATAAACGTAAGTGAATGTAAATGTAAACGATGGACAATTTGAGTAAACTCTTACATCAAAATCTCTGAGATTTTCTGATTCCAACCAAGATGCATTTGGCGGAACCAACTGAAGGATTACATCGTAGTGTACTTTATCGGAAGGATATTCTGAATTAGATTCAGAAGGAATCTGGAAGTACACAAAGTAATCATTCTTTATCTTTATTGCTTTGCAGACTAATTCAGGTTTAATATTTTGTAAATACCTTTTTTGCAAATCCTCTAATAAATATTTTATACTTACAGCAGAGAATCCATTATTAAAAGGCTTTACAATTTGCTGTATCTTAATCATATTTTACCTCTTAAACATAAGGTACATCCATTATCGATTTTATGAAAGAAACCTGCTGAGATTTGTATCCAGATTTATCGATGTAAGGATATTTCTCAGGCTCGTATCTTAGTGAATCTTTAAATAGTTTGTAAACTTCGTCAATATTATTGTGTGCATCGGAACGTACAACAACAAGATTCTCAATAGTATCGTTCCAGAAATTCCCATCAAGTGGAAGTACAAAACAAGAAATTTTGTTATCAAAAAGTTTTATTTCCTGAGAAACCACTGTATCCTTAGTAATAGCTTCGAACTTTTCAACAAACGAATTCTTTGTACACGCAATGCGCTGACCTATAATGTAATCTTTAAGAGCAACTCTTACATCACGTTTAATATCTTTCTGGTATTTATCATCATAAAAAGATGGAACGTTTTCGAAAAAAGCATCATCATATAAATCAAGCTTAAAAATAGTAAATGCAATTTGATTTATAAGTGTCGTATATATTCTGTTGATCATAGTGATAACAGAGTCTGAATTCCTTATATCATAAGGAATATGTAGAAGATAAGAAATAAATGGTGAAAGGTTACAGTAAACCGCTCTAGTATTAGTCTTCACTTCTACTTCAGAGCCTTCAAGAAAGCTAATGTACATCGTTTCGCCATTCATGCGAAAAGTGTAATTATTCGGTGATACTTTTGTAAAACATTTCATGATAAAACTCCTCTTTTTATTTATGAAATCGTTTAATTTTAATAAGTTATCATCATGTTTTAATTATAATAGAAATAAATTTATAATCCAACATCCAATTTGAATTATAAAAAGGAGTATTCTAAAATGACAATAGAAGATATTGAAGTACTTGAACGTGTAACCAGCAAATATAGAATACGCTACGACTGTCTCGAGGCACAATACAAAGAAGAAATCATCGGAACAAAAATGTATTTTGTAATTAATCTAAGCAAACTGTTTAGCGATTTATATGACTTTAAGAACACACTTGTCGACGATATTGACTTTGAACTGCACTGCTTGATTTCAATAATGAACCTATTTGGTCATTACAAGCATTTTTATAAGACACGAGCAGACATTGTACGCTGTACAGTAATAGGTTATCTTAAAGACGGATACACATATTCAAAATATGAAAAACTGACAAATATGCTTTTCGAATCATGTACATTCTTTAAAGACGTATACTTCATTCCAAAAGTATATGATTATAACTATGCTCATGTGGTCATGACTTGTATCCAATATATGGATTCGTTTTCGTCACATAAGAACCTTGGAAGATCAATTCATGTCTTTTCTCAGTACAACATTGATAAGCAAATCATGTGTGCAATCCCTACAAAAAGTGCACAATGGTTTACTAAAAATATGGCTGGAAAACCAAAAGGAATGTCTAAGAACGAAGTAATGAATAAACTCTTCAAAGACCCTAACTTCTATGAGATGAATGAATATAAAAGTGAACTCGAAGCTCTGATTGTACCAATCGGAAAGTTCACAAACAATATGATTTGTACATCTCAACCAAAGAAAGACACGGTCAATCCATATAAGGTTCTATACAATATTCGCAGTGCAGCTGAAAAAGAAGAATTCATTAGGAACTTCTTCAAGTACAATTATAAACCAGAGAATATGACTGGAATATCACATCAATTCTATCATTGTTTAAAAAATCAAGGTGTATTTGTTTCCGAAGTCGACGCTAAAAATTTCGAATCATATTTAACAGTATGTGATTTCAGATTCAAAAATATTGGTAAAATGAGAGCAATACTTGCTCCACTTATCGATACTTGGAAAACAAAGATTAAGGATTATGCGATTGCTAGGGAAAGTGAACAATACAAGATATTAGTAAAACACGAGCTGTTTGTTAACTGGCTCGAATAAGGCGGAACAAGATGAGCGAAACCAAATTCCCCGATATAAAATCGGACGAATCCTTTATATTTACTTATGACTGGGATATTGAATTTGTGTGTGGCGATAAAAGTGACATAAAGATTCACCCACTCAAAATTAAAGGAATAAACAAAAACAATACATACTACGAAAATATTCTTCCAGTATTAATCGTAAAATGCGATGTAAGCAATAAGGATATGTGCAAATTAAGAGACAACGCTAAAGATATCGTTGCAAACATCGCTGTTATTTACAAAAAGCTTAAACGCGATTCTAAAACAGATTCACTCGTTGTAGCCGATACTGGAATAATTTCCTCTGGAACTTATGTTGCTGTTTTCTCTGGAGATTCATTCAAGAGTCATCTTAGACGAGAAGAAATTGAAAATTACAACGGTAGAGATGCCGATGGATTCCAGACAAATCCACTGGAATCCGAACGTAGTGAAATTACAATGTATTTAAACGATGTAATCGGCATCAATACGTCAAAGATGATTTACAACGAATGTTTTGATGGAGAAGCCGGAATAACAGTCGGTTCATTGATTCAGTATGTTGCTACAAATACACCGTGTAGCAAAATCTTAATCGATAAACCAGATAACGATAATACATATCAGCAAGATATAATCATTCCTCCAACAAACTTTATTGGCGCCCTTCAATATATTCAGACAATGATAGGTTGCTACCAATACGGATTGCTTGTCTTCTATGACGACGGAGTTCTTTATATCTTAAACAAATTTGCTAACGACCACGAAGTAGAAAAAGGCGAGACTAATATAGTTCACGCTTACATTGCAGACCCAGATAAAAACACGGCGTCTTCTCCAATATACACTGTCAATGACAGTAAAGAAAGCATGTATATTGGTGCTATGAATTTCCGACCTTCAGACACCAAATTGGTAAAATCGGAATTGTTTGGCGACAATGTAATATTCTCTTCATTCAGACAGGGTCTAGACGCAATACAATACACGAACACAAAGAATTCTTCTAAAGCTACTGGTGGAAAAGATGTTTCTCTGGTATTAAAGCACAATAACGAATCTCATTCAGAAAGCGGTACCAAAAATATTCTCGACTACGACGAATTAAACAATCCATTTAACGTAGCTTCAGAATTCAATGCGGCAGAAGCTACTGCTGAAATGTCAGAACTTATTATACCATACGCAAATATAACTGATTTTAAACCAAACAAATATATGCATCTGCATTTCAAAGATAATCGTAAAGACTATGATTATGGAGGAAAATGGTTTATAATCGATGTACGACAGGCTTACCTGCCTACAAAGATGTCACCGGATTCTTCCGAGGTAGCAGCTAATGCTAAAGGTAAACATCTTGAATCTTTTAATTGTGGTGTCTCACTATTGCTTTCAAGATGCAAACCTGATTCAAAATAATAATATCGGTAAAACATTATAGTGCGTACGCTTAATTATGCAAAGAGTACGATGGTAGCTGGATACATTCTACCGGATAAACGAATAAGCTACAGGGACCTCCACATAAAACTCAATGTGGAAGCAAATACTTCAATTTCTGAATCCTTTGCCACAAGAGACCAGTAACTTATTTACTATCACACTTGTCTTCAATTCAATAATCCATTTTATTCCTTTGATGTCAACGTTTTACTTTGCTTGAAATACAAGAATAGCTCCAATACACAGATATACACATTCTACGTACAGGCTGTTCGTTTATTAATCAACTATCCAGGCATTCTCCTGCCGTTGGCAGGAGAATACTTTTTGTTTTTTCTTGTATAATGAAACAAAAACTACTGAACACACAACCGGTTGACAAATAAAAATATCTGGCTCTATGAGCCAGATATTTAATTTTGCTAATTAAGCAGCAGGTTTTGTTGGTGCTGGAGCAGGATTAGAAGAAGTAGCTTTAAGCTTCTTCTCTTCTTCTGCCAAATCATTAAGCACTTTATTTGCACTTTCAGTAATTTGTTTAAGCTCAGCAATACCATCGCTAAGTTTACCGGCGCCTGTTTTAGATATTGTCATATCTTTATTGGCAATAGCGTTTTTATAGTTATGTTCCTGTATCAAATATGTTGAGTATTTTTCAACAACAGCAATTGCTTTTCCAGCAGCATCTTCTACAGTAGCAAGCTTTGACTTATCTGTAAGCTTTGAAATAATAGATACACCTTTTGAATAAGCTTTGCAAACAACAAACACTTCTTTTGCAAAAACAACACCTTTTGTAGCCCATGACTGGAGACCAGTGTATACGTTTTTAAGTTCATCTGCATTTTCACTGTTTTCATTAGAAGTAATATCTTTATTGATAATCTTAAGCAATGCATTCTGCTGTTTTGAAATTTCTCCCTGACGTTTAATCAGTTCTTTTCCTTTTGGACCAGCAACAGCTGCGAATTTAGAATTGAGAAGAAGACTATTCAATGCTTCACCAAGTTTACCAAACCATTCCGCAACTTTAGCAAAAAATTCGGCAATCTTGTGGAGAACGGTTTTGGCAACAGCTTTAGCCTGTTCACCAAATCCTTCTGATGACAGTACTGCCATAGCGTTAGAATATTTCTCAGCTTCGTTAAAAGCTGATTCCATAGCTTTATCTGCTTCGGCGAGTGCTACACCGTACGACTCAAGACTTACCGGAGCAGTTACAGATTCTGCAGCAAGGATAATATTTCCATGTGGATCTCTAAGTGTAAAATTCTGCATATTTTCTCCATAAATAAAGAATTTATATAATTTGCAAATTATATAATCGAAACTAACAGTTCCTAAAATATAATCATTATAAAGTTCACTCTTGCTTCGGCGGAACAAGAACTACCGCTAGCACAGTTAGCAGCACAAAAAATAAAAAAAATTACTGACCCACAAGGAGCCAGTAATTATATAAGTTAGAATGAAGGCATGTCGAAATCTCCGCCACCACCCATATCGTCTCCGCCAGAGTCTCCTCCACCGAATCCACTATCAGATGATGAACCAATTTCTCCACTAATTTCACTCTGATTAAGATCGTTATCCTCGTCCATTGGCTGGGTAATCTTACCGTCAACGACTTGGTCTTTCTGATTCTTAATAACAACATCTTTTGCGTTTTCTCTACATGCTTTAAGCATAAGATTAAGTTCATCCCAATCGACAATCTGTACAAAGCGCTGTATAATTTGTTTCTTAAACTCAGCAAGAGCTTTGTTTTCAGTTTCATTTCCACCCTGAAGGTCAAATACTTCTGCAAAGTTCTGAGCAACATCTTTTGCCTGATTAAGATTTTCAATAATATTTGTCATGCTCAAATAAGTTGGAACAGACGGTTTTACATCAATCTTAGCCAAGTCAATAGCGTTTTTCTTTATACGATTTTTACGAGTTTCATCGGATACGTCAGTATTATAATACTGGTCTTCCAATGAATTAAATGTCTCGTTAACAGAATACTTTACACAAAGTCTAACCTGACGGGTAATGAAATTAGGGAAGTAATTCTTCTGAGCATCAATGATGTTATTTCTATATTCAAGCTGGCGTGTAAAAATCTGCTTAGCAAAATCTGCACTGTCCATTTCCTGGAATGAACCAGAATTGATATAAATACCATCGAGAATACTCTGAAGCAAATCCTTTGTGAAGTTATCATCTGGGTCAAGATTGTTTACTCGCTCCATCTGAGTAACGTCGTAAAGTTTCTTATCCTTAATTACAGGAATGATAAGTCTCTGATAACTACCAGCATTCTTAATTACAGAACTCAAAGAGCTAAACATTCCTGAGCTATACAGAGAACGAGTTGAGAGTGTTTTCTGCAATTCCGTAATAGAATAATTGGCATTTTTTTGAAGACCAACATCAATCTCATACTTTTCTTTATCGCTACTCTTAAGCAGTTTAATCATTCCTGAAGAAACTACAGAAGAAATATAGAGATATGCGAAGAACAATGTTCCATCAAGAATAGAAACAGGAATGCCATCATCGTCAACCTGATATGTCATGTAACACATGTACTCAGGCGGAATATAAGTAAACTGTACTCTTTTCTTAGTAAGAGCATCGTTACGAAGTAATGTCATGATTGCGTCTTTGAATATCTTATTCTCAGCAAGGTCAGGGTCTCTAAGACGACGTGAAAGTACACGCATTACAATTGTTTTGAGAACGTCAAAACGTTCATCATCCTGGTCAGAACCGCCATTAAGGAACTGAGAAGAAGTGTAATTATACAATGACACTGGAGAATACAAAGATGATTCAAGAGGGTCTGCTCCACCATATGCCATAGCAGGTGTACCATTACCGTTAATAAGAGACTTATCGTCTCCAAATCCCTGCTGACGAACGTAATCGGTAAAGCTTCCGCTGCGACGTCTTGTAAGAGGAGAATTTCCTGTAACGTTATCATACTCGATAGCATAGAAACCAAGATATTCACCATTTACGTTGATAGGGATTACATTTTCTGGAGCATATGGAATAATAAGACACTCTTTTCCAAGAGCAGATGTTGTATCAAACATCGTATCAAACGAGTCTTTATCTGTTCTAGCACCTTCACTCTTATTATCCATTACGCCAGTAACGTTTGACGAACGAACACCTTCCGCCATCTTATAATCTTTTCCAAGATTATAGAACTTCTGATATCGATCACGCTGCTTGAATGATTTATTGGCAATGTAAGCTGATGAAAAGTTTGGTTTTACAACACTAATATTCTCATCAATCCAGTTTGCGAGAATTCTCAAACCTTTTCTAGCAGATTCTTTACGTTCTGCTTTTCTATCATTCTCGCTTTTCTGGTCAATATCACCTTTACTATAATAAGATGCAAGTTTTTCTGAATTTTCCTTATACTGTTTTTCAATCGAATCAAGCAAGTTTGAATTTGGTTCGATAACAGAAGAAGATTCTGCAGAAAGAACTACATTATCGTTATTAGCAACACGCGCTTTTATCTTCATGAACTCATTGTAGTTAGCTGTGAAAGATGATTCGCAAGATTTAGCATACATCTCAATCAATTCATCATCGAAAATATCTTCATTAAATGCTTCATCAACTTTTACATCAACACTTTCAACAGACTGTGGACCACGTTCGGTTTCTTCAAGATCAGCCATACAATTTTCAACAGCTTTCTTTTCGAACTTAGCCTGATCATCTCTGCTACTTCCAACCGGAGAAGCTCCTTCGCCAGACTTCAAACGTTCCATATTCTGTTCATTCGGATTAAGATGATACATCTTGCTAACGTCTTTCATTTCTTCGATAATGTGTTTATATGGAATAAATGCAACTGGCTTTACACCGCAAACACAAGACTCAAAAATCCAACGTTTATTTTTCTCTTCAAGATGGTTATCGTCAATTACACGCTTAATTTTTTCAGAACAGCGCTTGATACTTGCTTTCTGTTCATCTGTTAAAGAAAATTCTGAACCAAGTTCCTCATCATAATAAACGTTGTTAAAACATTTACCAGTCAATTCACTTACGTTCATAATATCTCTAACGATATTTCTAATAGCGCGTTTTACTTGTGGAATAATACTTACTACTCCACGGTATTCGGGACAAACATCCAAGAACGACTTATACTTTGTTGCAGACTGCGAAATAAGCTCCTGTTCAACCTGGTCGATATTTCCCATAGGAGTAAGGGTCTTAATCCCACTATCATCTGTACGAGCGGCGTTCTCAGCATATCTATCTTTAAATCTTATAGAGCCTTTTACCAAACGAGATAAATCTCTAAGAGAATTTATATTCGACTTAGAATTTCGTTTATCAACTCCAAATAATACATCGTTTATGGCTTTATTCGATTTGAAAACTTCCTCTTTATTTTTATCGAGGAATTTTTTACTTAAGCCATGAGATGATGCAAACAGCTCATTATTAAGCTCATTTATTTCCATCATGTCTTCTTTAGCACCCATAATGTATCTCCAAATTATTCAGAATGCAGCTTTGTAAGCGCATACAATGTATGGGCAACGATATCACCAGTACTACGCATTGTTCCGCCACCGATATTAATCCAGTTAGCAGGAGAATAAATGTATTCTCCACATCCACTATTCTTTGTGAATACACCATTACATGAAGTCTGGTCTCCATCGAAATCAGCTCCAAGTGCAGGAAGGAATGTTGGGAACATGCGCAGAGTATCCTGGAACTTACGTCCCATATTTTCAATATCTTCAATATCTTCTTTCGTAATTACTGGGAAACGCTTATACTCTACACCATCAATTACACGACGTTCTGTTTTATAAAATGGAATGATGTTTGGAAGAGAAGGGAATGTATTGTTTCGGTCTTCAACAGGATATCGAGTGGTTTCGATATATTTTCCAGCACAATACTTTGTAGCGATGATATAAAACAACTCACACAATGTAAGTGGTCTACATGTAACGTCTTTCAACTCGATAAGCGGGTCTGTTGAAACACCAGCTGATGAAATATAGCTTAAAGGAACACGTCGTCCATCTTTTGCTTCAAGAGTAAAATAATCGAGACGATGCTCTTTAGAGTCAACATACATTTCGATAAGTTTCTGAATGTTATCTTTAAGTAAACAATCTTCCCAGTTATCAGCAAGTTCTACACGTTCGATTTCACCTTTGGCGTTTCGAGTGTATACGAACTTACTACCATTAAGCTTTCCGTTTATGAAATCCTTAAATCCATAGTGAATAAAAGGAGCAAACAAATCAAGAATCATCGAAAGAGGAGCGGCTGTATGACCAAAGTCAACTTCCATATCCTCAGGATGTTCTGTATTGATACGAGGTGTTGAAATTACCATACGAGCAGAATAATCTGTTCCTTTACCAAGAACGTGCTGCTGCATAAATGCTTTTGTACCTGCTGTGAATGTAAGGAAATAATCAAACATCTCGATAAGTTTTTTCTGAATATTTTTATGAGCATCTGTTACAACGTATTCGTCATTAAAGATACTCTTTGTGTTTTTGATTACACCTGCCTGAGAAATCAAGAACTGATACATGATATTAATATCGTTTTTCTTTGATGAGTAAACGTCAACGTCTCGATAGAAAGCAGGGATTACAAGCCATTTAGAAGTAAAAAGTTCATCCGGTGTACTTGTCTTAATAAAATTAATACGATCAGCAACTGTTTCAGAACCAGACTTATTCTTAAAGTCAATTTCAGCTAAGTGATTTCTCAACCACACTGGTCCAGCACCAACATCATCTGTAGGATTTGGAATATTCTTATTATTGACTTTCTGAATATCACCATCTCTGATAAAGAAATCGCCGTCACCAAGTATAACCTGACCTATGATCTTTTTCAAAGAAACAAGAACTTCGTATGCAAAAGGATGCACAAACAAAGCTCCAAGGTCAATATACGCAAACTGTTCTTTTCGTTTTCCACTAGAAGGATCGCCAAAGATTTCATAAGAAACCAAACCATTTGGGTCCGGTTCAGAAGAACCTTTAGAAAACATATTTGTTGTAGTAATTTCCTGTAGCTTTTCAGCTGCAATAAATTTCTCAACAGCCATTATATCAGCATTCATCGTATTTCCTCCGAAATATACTGTATCTGAGAGTTATTTGGTCCAGTACCTTCAAGCAATAAAGAATATAATGCCAAATCTTCTGGAGGAACGCCATTATGATTGATAGGAGTAAGCAGCATGACTTCCTGGATATTCTTTTCCATAATGAAATCAAATAATGCTTTAGCATTGTTGCATACAACCATATCAAAATAACTATAACGACTTTCAGGGATACTCTCATACAATTCAGAATCAGAAGCACCATTTAAGAATACAGGTTCAAATGTAGTGTAATCTGTATCCACTCTTTCAGAAATTGACTTAAGAAATGCGTCGTAGCCGTCAAACTTATATTTAAACACCATCATGTGATGAGATAAAGTTTCACGTATTTTACACAACCCGTCAAAGTTCTTAGAGAATGGGCTTCTAGAAATTATAGCATCATAATTCTCTCGTTCTATAGTTTTGGCAATTTCCTTTGTAAGACCTATTTCAGGATGGAGTTTATTAATCGTATTCACAACAAAATCAATACCATCGACCTCAGTTCTATTAAAGAAAGCTTTAATAGGTATCTTATCGTTAAGTCTATATTTATCACAAATCAAGTCGTAAAGACCAAGTGATGTATATTGGAATATGTCATCATAAAACGAAATCATTTTATACTTTCTTTCGTCGAATTTAGCATATTGACTACGTATTTCACCAAGAGTCATCTTTCGTCCAAGAAAATTTATAACCTCAGAATCAGGATGTTTCTCTTTATCGATAGTATACGTAGTTTTATATTTTTCTCTGTTAAAATATTGTCTCATATCAATAATCTCGCGTTTTCATTTTAATGTCATTTTTACTATTAAATAGATAGATTTTACATAATAAAAACGCTGAGACGGGAAATACCCCGTCTCAGTTTTATAAACAAATCAGGTACTAAGTACAATTCCATCGATGTTTGTAGCACCCATCTCATCAGGTTCCTGTACATTCTGCGAGAAGATGTCAAAATCGTGTATCTCGAGCTGTTTCTTAATCGCATCGGCCTGTTTGGCAGCATTATTCTTCTGAGCAAATCTAGCGCGAATGGTATCGTTAGTGTACTTACCAGTCTTAGAAATAACCTTAGAAGAATCTCTATGTATAAGAGGCTTAAATGGATTAACTTTAGGTTTATCATTAATAGCATGACTTGTGTCAGATTGTTTTGCACCTTGGATTCTTTCTTCCCAGTGCAAATCTCTTATAAGCCAGTTCTGTGCAACAAGTGCTAATCTATAAACAACTTTTCCTTCTTCATCATTTACTTGCTTTGCAAACTTATTGTATTCAATGATAAAGAACGTAGCTTTCTCTTCTTCTTTTATATTTTCGAATTCTACTATAATTCCTCGTTCAACCCAGTTTATAATATAAGCCAAACGAATATCTTGAAAACCTGTTGGACCAAATGCGTGTATTTCGGGTAATTCAACTTCATAATCGTTTACTTTTACCCTAAACGTAGTTTGTATAGTAGTGTCACCAACACAAAATTCTCCTTTAGAATTAAACGTTGCCATATTTTGTCTCCTATCACAATAATGTCGTCGTCATTTTTAATCCTGTCTTTTCCACGAAGTAGCACAAGAAAAAATTACTGGCCCGCAAGGAGCCAGTAATTATATAAATATATTTGCTGTTTTTAAAAATTAGTAGGATCCCATTTAACAGCCTGGGTTCCAGCAGTTCCGACATTAGTCTTAGTCTTAGCGTAAAGTACATTAACTGTCTTGGTACCACTAACAGTTTTATCAGTCGATGTGTATTTATCAACATAACCGCTATTTGTATCTGTGGTAATATTTGTCCCTGTAACAGAAATGGAATATGTTTTCTGGAGTGTACCAGAAGAATTATACGCTTTAGTTATAGACTCTGTTGTAGTTGCACCATAATCTCTTCCTAAGTTTCCAAATGTATCGGAAGTCTTAGTAGTATAATTAGGCGCATAAACATAGCCGTCCTGCCATTCATACAAACGCTTAATGCTAACTGAACTAGCGTTTCTGTTGTCATCAGATTCATCCGTTCCATAAGGTGTAAATGCACCGATATCAGCAGAAGTAATATAGAACCACTTCCAATTGTAACCGTGAGTTTCAGTCACATTCTTGGTAGTTCCATTAGCAAGCCACTGTTTAAACGTATATGTACGAACTAAGCCAGTGTTGTTTACAGCATGATCTGCAGTAACAGATGGTGTTGTAACAGATACATATTCTGTATCAACAACTTCACTAGCACTTCCTGCTCCGGCTGGAGCACGATAATCGATAAATGGAGCACAACCGTAGATTTTAGAATCCGTAATTGTTGTTCCAGAACCGTTATAAATTGCACCGACAGATGAACCAGACGGGATGACAGTTTTATATTTATAATAAGTCTTAGAATGTGCAACGTTGTTATTAGCAGCAGCAACACATTTCTTAAGATTAAAGCTAACTATCATCGGCGCACCATACAAATAAGCATGCTGCTTTCCACCAATGTATCTGTCAAGCATATAATTGCTAGCCTCTGTCTTGGACATGCATTCATACACAACGGACTCAGTTCCGTTGGCATAATATCGTCTTACCTGAATCATGAAATCGTAAGTTCCACGATTATCAGTATAATTATTTTCAGTCAGGTCACTCTGGGTAACAGCTGCGTCGGATGCACTTGTATAAGGTCTGTCTGCCGCCGAAGCACATTCCAGAATATTTGTATTAAAGTGAAGCGGTTTGACAAAGCCAACATTACTTGAATATCCTGAAATAGCATGTTTAAGAGAACGTGTTCCACTAATCATTGAGCGTTTAGCAAACAACGTAATGCTCTTAGCAGTTCCATTTGTTTTAGACCAAAGTTCAGCAACAGAATCGACTGGTACATCTACAACAGAAGTTTTTGTAAAAGAACCATTAAGCATATCGAGCAGTGCACTGTTTCCACCATTATCACCTTTAGGATTGATATTAAACGCATTTACTGCGACTGTAAAACCTTTAGTAGGTTTTGTTATCTTTCCATTTGTTACCGATTTTGGCGTACAACTTACAGGAGAATGATCATCTGTAACAGTTACAGAAACTCCAAGTAACGAATTAGCTGTTCCTCCAGAAGGAGAAATTTTCGAATCCGTTGTCTTAGAATCAAATGCAACATTTCCTCTCTGAAGAATCTGGATTCGTTCGTAAGTAGGATTTACTTCTACCAAATCACCAGTTGCAAGCTTTCTATACTGCTCATTACCACGTGCAATTACAACTGCATCAGCTGTATTAACGTATTTATCAATAAGCTTTTCACCAACAACGTAATTTGATGGACGAGGCCAGTGTTCAATACAATAACCTGTAGGTTTTGTTTCCGTACGAATTTCACCATTTCTAACAGTATCATACTTTGTATCTGTATGCAAAGATGTAACCGGTACATACCAAGCAATATCACTTTTACCAGCAACATATTGTCCAGGATCAGCCACTAATGTAGCTAAATTTTTATCAGTAGTGTATATTTCATCACTATCATAGATCGAGGTGTTGTAGTCATAAAGTTCAGTGTATCTTTCGTATTTGTAAATCTTCCAGTCATGTGCATCGTAATAATAACCTGTACAGTACCTACGTGTAATTTCACCACGTCCATCCCAATCCTGAGTGTTATTGAAAAAGTATAAATTACGAGGAACAGTCGGAGTTGTCTCCGTTTCCATTGAAGGAACAGCATCGTAGGTATACATTTTTGTATTACCTTCTGTATCCTTTGGTTTTTCAACAACGTATCTTATTCTATCAGTTCTATCAACGTAGGTGTCTTTCCATTTTGTTACGAAATCCAAATCATTGAATCCGTCCCAATGTTCAAGAGGATATTTCTCGTCCAAAAGTGTGGAAAATGCAACTTTGTTAGATTCGTAAGCTTGACCTGCAGAACCTATTCCGCCCCCCGTGCTTCCACTTTCAACTACTGAAATTACTGGCGCGGTAATACCGCTAAAAGGGAGTCGGTATCTACCTATCTTTCGATAATGGTTTTCACTTTCATCTGAATCATAAGTAAGCAAGCTTTCATTACCGCGAGTAATATATCCTTTTGCTGGAATCCACCAAGCCTGTACGTAATAATATGGTAATTCAAAAATAGAGTATCTATCAACGATATCGTAAGACAAACCAAATTTACGTTCATTAACTTTATCGTATGCTGTACAGAGTGTTCTGTACAAACTAGCTTCGTTGCTTTCGATGATAGAAGCAATTCTCTTCTGGTATCCATCGAATGTAGATACAGCTTCAAATGCTCCATAGTAACTTGTGAAATTACCTTCACTCTTGGCGATTCTTGGTACGCCATTATAAGCAACGTGGAAATCGGCATCGTTAATGACAGATTTTGCAAATATACCGAAACGCTTCATCTTAAAGAGGTTACGTCCGGCTTTACAAATCTTCAAATCATACTGATCGGCAATTTTCTTACTACTTTCTTCGTCAAAAGAGTAAGCGAGCTGCTTACGGTTTGATGTGTATGGAACAAATTTCCAAACTCCGAGACCAGTATGCATAATTATACCAGTTGTAGAGTTATAAGTTCCATCACCGTTTCCAATTAAACGCACACAATATGTATCAGCTTTACCACGTTCAAGATTCAATGGAATAGAATCAATCTGTGGCAAATCATAATGGTTTGTAGAATGGAGTTTATCTGTAAGATGTACGATGTCTGGAGCCGAACGTTCAAGGAATCCTGATTCACCAGGAATACCAATATTTGCAAGTGATACTTCGGACAAAGCGAATTCGTCTTTATATTCACTACGTTCAATATTGTTAAATCCAGCGGTTACAGCTTCAGTATGAGCTGCTACATCGTATGAAGGAGAAATAGCATAAGATTCGATAGAGAACTTAGCGTCAACTGTAGAAGGCAAAGTATTCATTGGACGAATCTTCACTTCAACAATTTCTCCAGCCATTCTATCAGAAATAACTCGGCTAAAGTCAATATATCCAATAAAGTCAAATGTGTTAACTGACTTTGAAACGTAATTGTTAGGATAGTTTGGATTGTCAGGCTGTACACGATAGAATGCCGATTGTCTTCCAGTTAAACGACTTGTGTACAGTTCCGTGATTCTAGCATCAAATCTATCGATAGCTTTTACTCTAAACAACGGATTTGCTACTTTTGTCTCTCTATCCATTCTGCTCATAATAGGAGATTTTTCAACCTCGTATAAAATGAACTTACCTGAGGTAAGAGACTGAATCATAACCTGATATCTGATAACTTCCTGTTTAGCAATGGCATCGATTTCAGATTCTGTTCCAAGAGTTCTGAACTTACACTTAATAGCAAGAGCGTTTGAAGAACGTGTGAGTGCAAAACGAGCAGTGTACCAAGCTTCCTGCAGAGAACGCAATGGAGAGTTTACTACAGAATCTTTCAGAGTGAATTTATTAATAAGATTTGTATGACGAATTCTACCATTGTCATCACGCTTAGTATAAGTGCTGACAATAAAATCCTTACAAGTCTCATCTACAGAAACAAGGTGACCAAAGTTATTGAGAACCTTGAATACTCTGAAATTAGGAACAGTGTATTTACCGAATACATCGGTATTGAGAGAAATTACAACGTGTGCATTTCTTGTTCCACCATTAACCAAACTATTTTCAGCATTAAAGTTTTCTGTATATGTAACGTCTACACCAAGTAAACCGTCCATACCATTATTCACAGTTGAAACATAGCTTCTTCCAAAAGTAACGTCACTCAAAGTAACGCTTGGTTTAGAAGTATAGCGAGTCTTACCATAAATAGGAATGTACTGCTTAGCATAAATGAATGTATCGACAATATCCCAATCGTCAGAACGTGACATTCCTGAAGATGTGAATGCCTTATTAGGGTCACGAATAGCAATTGTTACAATATCAATATCACCTGTTGCGGAATCTCCGTAAATGTAATTAAAGAATGTATTTCCAGTTGTAAAGAATCCGAGATAAACATCGAATACTCTGTGGATATTTTCAAAATGACGATCAATAAGATTCTTACCACCATCATTAAACAATTCACGAGATTCAACATTTATAGAAATTACAGGATTCAAATCAAATGATTCGAATGTAAATTCCTTGATGTAAACTCGTTTATTGTCAACAGCCGCGGTAATAACACGTCCATTTTCAAGCATAGACACCGCACAATCTGTTTTGTATTCGCCAAACGCATCGATCAAAGCAAGCATATTTGGATTGTCGCTGTTTTTCAGCAGATAAGTTTCTGTGTGACTAGACACATTCTTTACAAGATAGAACAAATCTTTTTCACCATTTGTAAGGTGACCAAAGTTTGTAAACGTTCTAGACTCAAAAGTTTCATTGAGCGTATACCACTTAGCAGTCGTAATGTCGTTTGTTTCAGAAGTGAAAAGTAATCTAGGAATCTTATTTACTTCCGCATAGAAAGCCAATTCTCCAGATTTTGTTACATAACCAATAGGTTCATCAATATTATACTTTTCCATTCCTGACGCCCAAATGTTGCTCATAGGAACGAGCTTAGAAGTAACTCCACCATCAGTTGACTTATAGAGAGAATTGAAACGAGCTGACAATGTATAAACTACATCGCCATTTTTGTATGTATAGAATGTGCTGTTGAAAGCATTTGCATATACAGAATCAGGTTCTCTCGGAGGAGTCAACGCTTTGTACTCTTTAAGTGTTTCAGTAGACAACTGAACAAGCAAAGATGACAAATAGTCATTGTCAGAAGCGTTACGTGCAACGTAATACAACTTTGAAATATCAGGAGAAAGAACAGCACGTTCTTCTGTCGAATAAGTTGAAATATATGAATTTGTTCCAGCAAAGATAATGAGACCACGAATCGCATCGATAGCAATTGTCATTATGTCATTATTTGCAAAGCTTGAACCATCGTAATAGATTCCAGGACCACCGATTTCGCTATCGTAAGCAATTCCCTTATATGTGGTGATACCACCAGTTACAAGGTTAAGCGACATAATGTATCCTTTCTGTGTACCGATAACAGCGATGTTGTCAACAACCAATACAGATTTGATATCTGTATAGTTAGATGCTTCGCCATTATTATAGATTCCAGGACCAGCAACTACAGCGTTACCATTTGTACCATCATAATTTGTCCAGCTACCAGAAGAAAGGTTACAAGATGCAATAGCACCATCGTCGCCAAAGATAAAGAGTGTAGTTCCAATGTAAACAACAGCAGCATTGATATTACGTCCACCAAGAGCAGAACCATCGTTGAAAATAATAGAGTCTGTTGTTTCGCCATTGTCTGCACCACCCCTACAGTTAGTCCAAAGTTTCGATACAGTGTTACAAGAAGCAACTTTACCATTATTACCAAAGATGATAATATCGGAGCCGGAATTTATGATTCCGCGAACATTCTGATTTGCAAGAGCTGTACCTATATTTACACATTCTGCACCAGTTTCATCATCGAACCTATAGAATAGATTCTTATCGACATTATAAACACTTACATGGCCAGAGAATCCACCAACATAAAGGCGTTCATTATAATAACAAAGTGCAAAGATGTTTCCGACAGTAGCGTTTATAATCAATACAGCTGTAGTTGTTGATGAAGTTGTATCAACAAGAGAAGCTTTAGCAACTTTGTAAAGCTTTGAATCGCCTGTTGCAAAATAAATGTTATCTCTTGTGTCTTCACATATTGCTGTAATATTTGCAACATTCTGCAGCATAACCTGATTATCCAGCTCAACCACTGCTTCAATAGAAGCATTACGCAACATGCATTCGCCTGTTTCAATATCAAATACAACGTACTTGCCAGAAGCACTGATTGCAACATATTTTCCATCCATTGTAAATGAATGAATAATGGTACTTTCTTCTCCAAGAATAGGAGTTCCAGTATTTCTATTATGAATATAACCAGAAGAAGATTCTGACGACTGACCCTTAATGAAGAAGAGTCTATCGGAGTAACGAGTTGGGCTCATTACAATAGCATCAACGTTTTGGATACAATACACGTAAGAATTGCCACTAAGATAATAGAAGTAACCGTTTGTATCAAAAGCATACTGACTATCATCTTTGAAACTTAAGTTTTCATCTGCAATCTTTGAACCACGTGGGTCTTTCTCAACGTTTACAAACAAGTTTGGTGTATACCAAATACTCTTATCTGTAAGGAAGTAAATATTATCGTCTGTTTCAACGATATTATTTACAGAACCCTGTTCACCGATTTCAAACTGTGAAGACAAAGCGGTTGTTATCAAAGAGTAGTGTGGGCTTTCAACAACGATTGATCCAGTAAGGTCAAATACACAAATCTTCTTATCAGATACAGGGATGACCAAATATCTACTGTCACGAATGATAGCAGAACAAATATCCACTGCTGAAGTAAGAAGAATAGACTGCTCAAGTTCATCACCACGAGTAGCTTCAACCTTAACTCTTACAAAGTAAGTTGAAATATAAAAGTAATGATAATCGTCGTAAATGCCATTTACAAATTTGAGTTTGTAATCGGCAAGCACTTTGTCTCTGATGTAAAGAATAGAAGTATTAGTATCGTTAAGCAAAATAGAAACTTCTTTTGTGATAAAGTCATATTTTGCAAATACAACCATGTGTACAATACCATCAGATGACTTACCAACGATATCTCCAATAGAATTATCAGGATTTTCAATCATGCAAAGGTCGACAAGCATGTAAATACCGCTTCTATCAGGAAGCTTAAACAGCTTAATAATCTTAGCGCTTTCTTCACCATAGTAGCCAACTTCGCTACCAGCACCCTGCATCGCATATTTGTTGAAAATTGTTTTACCGTCAATGTATGTAACGTAACAATTCTTAGACTTATAGTCTGCATCGACAATGAAATTGTCTTCTGTACGATAAACGTAACGACTATTAGATATTTCAAGAATATCTGAGTCTTTAGTGAAGTTAATAGAAGAAAACAAGTGCTCAATGTTAGATGCATCAGTTCTATCATCACTGTAATGGAATTTCCAAGAAGAGTTAATTTCATTGATACCTGATTTGAGGAATGACTTTTCATAGGTTTCCTCAAGTTCAGTCATTCTAGTATGGAACAGAGAAATATACTTGTTATAAAGAGCAAGCATTTCCAAATACTTAGCATGACCTGCAATTTTATCTTCTGGACTTGTGAGAGCAACGAAATTGTTGACCGCTGTACTAAGAGAGGTCATCTTGCTTTCCATATCACTCAACTGGTTATCCATCCAGTCGATGTCATCCATAAGATTATTGTATAGTGTATCGAGGTCGTTAACTAACTCATCACTGATATTATTATAATAAGCCTTTATGAGAGACAACTTGTTTTTAGTAACAAGAAGCTTACTTAAAAGCTCTTTTATATCAGAGGATTGGTCTATTTTCATATCAATCACCTCTCTTTTTAAACTATTTGGCTATTACTATGTTTTTGAGTGCTCTTAGTCGGATAAAATAAAAAACAAACAGGCGGGTTTTACCCCGCCTGTTTAACTTATTTAGTCAAGTAAAGTATCGTCTTTTTTAGAGATACCTTCGTCACCATACATTGAAGAATTGTAAGGACTTTCATTACTAAATGCCCAAATGCGTTTAGCAACGTTAATTCCTTCTTTATTCATATCGATTTTGCAAGGCAGAATCTTGATTTCAGAAGAGAAATATGGAATATCAACTCCAATCTCACCATTAACGTCCATAAACTTCTTAAGCACTCTATCGTAAGTGTAAACGTTTCCTGCTGTATCGATGAATGTAACAGAACGATCATTTTCGCCATATACAAACACCTGTTTCAACAAGACATCGCCAGAACCAAACGGATAATCCGAAGAATCCTTATCGATATCAGAAACGGTTCCATCTACGTTCTTAATATGGAAGACCTGGTCGCCACCGTTGTAATTGTGAAGTACAATAGATGACTCATCTTTAACGTATTTATTTACAAGACTAGGACACATTTCGTTGTCGTACATTTCAGATTCACCATAGTGCAGAACAGGCTTAGCCGAATCTAACACTGTGGAAATATTCTCAACGTGCAATCTTCCGTTAACGTTTAAACCAACCAGAACGAGTTTATCAGCGTCGATACCAACTGAGAACCAAACAACAGGTGTGTTGTCATCTGCAACTTCAACTGCGACTGGAACGAGTTTAGACAAAGGACCGATTGAACCAGTTCTAAGCTTATCTGCACCCACAAATGACTGATTTATTTCTGAAATAGGTTTAATTGTATCGATAAAGAAGATTACTGGACAATAAGTTAAAACAGTCTCTACTGTAGGAAGTCTGTCATTCTCATTGTATGCAACAACGTCTGCTTTATCAGAAAGAATTTCAGGAAGAGGCATCTGTCCAACCAATTTCTGGCTAGCAAGAGCACCATCCCTGTTAACCTGGATTTCATATGCATTTACAACTGTACCAACAGATACATCGTCTGTTACAGTTCCAACGTGAATAGAATCCATTAACTGATAAACATACAGTGTGCGTCCATTTCTATTAAAGTTAAAGTTAACGATTACAGGAAGTTCATAAGTCTTATCAAAGTTGATAACGCGTGATGTTGATGATGAATCTCCAAGAATAATAATAGAATTATTTCTTGAATGAACAAGGTGAAACTTGTGAACCATATCGCCTGAGAGCTCGTTGAAAGCATTGATTTCAAACTGTCTAAGATGCATTGTTTCGAATGCGTCCGCAACAGTCTCATATTCTGAACTATATTCGAAATTGATTTCGACAATCGTGTTATCAAGTCCACCGTTAGCAAACACAATGTGTCCTTCACGATACATGTCATCATCAGTTACGTCACTACGAGCAGTTGTTGCTCCAGCAGCTACACCGCAACACTTAGGCAAATGATTATTGATTTCAAAATCATTTCTATAAGCAAATCCAAATTCATCATCATATTTCAAAGCATGAATCTTTACAAGACTTTCTCTTGAACTTTGACCGATTACAAGAATACCATTTGCTTCAGTAATCCAACAAATATCAATGGCTTCTCCAGTAAGAGTAACGATCTTTGTTGCACCAGACTGATTATGAATAACTTCGACCTTTGTAGGATAAACATAAACCATAAAGTTTTCTGTTTTCTTAGCACAAAGTTCAGTTCCATCAAGGAATTCACCAAAGCGTTCAAATTTCGGAACAGCCGATTTCAATATAGACAAGCCAGGAATACCGTCAAAAACAGGTTTGTCATAATACTCGATACCACAAGCTTCGCCACGTCTAATACACTCGCGTCTTCCGTTGTTGTCTGTAACAACGATTTCGTCTTTAAATGCATTATAGCTTTCAACGTCTTCTATAGTATCAAGATGAGAAATAGACAAATCTGCTGGCATGCATTCAAAATGCTCGCCATTCCAAGCAGCATAGATATACTTGTTATCTTTTGTAAGAATATAAGTTCCGAATCCACGAGGGTCTTTATAAGTCTTTGCAAATGCCAAATTAGGAAGACTCCAACCGCTTATATCAGTACGAGCAACATTTCCGTTAACAGTGTTGATATTGTAAAGGATATCATCTTTAATCAAAATCAAATGCATTGACTCATCGTCAGGAGTTACAACTGTAAATACTACAGGTGCATCAAACGGAACAGTAAGTTCGGTATCAAGATTATCATCCGGAGCTTTAGACAGGATAAACGATTTAACTGCTTTTCCAGCAAGAGTTGTATCGTATACCTTTATATAAGAATTCGCTCCATCTTTTGTAAGATGAAGAATAAGGTTATCGCTTTCAACAACTCTTCCATAACCTTCATCAAAGTAATCGTCTCTGAGATAAGATGTTCCAAATCCAGAACCGTCGAGTACAATTGTGAGACCACGTTTCAACGAAATCGCAACGCCATCTACAATAGAAACGTCTTGAAGTGTAGAAAGTTTTACACCAGTGTGCAAAATATTTCTATAATACAACTGGTTATATTTATCATTTATATCGATATTGATTGAGTATACACTTGAATCTGTGCCATCTTCATCATACAGATATAAGTTGTCTCTATTATCACATCCGAGTACTTTTGGACTAAACTTTGTAAGGTAATCGTTTTCAGCAAACAATTTACCATGTGAACGAACTTCAAGGTGCAAACGATTTGCTTCACAGAACAAATATGCCTGTTTAGTATCCGAGAAGTATACTGTCAAAGGCAATTTGCCAGATGCAGCGACGTAATCCAAAGTATCGGCGTGAATATATTCGAATGTGAACGCGATAATAATAGAACGAACTTTGTCATCATTGATTCCGATAATAGAAAGTTTACCGTTACAAATATTTATTTCAGGGAGTTCATCAAACTCGAAGTTTTCAATATCCATAATAGTAGCATAGTCAAATTCCTGTGCAAAGTTGTTGTGTTCAATATCGCGGATAAGAACTCCGGCTTTTGTAGATTCAATTAAGTATTTATTTTCATACAAACGGTATTTCTTATTCTCATCATACTGTACAGGATTACCATTAGAATCAATGATTGGCTCGAGTATATCAGGAGAGAAATGACCGTCGATAGAATCATAATCAACAACAAGTGTGTTATCGTCGTTTACAATAAGTTTGCAAACAAAATTTGAACTACCTGCTACTGAGATGACTGTGGAATCAACACGTTCGATAGTTGATGTTTTATATCCATTCAATGCTGGCGAAATTGCTACAAACTTATTTGCTGAATTATCGAATGTGAAAATCCAACCTCTTTCATCAAAGGTAAACTCTGTGAAATTAGTTTCGTCTTCAATACCAGCCGCATTGTAATTTAGACGAGTATCGAAAACTTCTTTCACATAAACAGCGTCGTCGGCAAAACCAACAAGCTTAATTTTAACACCAAATGCGTAAACGTAACAATCTTTTACAGCAATGTCAAAAAGACCAGAAATAGATTTAAGTGTAGAAATTCTTCTACCAAAATCTGTTGTAAAATCTTCTAATCCACTTACTCCAGAACCAGCAGAAATAGATGTCCAACCAGTAAGTTCTGTGTACTTCCAAATCACAATTGTTGAACCTGATACACCGGACTCATCATACAGTGCAACGCGCACGTTTCCATCACTACCAAAATAAGCAGCAAGAACGTGATAAGACAACTGTGAATTAAGAACGATTGTTGGAAGAACTGTGGTATCAAAACCGTTTTCACTAGCAGTATAAATCTTCATAGAAGATTCGGAATTAAGAAGATTTCCATTAGTATCAACACCTATAGCAAGATATTTCTTACCATCAGCAGATACATTTGATACACAACTACTCACTGTTGGCTGAGAATCTACAATTTCTTCATCAACCCATTCAAAATCATAAGTATCAAAGTCATTGCATTTCAAAGTAAGTACATGTAAGTAAGTATTGAGAGTATCATCTTCATTAATCTTTGTAGCGAATACAATTTTATTTCCGATAAAGTTTATATTCTGGAGTTTTGTAGGAAGAGCTGGAATAGATACCCACTGTCTACGTTCAACGTCAAACAATTCAACAGAAGTCGTAATTTCTGTAGAAGTACCCTGACGTCCACCGAAAGCAAGAAGAACCTCGTTTCCGTCAATCGACATAGCGTGCAACTTTGGATTATATCTGTTGTATTCAGAAGAAGTAATTTTACCAATATCAAATACAGCACGCTTTGGAGTGTATTTCATATCAGACTTAAGGCAAGAATAAATTGTAGCACGAGTGCGTATTACACTATTATCTGCCGAATAAACTTCTTTACCGTAAACACAAACTGAATCGTCAGTTGTATAAATAGGACAGCGAGATGCATTTGTTGGTACGTTAAGTACACTATGCTGTGTCTCGATTCTTCCATTATCAGCAATAGCAAGTTTGTACTTGCTTATTTTATAGAATTCATTATTTACATTATTTGAAATAGATTTTCCACCAGTTACATACAGATATTCTGCATCCTGACAAACTGCTTTATTTGGCAATCCGTCTTCAAAGAGGTTGCTGAATTCCATATAATTAGATTCTTCACCATTAAGAACAGCTGTAAAATCAACTCTTACAATACCAGTAGATGCAACGATGAAAGAATATTTTCCATAGCTTCCACCAATAAGAATTGATTCTGGTCTTACTTCCCATTCCTTACTAAGAGTTGGAATAGTAGAAAGTTTAGACGTATTAAACTCATGAACATCGAGACCTACACCTGTAGCTGTAATACAATAAGCAATTGCTTTTGCACTGTTATCGTCTTCACAAATGAATACAGCTTTATTTGGATACAACTCGTTAGTAAGAATTACACGTTTCTTCTTGTTTGCCAAGAAAGTGAAACTTGCAAAACTTCTTACAGCTGGGTCACAATTGTAAGTAGGAGCAACATAATCTTCCGAATATGATGGAGATTCAAACCAAATATCACCCACTTTATTCTTAACAGTTTCAGGAATAAACACAGCGAATGCTCCAACCGCAAAACCTTTATAGTTGCTATAGAACTTTGTAGCTGTATTTCCAGAAGTTGTACAATCTCTCATCCATCTGAAATAAGAATCATCACTCTTATTCAGATAGTAAATAGATGGTTTCGAATAATCTTTAATTTTATTAAGTGCAAATACGTGGTTTCCAACTTCAACAAGTGAGATAGAATCGCAAACGAGACCTGGTGTAGAAACTACACGAATATAGTCACCATAGTTGTTTCCGCTTAAAACGGCAGAATCAGGGTCACCTTCAATTCTAGGAACTGTAGATGGAACTCTATTGATGTAAGGCTTATCACTAGATATATCCATTACAATTGGTAAACGCAATGCGTTTCCGCCAAGAATAACAACGTGTGATTCATCGACAAATGACATTGTCACGTTTTCAGTTGAGCGACCGAATCTGTTCCAAAGAACATCATACTCGTTAGCTTCAAGAAGTCTTTCATTCTTGATTTTTGTAACCGCGCCTTCAAGCTCAACGTCCGAACCTGTTTCATGGTAAAGTGGAGTAAATGTAACGCTCTTAAGAAGAACGTCGTCTTCTGTTCCACCCCAGTTATCAGCAGTTGAACCAAGAGAATGCTTTACAACGAGCATTCCATTCAAAGTGTATACTACAAATGCACGTTTTCCAACAGCAATTGCAGCTCTATCAAACAGGTCGTCGATAGCAGAAACATATTCTGAAGAATACAGCTCATCAAAATAAGGATGTGTCAAGTCAACACTTCCAATTACTTCGATAGTATCATCAGACAAGTTGAAACCAACTAATCCAATTCTGTAAGCTTTGAATACAATAGTTGAAACGTTTGTATTGTTTACAACTTCAGTTACAGTTTCTGTAACCTTTGCACCGTATGCGAAATATATTGCACCGTTCTCTTTTCCAATAGGATAAAGCTGAACGTTTCTGTTATTTAAGAATTCAATACTACAATCAATCTTTTCAACAGTAACACCTTCACTATTGATTACAAGTTTGTAACCACAGTTATCAACAGCTGTGTTTAATTCAAACACATTTGTTGTAGCATTGTGTGTGAAGAATTTTACTTCTGGACGCATAATGTAAACAGTGTTTCCGTCTACAAATACTGGCTGTAAATCAGAAAGCTTACGTTTTACAGAATCGCTTTCGTAAGAATTATTCTCAAGGACAAATTCGTTGTTCTCGATATCGAGCCATGTATCTGCAACTGTATCATAGATTGCTACGTAGTCTTTAATATCATCTGGAGTTTCAAGAGTAACTGTAGAAGTTGGTGTTCCGCCAATAGCTACAATGTATCTGTTGCCATCGTATGCGAGTTTAGCATTAAACATCTTGAAATCAGGAACAGCACATTCGTCAACTTTTCCTGTTTTAAGTTCAATGCGACAATATACTGGAATTTCTCCAGCAGTATCACGACGTACTCCGAGATAATAACGATATGGACCAGCCTGAACTGAAGGAACGTTTTCATATCCATCAACACAAGCAATAAGGTCAGTATTATCATTTATTCCAAGCTTAGCGTGAGCAAAAATGTTTTCACCACACAGATGACTGTAATCCCAACCACCTGTCAAAGAATAACAAGCGGTTCGTTTGTTTGTGGCAAATATGATTCCATTGATTGTATCCTCAATAGGAGTTCGTGTATAAGAAATTGCACAAACTTTTTCATCAGGGTTAAAACGCTTTGGAAGGTAAACGAATTCAGATTTCTTTACATCGAACAAACTTACATTACCAGCATTTCCTGTGAATACGATATAATCAGCATCACGGTGAACGACTGATACAACTTCGTTTGTTGCGATAGGAACTTCTTTATCATCAAAAGCACGAATGAATTCGCCAACAAACTTACCAGCATCATAATCAAAGTATCCTTTGAAAATCAAGCCACAGTTTGTTGTGATAAAGTAAATAAATCTTGAATTCTCTTCATCAAATACACGAGCAACGTCCTTAATTTTAATAACTGGCTTAAGAGAAGAGTTTGCAGCGATATCTGTGATAGCGTCAAGAGGATAAACGATAACAGGTTCAACCATATCGTAATCCTTGAAAGAACAAACTCTGATTGAGTTGTCTGCGTTGAAATAAATTACACTATCATCGTGGCCGCCATTCTCTGAACCAAGTTCAAGGAAAGCTTTTACACATTCGAAATCTGAAGAACTTCGGATAAACGATACTTCGCTATAAACGCTGAGATTATCAGGAGTTTCAAATGAAATATTTCTGATTAAAGAAAGAATCTTATCAGATGAGCTTGTATGACGAATGTTAGGGTTGTCTTCTGTGATTGATTTAAGATATTCGCTCACATTTGAACCAAGATGTTCTTTAAGAGCACCAACAGTTTCGTTTCCAGCAACAGTAGTTTTATCAAATACACGAGTTGTTACTTTAAACTCGTCTTTCTTAGCATCGTATATACCAGCTTCGGTAATAAGAATGCTACCAAAAGAATCTGCCTGTGAATCGATAAAATAATCACCACGCACATTGTATTTACCCTTTGTACGAATAACAGATTTGATAACAAATGGAATTGTATCAACTGTTGTAGAAGAGCGTTTGATAGCATCTTCGAGTTTTTCAATAAATGCGTGAACAGCAGGCATATCAGACTTAAAAAGCCTTGACGTATATTTGATTGGAACGATATCAGTAGCAACTTCCAAGTCAACGTCAGAAGCAGGCATCATTCCATAAGTACAAATTTCACCACGTGTAGGATGAATTGTAAATGTCTTAGCATTAGTTGCAATAACAGCTTCGTCATCTGTAAAATCTTTTGAATCGATATCGACAGCAGTAAAGTTACTGTCTACAGACGAAATAGAATTGTCTCTAATTGACATTTCGAGGTCAAAATGAACATCTGCATTTGCTGTGAAACCAACGTACTGAGTAGCGCCAGTTTCTTTATTCAGGTTAATAGCGTTCTTTTCACGAGTCTCTCCAACATACTGTCCACGACCTTCCGCATATGAGAGGTCAACAAATGTTCCATCTGCCTTTGGAATGAGACGGAAAGGAGTAATAGCTGAAACAAAAAGATAAATGTATTTTGAAGTAAAACTGTATGTAAAGGTGAAACTTGGTCCGCCCATATTATCACCAAATCCATCTACAGCGCCTTCTGTTCCAACACCGTCGCCAATTGATTCAAAACGAACATGTGCTTCCAACGGAAGGTCTTCGTAAGTTTCAGTATTTTTTACATTTGAACAGCCTGTAAAAAGGATAGAGCCGAGAAAGGTTCTTGTAATAGGTGTTGCTATCTGATTTTTAGCACCCCATTCAGCAAGCTGTGTGTAAGTGAGAGTGAAATCAAATGATTTAATATTGTGCTTTCTATCAAAGCGAATTACATTGTACTTACGCTTGGCCTTTGTTTTGAGGAATGACGCAAAATCTGCATCCAACATCGATGGATCGCCGGCGTTAAAGGTCACTTCCTTTGAAGACATGAGCGTTGTTTCAAAGTATTTAAATGAGTCTGATGATGACGGAGAAATACTTTTATCTCTTGCCGACAACACGCGTTTATTACTCTTCGAAATTCCAAGTAAGGAATCCAATGCCTCTGAGTTAGCCGTCTTGTACTCGATTGGCGTTGGAGAAGATACGTAATTTTTTGTTAGATTACTCATATATCAACTCCTTAAAAAAGGTTAGTATAGTTATTATTTTGCATAATATGGCTATTCTAATGTTTTGGGGTATTCTGGACTTTATAATGAATTCATTGTAAAAATTAGAGGTGATTTATGCCAGTATTAAACCCGAATAATCACGGTGGCACAATCCGAGATAATACACAAATTAGACAGCCAGGAGAATCTGGATTAATACAGCCACAGGAAGAAGAGCAGCGCATTGCCGATGCTGTTCTTCAGGACCGCTTAGAGCTTAAAAATACACCACTCAGTCGAATGACTGGGTTAAAATCAACTGTTATTTATTATCAGCAAAAAACAATTGGTCGAAACGACTACTTGGTTAATACAGCTGGCGTAAATACAATTGATGTAAACAAGCTCAATTTTATCGAAATAAAAGACTTTGTAATTCTTTGTCAAGGCGAAACCTCATATCAGTCTTCTCCAACTGAGATGAGTATCGATGTAAATGTCGACGGTGAAGCTAAAGTATTACCTAAAACAATTCAGCCTCTTGCCGGAGACCGTTTTATCATGAGTGTCGGAGACAAAAACTGTCTCTTTAAAGTAACAGGTGTTTCAAAAACTACTATTGAAACAGACGCAGCATATGCATTTACTTACACTCTTGAAGAAGATATTCTTGGTGAAAAATACTCTGAGATTAAGAAATGTGTTACAGAAACACGTCATTTCTTGTACGCTCATGTTGGAACTTCATTTAGAACTATTTTCAGAGAAGACGAATATATTGCCATTGAAAAGCTCTCAAAGCTGTACAACACATTGTCCGAATTGTATAACGAAATGTTCTATAATAAAGACAAGAACACCTATATTTTGAGATTTGACTCTCTCGATATCAAAGACGAATCCGGAACTCCTCTTGAAGAGTCTCGTATCGAACACAACCCAATGATTGTCGGACCGGCAGACGGTGAAAAATATGACCCTAGAGTGCATGGTTTAGGCGATAAGCCTACATTAAATAACTCTGACACTTGGTTTGGTTCATTGATGTACGATAGAATGCTCATTGAGTTTGTAACAAAAACAAAGATATTCAACAGAGTAAAGAAAAGAATTTTTAAAGTGTCACAACTTCAGCAGGATCTTGAACACTGGTACAATAAAACTGTATTCTATGCTCTAGAGCATCAGACTACAAAGTTACTCAAATATAAAACTTTTATACCAGCTCCAATCACAAGAGTAACCATTGCTTCAAACTTAAATTTATTTGGAACAGTATCTCTTGAACCATCTGTTCAGTCAATGGAAAACACTCTTGGTTTGTATCCTACTAAACTTATCCCGGATATGCTCTGGGGCGATGAGTTTAAATCTGATACAGATATCAATCTAAATACTTATAATGATATGATCGACCTGATTTGTGAAACTCTCGGTCTTTATACAAGAAAGAAAGAGGATTGTATCATGAGCAGATTACTTCTGATGTATGACAATTTTGAAGACTTTTACGAGTTGTCTATTAAAGACCAGAACACATTCTATCTGTTCCCTATGCTTGGATACGTAATCTGTAAAATGATGGATATGCTTAGTGACCCTAACTTTGGATTACAGGTAATGCCATCTTCAGTTGCTTCTCCAGAATCAGATAATAATCATTAATAAATAAAACAGAGAGCCGATTAAGGCTCTCTGTTTCTTTTTTGTCATTATTTCTTAGCAAACAATCTGAAGTTTGATAAGTCTATACACTTACCAAGCTTACTACCAAATCGAGCTATAAGGTAAGAAACCATATTGCTCACAATACCAGTAATAAAATTATCGGTAGCAAAATTAGGAACAAGTTCTCCTTCTTTTGCGCATATACTCACTATAAATTCAAGTGCAACTGCTATCACGGTTATGATTATATACCAAATCAAGTATCCCAAAAGATATCTCAATTTATAAGCTGGCACAGGAGCTTCTTCATCTTCCGTAGCACTTACCATAATACTGCGTGTACCTTCAACAATACCGAGTATTGTTATAAACAGGTTCAACGCCAAGGCAAGCTTATTCAAATCTGGACTAAGAGTTATACCAAATACAAACCAAGTCGCAAACATAACACCCATCATACAGATTGTAAACGAATACATAAGCGCAAACAAGTGCGACATATCCTTATATCCAATCCTGTGTGATTTCTTCAAAGCAAGCTGTTCTTCTGTGAGCTCATCATCATCAATAATTCCGTTACCATTTGTATCCTGGTCTCTAGTGAATGAAATTTCATTAGCACCCATTTTTAATCCTCTCTTAGTTCGAGTGTTCCGACTAGTTCTCTTTTTCATCATCGTTCTACTTTATTAGCCAAGCCATCAACATCATCGATATAACTATCTGTCATGTTGCCTGACCATGTCAATATTTCAATCATTCTATCATAAAGATTTTTATGTCCTGGTGAATTTAAACCAAATATTTCAATAGTTACATCGTGAATCTGACCAATACGATGTATACGGTCTGATAACTGGTCTAAATCAGCTTGTCTCCAAGGTGTACCAAAAATCATTTCATGATCTGCTTCAACAAGAGTAACACCTGTACCCATTGTTGTATTCATAGCAACAAGTACATCTATGGTATCATCTTCTCTAAATTTATCGATAAGGTCTTTACGCTGCTTAGCATTACTTCCTGTAATAACTACACAGTTCAAACCGTTATCGTCACACATTTTCTTAAGTCTATCAACTACTTCAAGACGAGAAGCAAAAAGACAAACTTTATATTTATCAGCTTCAATTTTCTGGACTATTTCGTTTTCATATTCATCAATAATCTGACAGAACATCTGAGCTATTCTTGGAGTATAAACTTCTCCAACAGCTTTACCCATAGCGCTATTATGAATACGAACGTATCGTGTCTGACACGTTTTAAACTCTTCGAGTTCTTTTTTATCTGTAATATTAGGAATAATGTATTCCTGACCAAATGTTTCAAACTCTTGAGCTGTCAATTCATGTAGAAATACTCTCTTACCTTTTACAAGCGTATTACTAAGGTAATTCAAATATTTCTGTTTCTTAAATGGGTCTACAGATTTCGATGTATATTTTCGAACATATTGCTCATACTTTTCTTTAAATGGGAGAATTCCGTCGTAAAGTTCAGCATAATGGCGTTCAAAGGCTTCTTGAACGGCAAGCTCTACATTTTCTAATAAATAAGGAGCAGGGTCGCTAAGCTTATACTCGGAATAAATCGTTGTCTTTGGAGGAAGCGTAAGTGTTTCCGACTTAAGTTTTCTATATATAACAAGACCAAAGCGCTGATTAACAATTTCGCCAATTGTGGATACATCAATATTGAAACAACGAGTATAAATATCAGCAGCTTCTTCATCAAATGTTTGGTCAACACACATGAGTGCAGGAACAATTTCAGAAGGTCTGGCTTTAATAGGAGTACCACTCATAGGAAGAACATCAAGTCTTACGCCTTCCTTAAATTTATTAATAATATCCCAAAGAGCAGCCCAACGAACACCATCTGTATTTCTGAAGTTCTGGCACTCATCAATAATAACAAGAGTTTCTTTTCCAAAATCAATGTACTGAGAAATCTTATCGATACTCTCAAAATTTGCGATTACATATTTATTGTGAGCTTTGTCATATGTACCGTATCGCTGAGCTTTATCTCCGAAAACAAAAACTTCGTTCTTATTTTCAGGATTATTCTTAATATGTGCAAACTTATCGCAAATCTCATCGCCCCAAATTGTCGACATTGTCTTAAGACAGAAAATGACAACCTGTTTCTTGTGAAGTTGTTCAGCAAGAGCCAACGAAGTCAATGTCTTTCCAAGACCTTGGTCAAAACTAAGAATCAATCCTCTTAATCCAAGAATATCTGTAAAAGAACGATATGACCTTACAAATTCTTCTTGATGAGGCTTTAATGGATTACCCGCTAACTCTTTCTTAAGATTAGCATCAAGTGCTTCCATTTTAGGTTCGAGAGTTTCAACGTTCTTTAAGAAAGTGTGTTTCTTGATTATCTTTGCTGCACGTCTATAGGTTTTATAACCTGTAGCGTCATACAATTGGACAAACAAATTGTACACTTCAAGCGCAAAGAATTTCTTAAATCTAAGATTCTTGATTCCAATATCTTTCTTTCTTGAAATAACTTTACGTTTGTACATCCATTCGTCAAACATCTTATACTTCGGATCGAATAAACCTGTAAGACGTTTCTCATCATACAAATCTTCAATGTGTTGAAGCATCTTATTAAAATTGATGTGTTTAATTACAATATCAGATTTTGAAAAACTGAAATGCATAAACAACCAATCTTTTGCATCTGCGAGCTTATCTCTAACAGTTACATCTCCGAACTTATTTTCAGCAACAACCATATTTGCAATAGCATTCTTAGCACAAGCGATTCCGCCTAAAATAACAGAACCGATAGTTGTTATACCCATTATAGTAAGTGTTAAAAGCGAAGGATTACTGGCTATAATTTTTGCAACTTCGCCAACAGATTCGCTACTCCTATCACACTGTGATGGCGGAGCAATCAGAATGCTTTCTTCACTTTTATTTGGGTCAGGTTTATAGCTTTCTACAGCTAATACCTGGTTTCCATTTTTATCAGTTAATGTAATTTTCATAATAATTCACCTAATAAGTTTAGAATTCATTATAAAGTTCACAAATAAAAAGGAGACTCGGTTTCCCGAGTCTCCTAACTTGTTTTTAAATAGACGCAGTAACGCCTTCGGTAAGTCCAAATGTATGCAATACTGTAATAGTAGTTGCATCCTTACGAAGAATACGTTTACACATATGACCATTAAGGACTGCTGTCGAAGACAACGCACTTCCCTGTTTCTTAGTCAAATATGCAAAGTTTACAAAATCCTTCGTAATTGTCAAACCGCTACTGTTACCAACTATAACTGTAGAATCAGTCTTGAGGAATACATCCATACTGTATGTATTTGCAAGACCGGTTTTCGAAGTGTAATTGATAAGAGATGTGCAAATATCGCTGGTCTCATACTCTCCGGCTGCTATATAAGCAATTATATTAGGTATAACAGCAAGACCACCATCAGTTGCGACATACAAGGTGTCCAAAGCTGTGTTATAAGCTACAGCGTTGATATAAGTAGAAGGAAGTGTTACGCTTATACTCTTAAGACTGTGTACCTTAGAAACGCCGTCTTTAAGATATTCATCAATGTCTACGAAATACAGTCCAGTTGCAGTTCCTACAAACAAAATAGGCTGCTTATCAGATACCAGCTGAGTTCGTGACAAACAAGTTACAACATTATCAAACTTAGGGTCAATATCAACCCATCGTTCTCCATTAGGAGAAAAGTTTACACCACGATCTGTACCGGCAATATAACCTGACTGACTACTATCCCTTGTTCGAACTGCTGCACAAGATACGACTTTATTAGAGTTTAATCCATGAGAAGTGTAACGTGGGAAGTAGTGACCATCAGTTATTGTAAAATCTACAAGACCATTGTTTGTACAAACGAATGCCCTTGATGCAGTGATTTTAAGGATATCATTTACATTATAGGATGAGAATAAATCATTCAACGGATTCATGAACTCAAACTCAGCATTATATGATGGGTCCTCTCCAAGTCCAAGACCCTTGCCGGTTACACCAACAAGAGCCATGGAAATACCAGATTTTACAAATCCGTATCCAATAACAGATACAGTTTTATCATTTATCAGCTTGGTATCTTCCGGTACCTCTCCTGATTCACCACCAGATGAACCTGGAGCAGTATTAGGATTAACCAAGTTATTAACTATAATAGAAGACAAATCTGAATTGGATTTTTCAATTTCATTTTCTACAAAAGTTTTAGCATCTGTGAACTGTTCAACAACGTCTTCAACAGCCTGTTTATTTGCAGCTCCAGATGCCTTGCTTTCATCGATAAATTGTTTGGTGTCATTACTCAGGTCAACCAAATCCTTAACTTTTTCAAGCACAGGATTCAGCTTCTGAATTATAACACGGTTTAAGACTTTAGGGTTTCTACTTGTTTCCATTATTAATTCCCCCTGATAGCGAGTTCGCTAGATTCTTCATCAAACAACAATGTCAAATCCAGTTCCTGAACTGTACAGCTGTTATCATCAGAAGAAATTGGTTTACCACAAACTTTTCCGTTGAAAAGTTTGACTGTCAATCCGCCATCATCATGAACAATGAGAGCAGAAATATTTGGGGAGTTTTCATAGAAAACAAGAATAGAATCTTCTGATGCCGAAATCGTAGAAATAGAATATCCATATCCACGTTCAGTAGTTACGATAGATATAACTTCTCCAGTACCGAGGTCATAAGAAACAAACAAGTCAGACGTCAAACCTGTATAAATCTTAATTCCATAAGTATCATTATAAACGAACTCCGTTACAGGAGATTTGATCGGTTTAAATGAACCGTGATAACCTGTATCTGGCAAACCACGAGTAAACACAAAATATTCGTCGTTTACAAGCGGACCAAAACCAATATCTTTTGAAGATGTTGGATAATCCACTCCTCCATTGAATATAATACCAAAATCTGTATTAGCAACCTGTTTTGTTTTCAAGCCAGATTCATGCAACGACTTATTATTCCTGTCGAGCTCGAATAAAGAATAGTTTTGTTCTGTTGGGAATACTCCGAACAATCTATGACCACTCTTAATAAGAGGAACGCCAAATGAACCTGTTCCAGGAATTGTTACAGTTGTCGAACGTGTCACAGTACTATTTATCAAGCGCTTTGTCGCAGTTATAGAACGAACACTGCTGTCACGTCCACCAAAAGCAACAATGTCACCATTAAAATACTGAACAACGTTTTCGTCTTTAAGACCATCGACTATTGTGGCAAATCCGAGTTCTGTTACCAAATCAAGTTTTACACCGTAAACTGTTTTAGTGTTATCTGTCACTCCAAGTGCAAAAACAACTTTGTTTCCAGCAAACAATGCTGTTTTTGAAGAAGAAATAAAATCGTTCCAATTACTTGAATCGAAAATATTATTCATTGTGAAGCCAGATACATCAATTGACTTATTGTAAACAATAGCGCCAAGAGAAATATCAAACTTCGAAATCTTGAACTGAATGGTTTCGTTGTCAACACATGAAGCAAATACCGATGTAATAACACCATTTGCATCGCAGCCCACAGCAACTTCTTTTCCGGTTGTATCAACTGTGATATCGGTCATTCGATTATATGTGTTACCAACGTACTTGTAAAGCTGTCCATCATGCACGCAATAATAATTAGAATCAAAAATGAAAATATTTTTCATCTCATTGAATTCACGCATATCCGCGAATCCGAGATCAAGATTTGTCGCTGTCTTCTGAGGAAGATCCAAGACCATAACATGCATGTTTGCACCTGATACATCCGTATCCTGTACAAAGGCGTAAATACGATTTCCGTCATCAAGATTCCAATGATCATAGCATTTACCAAAACCATCTGGTTTATCAAGCTCATTAACACTATTTGGAGTAAAAGCTTCAATCACGTCACCAACAGAAGGAGCAAGTTCAGCAATTCCTGATTCAAAGAAATATTTATAACGTTCATTAGCATTAGTAAAAATATTACAATACTTGGTTGGTTCAATGGATTTTTGAACACCAAAGCCATCAATCGTTTTTCCTTTAAGAGCTTTAACATCAGGGAATTTCTTTACAGTTTTCAAACAAGAAATTGCGTCATAAAGACTAACATAGCTTGTTGTAAGAATGTGGTCTACACCATCGTATGTAAACGATCGAATAACGTTTCCTTCACAAGGTAATAGTAATCCAGCAGAAGATCTACTAAAACAGAACTCGTCTTTAAATCTTAAATCCTTATCGCGAATCTGATATTTATCAGCGTCTTCATCAAACAATGGATTATACATATTGAGTATCAATCTCTCGTCGTCAACGTATTCGATTCCAAAGATTTCTTCTTCACCATTCTTGTATCCGAGCTTAACGCTTCCAAGATCATATGTGCTGGCAGAAGCATCTGCTATAGCAGCAGTATAAAGCTTATTACCGCAAACCGCAAACAGTTTGATAGCATCGCCTTCAAAGTAACCACTAAGAGACAATCTCTCAGGGAAAGAAACTGCTTCTGCGTCATCATTCTGCATTGTACGATATGGCACATTAATAGCCGCACTTGTCTCGTGAGCTACCTTTGTCAAACCACTCAAACACATAATGTGTGCGCCAACACGATCGTCATTTCCATAATATCTCGGGTAAGCAACGATTACTTCAGATTTCTCAGAATCAACTATTACACAAGATGCAGAAGTCGTTTCAAGTAACAATTCTTCATTATCGGCATCGCCAACATCGTGCATTACAACAGTATCGTCATATGGATCATATGAGAAGATTGTCTTTGCACCAGGAATACTAGATTCATTAGCCGCAACATTAAGCTTTGGCCAGAACCAAACGATTCCGTCTGAAACAAATGTCTTTACAACTGAGCGTGAACCAATTGCACTCCAAGCTCCACTTTCTGGATAATAAACAGTAGGAACTGAAATCTCTCCAGTAATATTATCGAGCTTAAGAATTACGATACGAGTTTTTCCAGCTGTACCAAACTCTTCTATAGAATCATAGTGTGTGTTTGTTTTATAGATAAAGAGAACCTTGTAGAATTCATCTCCAACTTTAACGATTTCGCGTTTAAGCGGTAAACAGCTTTCAGGATAATTTGTAACAGACGTGTTATCTCTTACACCAACTTTAAACGCATCAACAAGAGCATTCTTGCCAGGATGGTCAGCTGAATAATTTTCCTTAATCGAAGTGAATTCAGTTTTGTCAAGGGTCTTGAACATGTATTTTATATCATCGAAACGTACAAGCTTATTCTTTGAGGTCACAAGATGTGGAAGTACGCGGTGAAGCGCATTCGTTTCATTGTCAGGCGAGAAGTTATCAGTTGTACTTTCCTTGAAAATATTGAACTTAGATTTATCACATTCGAATACGATTGTTCTAAGCATACCATTGCCACAAAGTAAATCTGGGAATACGATTCTATCAGAACCGTCGTCGTAGAATGGAACGTTAATTCCTTTTCTAAGGTCTCCAGCAGAAGCATCGTCTGTAAATATAGATGGGAGCAATGTAAATGTAAGTCCAGAAGAACCAACAGTTACAGTATAAACAGAAATCTTATTTGCTTCATAAACAAAGAGATACTCTGTAACAACTCCATTACAAATACGTTCTACAGGAATAACAACTGCTTCAGATTTAATAGAAGGCAAATTGGTTCTGTAATTCTTAACAGTTTCAGTATAAGTGTCGAAAACACAGAATGCAAGAGTTCCAAATGATTCTGTGGTAGTATCGTCGTTTGAATCACTTCCTGTATTTTTAATCACAGTGATGCTAGATTTATCTGCTTCACCAGGAGTTACAAAACCTGCGAGATAACGTTTTGGTTCAATCTCTGTATCTACAGCATTACCTGTGAACAAAGCTTTCTGAGAACAAGGTGTAAGACATCTTGTTTCATTCAAACCAATTGTTGACAGAATAGGATTTCTGTTATACGAATTATCACCAGCGTTCTGTCCAACAGTATGAATAGAAGCAACAGGTGTGTCGTAACCATAGAACACGTTGTTAAGAAGTGTGATTTTACCTGTAACAAGATCGTATCTTTCGATAGAGCCTGTACGTTTATTTGTGGTAACAGTATAAGTTCCATTTGTTGCATCGTAAGGCTTTTCATCATGGCGATAAATACCGCCAAATGTATAAATGCTTCCGTTAAAGTAATGTGAGAAAGCGTTAAACTTTCTGAGAACAGTACCGTCAACATCAGTTGTGTTCAAACCTTCGGCAATCAAAGCAAACTCATGGAGTTCTGTATCATAAGCCACTACGCTTCGTTTAACGTTCTCTGTAGGAGCGGTTGGAGAATCCGAATCATATCCATTCATGAAAATGATGTATTTTCCAACAACAACTTTAGAAGAACCAGCTACTGGCTTCTTAGTAATCATCTTGTTAGCGTCGAACTGATACTCCGCAAGATTACAGTTATTATATTTCTCCAAGAAACGTCTGTCATCATGTGTAAAGAATGCGCCAATAAGAGTTGACCATCTGAAAGTGCGAGACGGTGTATTGAAAATAACATCGTCACCAACTTCATCGATACATGTAGCACCTTCGTCACTAACTTCATTAGCATCAGCAAAGATTCTGTGAACACAACGGATACGAGCAGCAGATGTGTGTTGTGGAATGAATTCACCTGTTCTCAAATCGATAGAACCTATAGAACCATCAGAATAAGAAATAACAAGCATATCTTTATCGCCAATTACTTTCATTGCCGAGATATGCTCTCCAGCAACAGAACCATAATGTGCAATAAAGTTTACATCACTCCATTCCATTTTACGTGTATCAAACATCTTCACTTTAGAAGATACTGAACCGCCGAATGCAATCAAGCTATCACCATAAAGACCGGCAACAGCATTTGAATTAGCAATCATATCAAACTCGCCTTCAAGAGAAAGCTGTCCGTTATCAGATGTAGCATAAGCAACGAGTTTAGCATCGCCTTTTACACCAGAAGCGTTATAAGTTTTTCCACCCACAACGTAAAGACGTTTATTTGTCCGGTCATAACAAACTGTGCCACCAAATGTTTCTTCTACAGCATCTGTGTTTACAACTGTAATACTTCCTGGAATATCGGCAACTGTCAAATCGATATCGATATAGTTCAACACCAAATTAGAAGCGTTTGTAACAGTTGCACCTTTGAGTTTTCCGTTAAACATACGGAAAATCTTATGACCATTTCCATTTATGTAAGTATAGTTATTTGCTTCAACCATATTTGGAATAGATTCCTGGTTTGTTGGCAAATAAGTAACCCATTTATCAGTAGCAACACTGTATTCAAGGATATACTTAGAACCGCTTATGTAGCCAAAAGGAACATAGACTTTTCCATTATTGTAGTATGCACCATTGAATGAAAGATCACTAACTGGAAGAGCAGCAAGAGTATCATATCTGTCAGCATCAACAACGTACTTTGTAAACAAAGTAGAAGCTGAACTTCCAGAAATAATATAAATATCTTTACCATCAGTAACAAGCATACCGCCAGCATTAGCTGCCGGGATAGCATTTGTTGTATGACCGATTGTGTTTGTAACAAAATCGTACCAGTAAAGATAATTTGAATCGTATCCAGAACCTGTAACGGTTGGCAGGAAATAAAGTCTGTTTCCAAGAATAACCTGCGAGCACTGCTTAGCAACAATTGCCTGAGTAGTAGCAACGTTTTGAACTGTACCGTGAACGGTGTAAGTTCCATTTGAATTTTGTTCAATGTAAGCACCAGTATCCATATCAAATGAGAATATACCACCATTAAGCATAGAACAAATGATAAGATTATCTTTTACATCGTATGCCTTCTGGATAAACGCATCACCATTTGTTTCATTAGGTTTTGCTTCGGACCAACTATTAACTCCAATAGGAGTTTTAATAATTGCCCCGGAATTACAGATTCCAAAGATATTGTTTTTGTAAACAACGAGACCGACAAGTGCTCCTCTATTAGCAAAATCAGAAGCTGCTCTGTAATATGGTGGAGGATTATCTCCGTTACTGTTTCCATTCGAGCTGGTGTATCCACCAGTCTGGATATTTACAGAAGCAATTGCTCCAGTGTTTGTTCCAAGAAGCAATGTGTTGTCGCCAACTCTACAGCTACAAGTAATTTCAAATACGCTTGTATCAAAGAGTTTTTCACCATCAGCATCATCGTAAGTAATGCTGTTATCAAAAGCGTATGAGTTTGAAATAACAGCTGAATTAAGGAATCCATTGTTCTTAAAGAACAAGACTCCAGGATACAATGCTGTGTTTTCAGACAATGCATTTTTGATGAGTGAAACATCAAAAAGCTTATCGATAGTAAATAATACGTCACCGTATTCTTCACCAGCAGCAGCTTTTGTGATGAGTGTATTCTCAACTGGAATATCGTATCCATTTACAATGATACGGCCAACAGTCTCAACGTGAGTATTGTATGGGAGACCCAATTCGTTAAGAGTCTTCCAGATATATTTACCAGTTGTATAATTTGTTTTATCAGAAAGAGATTCTTTCAAAGAAACAACAGTATCGTCGCTAACGTGAACAGAAGAAGATGTAAGAATTGTTTCTGGGAACAGTCTTACACGAGACATCTGTGTTTCACTATAAGGAAGACCCTTTACAAGTGAAACTCCACTTTCTTTATCAAGAATAGTACGGAACATTCTGTTCTGGATATCAAGCTCTTCTGAACCAAAGGTTCTTGTTACAACGCCGAAATCTTTGATAAGAGGCATTGTATTTCCTGCTTCAAGATAATTACCGATAATCAAGTTCAAGTCGTTAGCAGAGAACAGGTTCTTAGTGATATTGATATTATCGCTAAGCGATTTCAAGAATGCAGGTGTCTTATTACCGATAAGAGTTGTAGCGACATCGATTGTCTGGTCGCCAGTGATAGCACTCATCGGATAATACAAAGCCGTTGTTTTGCCATCAGATGTTTTAACGAATACGTAGAAACCATAGTCTCCTGTTCCAAGGATTACCTTGGCGTACCCGATTACACCATATGATGAAACAAATTTATATCTGAACTTTGTCATTACAAGTCCGGTATCATTATTATTAGTAAATGACAGGAATGTAATCACATTGTTACTTGAAAGAATCGAGATGTAAGTTTGTGATGTTCTAGAAGCAGCATCTTCGAAAACGTTAATCTGTTTAATGCTTGTTCCGGACAAACCAAGATTACCATCGGTTACATTCAGTACACCGCTCTGAGCAGTACTGTAATTGTAAGCCTTTACACTGTTTTCAGCAGTTGCAGCGATAAAATAAATGCGATTAAGAAATTCGTCTTTTACTGCAACGATTGTATTCTTATCATTTGCACCAGCTGTATAGAAGTCGGCGATAAGATTGCTAAGTTCAGTCTGTTCGCTCCAATCATGGTTAGCAGTATTCAACGCATAAACCTTTACAGCATTTCCAACTTTTGCAATAAAATGAACACGAGCGTTGAAAACAAAAGGTTTAGAATAAATCATTGCATCACCAAGTGTCGTATCAAAATCTATGTGCACATTCGATATTTCGTAGGTGTACATATTAATCTGGAATAACACGGTGCTTCCATCTGCAATCTGTGAAACAATGTATGCGTTCTGGTCAACAACCGATACATAAGCCATATTCGCAGACACAGCAGCAATATCAGTACCTGTAAGACCGAGACCACCTTCACTAACTTCTTTCATCAATGGTTCAAGAATCTTTCTTGGATTCTCAAGACAGAAGTTACCTTTTTCAACATCGTAAATTGCGAGGATATCGCAACCTACGAAAATAATTCTTTTACCGTATTCTCCAGATTCTTCAGCAACAGCAGAATCCTTTACGTCAACCTCTTTCGAGTAGTTGTAAAGAAGTCGGTCGCTATCTGGAGATAACAGTGATTTATTTTTGAAAGAAGAACTCTTCACGTTTCCAACTAACGCAGATTTACTCTTAGCAGAGAGTTCTCCTATTTCCGTATATCTAGTTGTATCAGATGCCATATCAGACACTCCTTATTTTAACGATTATAAGTCATCATTGTATTTGGTTCAGCGAATTCCAAATCTTTTCCAACCAAAAGGTTAACTGATAAATCAAATTTAACAATAGAAGTAAACTTATCGTTTGTCTCATCAAATTTGAATGCTATTACAACCTTATTTGTATCCTCGTCATACAATACTTTCAACGAGAACGGAAGGTCCTGATTTATAAGATATTCCGCATCGAAGTTTACACCACGTTCTTTTGGTGACTTTGCTCCAGAAGAAACAAATCCTTTATAAGAGAACAAGTCTCCTGAAATAATAAGCTCTGCCAAGAATGACGGAATATTTGTTCCGTTTGCAACTGGTGTGAACTCCAGAATTTTAATAGGTGTAACCTGTGTTATATTTTCACCTTCATCGTTTGTGATGTAAGGTTTGATAATTACAGGATAAGTTACAAAACCCTGTTTGTCAACGTCGCGTAATGCAACTGTTGTATTTGCACTTTTAATAGTGTATTTGTCATCACCGTTCACATCGTCAGCACGACCATCTTTGTAAGCAGAACTAATCTGCAAAAGTTTCCAAAGAGCATGCTTTACTCTCTGCTGATAAGATTCAACAGAGTCAAAGGTTTGCGTACGGTTTTCGATATTAACATTGATAGATTTAATATCACTAAAGATTTTTGAATAGAGTCTTTCAAAAGCTGCCTGAACTTCAACAAGCTGCTGTCGCATCTGTTCAATCCAACCATCGCTTCCATTTACTTTAGAAGAAATAGTTTCAATTTTAGACAACTGTGAGTTTAATGCGTTTGCTACCTTTGTTTTAGACGTTGCAATTACAGATGTACCGTTGGTCATATCCAACAAAGTATTCAACTGAGCAATCATCTCTGCGATAGCTATTTGAAAATCATGGTCCTTAACGTATATGTCTCGGCTAGACTCAGACAGTTGGTCTAAGTGCGGAAACATCGCGTTGGTGTTCACCGAATCTTCGATAATATTATCAGCCATATATGTACCTCGTTATTTGCGATTTAGTTCTATGTAGCTTCTAGCTAATTCAACGTTGAGATAAATCTCAATCATTTGATGCTTTGTCACATCGCCTTTATGAATATTAAATACCCATTCAGGCGTCATATCATAATATTTTCCTTCGTCAAGCAATCGCTCATCTTCAAACAAAAGAACTTTATAGCACTCTTTTCTCTGTTCAGGTGTCAAAGCATTGAAAATTAGCATATCGTTATCACGCATAATGAATCTGATATCGTAATAATCTTCTGAATCAGCAAGTGCAAATTCATCTCGAGCAACCAAAACAAAATCGTCTGGGATATGATTTCTAACAGCCAAGTCGTGATATTTTTTAGATACCTTAAGCACCTGAGCACTAACGTTTGCTGTGGGATGCGTATCCATATCGATTGCATCTGGTGTTGCATAAACGCCACCATTATTGATTACCATAGAAGGGGTTCTAATTACGTAAGTTGACGGGATATAGAATTCCACAACAGCTGGGAATCTAATGGTATAATTATCATATGCCTGGTCTTTCTTTTCACCATCATCAAGTTGAGCTTTTCCAGAAATCTTAAAATCGATCTGTTTATACTCATACTCCATAGCATAATATTTATCGTCAGCTTTTCCGTTTTTGTAAACCGGAGTTATGGCTCCTTTAGAGTATTTCTTCAAATACTCGTCCATTTCTTTGGACACATTTTCATAAGGAACTTCACCGTACAATCTGTCTTTCAAATAATCGATTAACGAATTTGGCAAAACATATTGTGTCTTAACTCCACGAATTACATGAGAATATAAGTCTCGAACAAAGTTTTTCAGATACAGCGCAATGGACAACTGCTCTTCTTTGGAATTACAATTTATAAGAAACTCTGCTGTCACCCTTATTCTAAGATTATAAGTAGCGAGTAAAATGCCACCTCTATCATTATCTTCTAACATTGGCAACGCGTTGTTTAAATTTTCATCCAAATAATGAGCGCTCGGATAAGCCCAAGTAGGAGTTTCCCCAAAACCCGTATCAGCTGTTTCAAGTCCGTTATCAAAAGTATAACCTATAAACATATGCGGTTTAGGTATTTTCACCAATTCCTGGATGCCTTCCGCATTTGCATTTGTTTTATTAGCGTAACCTAAAAGAGCATTCTTATAAAAATCTCTCATCTTATCTTTGGTATCCACATTGACAGCTCTAATGGTTCTTTGTGGAAATTTACCTATGATAAAATTAGCTACGCTGTGTAAAATATTATCAACTCCTGCTTTTACACCTGTGGCAGGAAAGGTCGCAAAACAGCGCGTTGGCATAAAAACACCTCATTTTTAGATTGTAGTCATACTCATGTTTTTCTATTTTATAAATAGCTTATTTTACACAAAAAATACGTATTAGAACGTTTTAATGACTTTTATAAAACCGATAAAAGAGGTATAAAATCATGGCTAAGAAAACCACAACAACTACAAAAACTAAGACATTGATAAAAGAAAATGATGCAAAAGTAGAAACAAAAATTACAGATGAATCATCTATACCTGCCCCGGCAGAACAAGGTTTCCCACACGGATTCGAATCATCGCCAACAATATTGGACCGTGCAAAAACGGTTCATACTGCAAAAGATCTTGAAAAGTTTGGCATAGACGAAGAAACAGGCGAGCCTTTAGTGGATGAAAAAGACAAAGTTGATGAAGCGGTTGAATATTTAAAAAGCGTTGCTGGTCAGTTTGACAATGCACATGCGCTCAAAGAATACAGAAAAGTATTTCTCAAGAAATACAATGAACCGATCGAAAGAAACGTTGATTCAGATATCAATGCATTGCTCGGTATTCTCATTAATAGAATCAAAAATGAACAAAATACAGAATACATCGAAAAACTTACTTCTGAAAACTACGATAAGCTGTTCACAGCATTTAAGAACGCTCTTTATCTCAGTGAAATCCTGCTCAGCAAACCTACTCGCTCAGATACTCCTGTTGACAATACTATTCCTCGCATGCACGGTTATGCCGAATATGAAAGTGAACGTTGGGAGAATGACACAGTTGAAGTTTCTGTTAAAGTTTATCCCCGTCTGTCACTTACAGTAGACCGCGACAACGATTCTACTTACATTCTCAGATACACACCAAGTATTATAAGAATTGTTGTTATGAAAAATAATCGCGAAGCTGAACCTGAAGTACGCATGATGGTGCCTGGCGAAGTAGTTGTAAAATTCTCAACACTGGATTCAAAGATTAAATACAGTGTAAACTCAAACGGTATCACAGAAGAATTCGGCAACATCTTCGATATCTTCAAACACGTTACTTATCTTGAAGAAAAAATGAATCACTTGAACTGCATTACTTGTCAGAAACGCTGTAAAGTACCAGGCTGTTGCTTCCTCTACGAAGACAAAGCATTTGCTCGCAGACGCAATGACCGTGGAGAAGAAATAACAATAAATTTGACTGCCAAAATCAAGAACGGCAGTGTAAAGGTATCTAAAAAAGTTATAAACTTCCTCAGAGTAAACGAATTCGTTAAAGAAGATATCCTCTGCTTTGTACAGACTTGTCTCAGCAAATAAATTGTTATTTATTATATATCTGGACCGAATAGACGGTCCAGATATTTATTTTTTATTCTCTTATTTTTGAGTTACTTAAAAACATCTCATTGCACAACAAATTTATTAAAAGCTATATATTTTATAGTTGTTATAATTGAGGAGACACAGCTTATGATGGTTAGAAATTTCAACAACGATCAGTCAAAATACAATAAAAGAAAACGAACAGATTTCCGTTCAGCAATCATTACGGAACGTTTTTTGACTGTAGTTTTACGAGTTTCCGCATGCCCTAGAATAACTAAAAGAGCAATCTTTATCAATATACAAAAATTTATGTCACAGGTTAATCCGGCGATGTATGAAAAAGACCCAAATGTTTATGCGCTCATTATAGCGATAAATGTAACGTTGAAGAATCGAATAGAAGGCGTCGATACTCCAGAAGATTTGGTCGAATACATCAATTTGGAAATAATGGACAACTACGAAGAGCAAAAACAAAATATTATTTTTCCAACAATCCTGGCGGCAGAAGAAGCCACAGATAAAGAAAAGAATCTCGTATTAAATACGATTGACACATACATTACATTTCAAGCTGTTCTTGAAAGAAAGGATGACTTGGCGGATGCTATCACAGATATTGGTAGTGGAAATATTTCAAACTTAAATGATGCGATGGACAGTTTGCGAAATATCGTAAGCGGTCTTCATGAAGAATTCCAGAAAGCCAATATCTCAAAAGAAGCATATACTTTCGTTCATACAAGTGAACGTCAGGAGTTTAAAGATGTTCTTGAAGACGCTCATGCATATGCGATAAGCGATAAAGTTTGTTTACATACAGGATTAAAGCGTTTCAACGAAATGCTTTCAACTAAAGGCGGATTCTTAGGTGGAAAGTTCTACATGTTTTATGCAGACACCAACACCTTTAAATCTGCATTGTTGAAATACTGTTGTAAATGGATTCAGAAATACAACGGTAACACATTCAAAGAAGAATTCTTGGCAACGGGCAAACGTCCGTGCATTCTTTACATCTCTCTTGAAGACGGCGTAAAAGAAGATACATCTCGTCTTTTCACAACTTATACTGGAAAAGATTTGATGAGTGAAGAAAACTTTGAAGAAGCAGAGAAACTCTGGGAAGAAGAATACATGGCTTCCGGTTCAGATATCGATATCTGTCAGGTTAACTCTGCTGAAAGTCCTATTAACTTAGCTACAATCGAAGGATTCAAGAAACGTCTTGAAGAAGAAGGTTACTTCTTAATCGCAATCGTTGTCGACTCTTTCGACTTGATGGCTCCAAGTGATGACGACATTTATCGTGGTATCACAGATGACACAACCATCTTCTCTAACAGAGCTAAAGCAATTCAGAAATGGATTGCCGATAAACCATTCCCATGGATTACAGCTCATCAGCTTAACCGTGCAGGTAACCAATACCTCATGGAAAAGAAAGAAAAAGGATGTGTTGACTTGGCTAAGACTCTTGGTAGGTCATTCATCTCTGGCGCATACGATATTGAACGTCGTGTTCACTGGTCAGCATTTATTTATACAGAATGGAGTCATTATGATAATGAACTCTATCTTGAAATACATCGAGAAAAAGTTAAGTATAAGAAAACCCCAGTAGATTATTTGGTACAATGGCTACAAAACGGATTTATTATTCACGACGATTATGGCACAGACCAGTATAATAGCCGTGATACAATTATGCCAAAAGACGAAAATATCAATTTCACTCAAGGCGCAGCAGATGTTGGTGTTCGTGGAATTACAAGTATTGCGAAGATGAAAGGCGATATGGGTATTAAAGATAATAATGCTCCTCAGTCTACAGCAAGTACAGCTCCACAGCCTATGACATTCGAACAAGAAACGACACCAATTCAGAACACATCAAGCTTACCTTCACTGATGACGGAAATACCAAATACATTTGGTATGAATTTCTTCTCAGTAGACGTTCCGACAGCATTCACATATTCAAATCCTTTCGAAATGAACAACTACAAGGTTACTTTCCAAGGAAACGATACAATAGAATACATTATGCCGGATATAAGTTACGGTGTAACACCGTTTAATTGCTAATCACAATCCAATTCACTTATATATTAATATAAGTGAATACCAATTAATCAAATTAACCATTAAGGAGACAAAAAATATGATCGACGTTACACAGCCATTTGCAAATTTTGCAAGTTTCTTAAAGAATTATACCGCAACCGTATTCTACGGAATCACATGCACAGGTAAAATGTTTACACTGGCTCCAGAGAATTCTGTGATTGCTTCACAGATGATGGGCTCAATCGTTAACAATGGTGCAACCGGCGAGCAGGCAGCAGCTGCTATGGGCGTAAATAGCTATTCAGGAATATTCGTTCTTTCATGTGGTAAACAGAGTGCCGATGTGATTTACAGTTCAGTCATCGATGGCAAATGGTTTAAAACACCTACACAGGGTGAACCAGTATACATCGATGATTTAAACGTAATTCTGTTCGCAACCGAACAGGAACGTTTCGATGCTATCGACAAATATGGCGATGCATCAAAGCTCGTAAAAGCAATGGCAGCAAACGCATTACCATTAATCAACGGAAGTTACATCGTTGTCTCATGTTTGAACAAAGATGCGCATTTCTATATGGTACACGACCGTTCTGCACATGAGCTTCCAGCCGAAACAGACACCTCAGCAAGAGACTATATTAAGAAATATGGCATTGAACCAGAAATGCTCGAAACACATTACGTATTTATCGTAAGCACAATTTTCAGAAACGGCCTTTCAAAGAAGCCTGAATCGACAACACCATATACAGAAATTAAGAGAGTAGAAAAGAACTCTCTTATCAAAGGCGAACCGCTCATCTTCCAGAATATTGGAGTAGTATTATTCGAATCTGTTGACAGTGCAAATGAATTCTTAGAAAAATACGGAATTCTTAGCAACTATCTTGTAAAGACAGCCCTTGATGCAACTCATTCTATCAGAGACAAAGAGCTTGAAGAATTGAATGAACGTGTTGCTAAAGATAAACGCGGAATGGTAGAAACATTCGGAATCATGGGCGGTTCTTCAGCAGTATCAGTTTTGGTTGAAAATCTTATCAAATCAGCTAACAGCGATGACAAAGATGCGAGCAAAAAAGCAGTAAAGGCTTTCATTATTGGTATTCTCGCTCTCGGTTCAGTATTCGGCGCTTACAAAGCTTACCGTTACTGGGATAAGAAGAAATCAGAAAAGAAATAAACTTTAATTAAGAAACGGGGCCAAGCGCCCCGTTTTGTTTTTTTTAATCAACCCCTCAAAACAAATAGTTAATATAATCTTGTGATAACAAATTAATTTTATAGGAGAATAAAACAATGGAAGAAACAAAAACTTCAACAATCGAGAACGTAAGCAACGCTCTCAATGACAGACTCACAGCTATGGAAGCAAGAATTTCAGAGAACGAAGGAAACATCGCTTCTCTTGGGTTAATTGCTGTCCTCGGAATCACATTTGGTGCACTTGGTGGATTAGCCATCTGGTCAGCTATCGACAACCATCGCGATAAGCAGCGTCTGCTCGAAAACAGAGTCGACCGCATTGCCGATACTCAGAGCGAAAATGTCAATATTGCAAACCAAAATGCTAGCGTCATTGAAAGACGCGAAAGACGTCTTGCAAAAGCTTTAACAGCTATCGGTGGACGAAAGACAGCTGAAATCATCATGTTCGACGATGACGACGAATCTCTCGGTGACCAGCAGCGTCCACGCAAATGGTAAGCGTTCTTAATTAATCGCAACAAATAACCCTCTTAATCGAGGGTTATTTTTTTTCTCGTTATCCCAAAACATTATACTGAATTTAATCTTTTTTCGAGGATACCGCATGAACGAGTATTACAGAAAAATAATAAATGAAAGTAAGATAATACGACACAAGAAATATCGCTTTGGCGAAATTTTCCTCTGTGAATTTAAAAACACTACTCTTAGAGCAGTACTGGTTTTCGATAATTATGGAAATCTGATAGATTCTATTTGCAATCAGTGCAACGGCAAAGTTAAACACAAAGCCGCATTACAGCTGAATAGAGAATATAAAACAAGAAATGCCAAACTTATGATAGGAATGTACTTTGAAATAACAAGTTATCATGCTGTTTAGCTAATTCCTAAATTCGTTTTAATAATATATTATACATAGGATACACTAGGGTTGACCTAGTGTATCTCTTATATTGTATTTGATTAAAAACTTATATAATGTATCACTAAGTAAATTATCTCGAGGAGAACAAATATGCAACAGAAAGGTGTAAATGATAAGTGGAATGGTAAAGTTTACGATGAATCCACTATCGAATCACACGATGGTCTCGAAATGGTTCGTGTAAGACCAGAAGTATTTATTGGTCGACGAGGAGCAGAAGGTATTTACAAAATGTTCCTCGAAGGTGTAGCGAACGTACTCGATGAATATAATGCTGGACGTTGTGAAAACATGTGGATTAATGTAGACACAAAGAACAACATCTGGACAGTTCAGGACGACGCATTCGGTATTCCTATTGGAAAATTCCACGATATTTGTACAAAACTCTCAACCGGCGGTAAGTTCGGAAAATCTTCTTATACATTCTCTGTAGGTCTTAATGCTATGGGTATGAAAATCCTCAATGCATTAAGCACAAAGTTTGTGGTAGATACTTGGTTTAATGGACAACACGGTCACATCGAAACACAAAAAGGTATTGAAAAAGACTTCTATGTAAAAGATGACAAAAACCATCACACTGGTACAACAGTTCAGTGGAGTCCAGATATCGAAATCTTCGAGGAACTCACTGCTAACCCTGAGCGTTATCTTGAATACATCGAAGTAAACTCTTACATTAACTCTGGTATTAAAGTTCATTTCATATGGGATGGAAAGCTTACAGAATTCTATCATCCAGATGGAATGGTTGAATATTTTAATTCAAGGGTATTGAAAGCGCGAAAATTTCATGTAGTCACAAATCCAATTAATATTGCAAACAAAACTTCTATTCCTAACCCAGCCAACGCAGAAAAGCCTATCAACATGGCTTACAATCTGTTCATCACTTGGGGTGAAAATGTAAGAAGCGAATACGCAGAGTCTTATGTAAACGGTTTGAAAACTGTAAACCACGGCTCTCACGTTACAGGTATTCACATGGCTGTAACAAAAGCTATCAAAGACTACATTACTAAAAACGAATTGCTTCCTAAAAACGCAAAGTTTGATATCAATGGTGATGACATCCGCGAATCCTTAATCTTATTAGTAAATGCAAATCACTCGGACCCACATTATACAACACAAGTTAAAGATAGTATTGATAACAACAACATTCAGACTTTCATAAGCAGTTCTGTTTATCCTGTATTACAGTCGTGGTTGGCAGACAATACAAAGCCTGCAAACGAAATCTGTAAACTGGTTATCCGTAGTGCAAAAGCACGTGCTGCTGCTAAAGCTGCTAAAGAGAATATCATCAAAGCTGGCGGTAAAATCAACACTGTTGGAATTAACCCTAAGAAGTTCAACGGATGTAAAAGTACAAATCCAGAAGAGTGCGAACTGTATATCGTAGAAGGAGACTCTGCTGGAGGTTCTGCTAAGGAAGCTCGTGATACGAACTATCAGGCTGTCTTCCGTATTCGTGGTAAAATCCAAAACGTTCTTAAAAGCAATAACCCAACATTCGCAGATGAACTTCGTATGCTCATCGATGTACTTGGTTGCGGTTATGGTCCAACATTCGATATCAATAAACTTCGTTTCCATAAAATCATTAAAGCAAACGATGCTGATAGTGATGGAGACCATATCGCTACTCTTATCGACGGATTCTTCTTCAAAGTATTCCCTGAAATTGTTCAGGCTGGATATCTGTATGAAGCGAAACCGCCACTCTATCAGCTTACATTTGGTAAAGCATCGAATGCAAAGAGTATCTTTATTCCAAATCAGCACTATTTCCAGAAAGCAATCAGTGCTATTGCAACGGGCGCATTCGAGCTTGTTACAAAATCTGGAATCGTACTGAGCAAAGAGCTTACAGAAAAATACATAAGTAAGCTCGACGGATATATTGATTTCATAACCGGTTATGCCAAACAAATGTGTCTTATGAGTTCTATCAATCCATACAGTCCAGAATTACTGGAGTTCATTGTTCGTTTCTACAGCGATTTAATAAGATGTAATTTCAAACCTATGGAAAGACTTGGCTGGGACGTAACAGTTGTTTCACAATCGGAATCACATTTGCATCTTAATTTTGATAAAGATTATGAACACTACTTCGTGGTATTGGATTCTCTGTTCCACAAAAACGTGTACTTGCCAATCTGTAAGAAGCTCTCTAGTATCTATCTTATGGATGTAAAATTCAAAGGAAGAAACTCTGGAGAATTCTATGGAGGTTCATGTTTCAGAAACGCTTTATTCCTTAATGAATTGTTAATGGGTAAAGGAATCCAGGTATCTCGTCTTAAAGGATTAGGTGAAAGTGACCCTGATGAACTTCGTTACTACATGTTCAATAAAAAGACACGCGTAATCAACAAAATTCACTTGGACGACATCGATGCTGCCGGAAAAGCTTTCGACATATTCCTCGGAAACAATATTGAAGATAAGAAAAAAATGTTTATCACAGAGCACGATGTTAAATACGTAAGCGACGACTAGTAAATAAGCCCTGTGGAGTATTTTACTCCACAGGGTATTTTCTTTATATATTTTCTTTTTGTAATATAATATTTATAAGGAGTGTCAATAATGGCTTTAACAAATGAAGACTTGGATGCAATTCGTAAGATTGTAGACGACCGTGCTGTACAAACAGAGAAACTGATTTCGATGTCATTTGCACAGCTTCAATTCCAACTCACTGGACCTCACAATAATATCCAACAAATGCAGTTTCATCCAAAATCAGGAAACCAACTTCAGTTCCAGCAAAACAATCCGTGGGGAGACCCAATCAGCCAAAGATTTGGTTGGTCAGCACCAAATCCACTAATGCAGGCCGCCCTCAACAATAATGATAACGAGTTTGGTATAGTATTTAGAAAATTGGCAAGTGTTGAAAATCTTGAGGAGTCTGAATTTCCAAAAGATATGATCGACGAATTTGACAAATCATTCGGAAGCGTAATAAAATTCGCAGATTTTATCAAACTTTCAGTTACTGATCGAACAGAAATGATGTCATCAAAACTACAGCCGATTATAATGCTTAAAGCTAAAGAACAAATGGAAAAAGCAGGTATGACTATTCCTGGTTTGGTCGGCGACAATAAAGACGCAGGTGTATTCTAATCAAAGACAAACAAAATAACTCTCCGGTAAAAGAGAGTTATTTTTTCATAAAAAAGAGTACCTCCTTTTATAGGAGGTACCCCCAGAACAAAAAGAGGAGACATTACCGATACCCCGTTTAATATCAGCAATGTGCGTATAAATCAATCGACCAAAAAATGTGGAGGTACACAACAATACAATCGATTTAAAAATATCTAAGGAGGCACTTAGAATGTTGATTTATACCTACAGTTAATCAAAAATTTTATACGAAATCTTCGCAATCCTACTTAAATGTTAACGTGCTATATTTTTTATAATGAACAGTGTTCTTTCTATATATATTCTGACCTTGAGAAGTGGGTGTCTTCTTTAATAAACGCTTAAACAAACGTATGATAGGAGGAACTATTTTGGCAGATGAGTCTAAAAACCAAGCATCTCTGAAAATGGTTGAAGAGTTTTTCGAAGACATCGCGAATCATTACGTTACCGACCCAGAAAAAAAGAAAGAAGCTCGATGTAAATTAAGAATATTTGAGGCGTTTTTTGAAGATCTATATTCAAGAACAAATAGACTCGAAAACAAACTCGAAGAAGTTCTTAAGAATAACGAGAAGATTGAAAATATTCTTGAAAAGGTCGATAATTTAAACGATAATTCTGATATCGAAGATATGAAGCGCGATATAAAGACAAACGATGAAAAGCTTTATGATATAACCTCAGAATGCAACGACATCAAACGCGATGTCGACAGCAACAGTGACAAAATCAACGACATCAAACGCGATGTCGACAGTAAAATTGACGACATGGAACGAAAAATTAGTAGTATGGAAACAGATGTATACAACCATGGCGTTGATATCAGAAGTATAAAAGATAACTTGGGTTATTAACAAAATACAACCACACGGGTATTATCCCGTGTGGTTGATTATTTTTATTTCTTTTTTCTTTTTTCAATATATTCTTTTGCTAAACGCTTAGAATATTCAAAAACAATTTTCTGAAGCCATCCTGTATGCCAAATACTTGTAACCATACGGTTATCAACGGATATCAACGAGAATACTACATCGATATCTTTGAAGTCTGTATCTGCTACACGCTTTGGAACAATCTCTTCAGGAATAACCTGAGTTATTACAGATTTAAGAGAAGAGTTTACGGTAATCTTATCACCACCTCGTTTATTCATATCGTGACGAATGTAGTACTCAATAAGAACACCGCCTTCTTTTGGCATCATAGCGCCATTGATAGCGTTACCGTTTCCATAAGGAGTACTTACTTCAATCTCATGACGAGATGCTGATGGAACACCTGTCTGTTTCTCTTCATAATCAATCTGGGCTTTCTTTTCTTTGATGTATTGTTTTACAAACTTCCTCAAAGATTCACTCATTTCATCTGGGTCACATGTCCAATATACTTTGATATCAGAAACAGTTCCGGTGTAGTTTGCCTCACCCTTGTGTCGAGTAAGTTTATCAAGAATAGAATCATCTGGAGAACCGAGCAACTCAAGCAAACTCATATCTGCATCAGGGTCTTTCTGGTCTTCATACAGCAACAGTGGGTCACCATATTTTACAAACTCTCCTTTCTTAACACTACGAACAAGGTTTGACATTGAACCAAGAACAATCTGTTTACGTTTGATAACTGTACCACTAAGTAATTCAGCAAACTTCTGAGAAATACAAGAAGAGTCTTCCTCAGTCATCTCGCCTTCGAGAATAGCAACTTTTGCAAGTGTACCCTGTGTGTACATCAAACGTCCCATATGTTTCTTAAAGAAATCTTTATTGTAAGTAACTATATCACCCTTCTTAAGCGTATCACCAACCTTGACATTGCATTCAAGATTGTTAGCCAAGAAGAAATCTGAGTTTCGGATAAATCTATTTCCATATTCTACACGTTCAGAAGTATTATCAGCATATTTGATTACGATGAATTTATTTACTTCATCAATACCAGTTACAACACCATTCTTTTTTGCTTTATAACCATAGTCGTCGCCAATCTTATCAAGAACAGTCTGTTCAAAACCGGTTCCTACAATTGGACAATCAAAGTTATTTGCCGGAATAACGTGTTTTGTCTGGGCAGATGCGAAACCAATACGTTTAGGGTCATCACGAGTAATATATGGAAGAACCGCTTCTTCTGCTGTAAGCAATGAACCTGCTTCAATTTTTGAAATCTCAGTATCTGTTTCTGGACAATCAATGTAACCACGTGTAGAACGAATACGAGGATTAAGGGTCAACTGACGCACAATACCAACTGTAGAGTTTTCTGGGTTAGAAATGCCTACAGTACCAATAGTACTTCTTGTCTGTCCACGTCTATCAAGTTTGAAGGCGCGGTCTGAGTTAACACCCTGAGGTCCTTTATAAGTAATACAAGATTTAGCCTTAAGTTCATTAAGTGGGTTAGTAGCATCGTAGTTATCAAGAACCAACGATTTGTTAAGCTTCTTAATAATATCATCTTCTGGAATAGAGAACGCAAATCTTTGTTTACCTTTCTGCTTATATTCACGATATGCTTCAGAAATAGATTCGTACAAATAACTGTTAAGCATTTCATAATCACGAATACGATAGTTTCTTCCGTCATTTGGAGGGAGGAAGTCATTGTCAGCAAGAAGAGAGTTTGCATACAAGAAGATTTCAAGGAAGTCCGTTGGCTGACCCAAATCACGAAGAACTTCTTTTGTAATAGGGGTCAAAAATAATTCCTGAAATGCTGTCCAACCTTTATACAAACTTCGTTTATGGAATTTTGTATAAATAAAATCAAGATAAGTTCCAAGTTCATCGAGGTCAGAATAATTGAGATTGTCTACATCAAGGTTTGCGAGACCATTGAGAAGCAAAGCATTCTCAATAGGATACTGATTGTAATACAGTGTCTTATCCTTGAACTTGATTGAAGAATATTTTGTAATATCTTTATCGACTGGGAACTTTTCTGTGTTATCTACCAATAAGTAATCAGTTTGAGATTTTTCAAGAACCTTACTAAAAGTAAACAATGCTGAAAGGAATACAATAAGCGGAACGTTACTACTCTGCAATTCGATCATTGTAAACATCTTTCTCTTAGGAACAGTTACAGATTTAATGAACTTATCAAAATCATCAAATGCACCTGCTTCTCTAATGTAAGAAAGAATTTTTGCAGCCACAGAATCGGAAGAGTTCAATACGTCAACGTCAATTACACTAAAATTACTATCGATACCAATTGGCAAACGTGTCGATTTAAACTCATAATTCAATTTACGAACTTCAATTTCGTCACGAATTTCTTTCTGGTTCAAATAGAAAGTAGTATTTGATTTCTTAGTCCCAATCTCAATCTTATAAATAGACTGAGCCAAATCATCATACTCGATAGTAGTGATATAATTTCCGTTGATTTCAGAACTATCACCACGAGTAATCTTTACAGTCGAAGCTCTTTCAGGGTCACTCATTACGCACAAAAGTAATTTCTTAAGTGCAACAGTGTTTCTATTAAGAACAGTACCCTGTCTAAAGATATGTGTCTTGTTATAATCTGAAACAAGATAAACTTCATCAGCATTTGTTTTTGTAATCGGTTTAAGAATCCACTGTTTCTTAAGAAGCTTCTTATTTCCATTGAGATACATGAATCCATCACTTGAAACTTTAGGAAATTTAAACTGTATTTTGTGTTTACGTTTATCATCTCCTTCAAGCTCAAAGTTATAGAGTTCCATGTCGTTGAACTGGTCCGAAATATCTTTCTTCTCAAATCCAACTATACTCATATTGATACTCTTATCTTCAGAGAATGACTTTACAATATTAATCATATCATACGACATTGTCTTATTGATATAAGAAGAAGTCATATCTTTCAAAGTAGAATAATTATAACTGTTGTCCTTAATCTTTGCATTAGACTTTGTCGAGTCAATCTGAATAGCAGAAGTATCTTTAAGAATCTGCCCCATAGTTCGATTGTCAAACTGAACAGATTTATATTTTTCATGAAGAGCTTCAAGACGAGCCTGCTGTTTTGGATTCAGCCTATCTTTTGGAAGAGTATTCTTCTTAGCTTCATCGATAATTCGCTGCTTAATAAACTCGTTGTTACTATTATTGATATTCTCAATAAATTCACGAGTATTTGAAATCTCATTCTCAGTTTCTGTAGGAGCTTCATCAACTTCTGCTTCTGCCAAATCCTGTTCAATTTCATTAGATTCAAGTTTCAATGAATTAAGAATATCATCAATCATTTCATCATCGTTAGATGTACGACGAGCTCCTTGAATATTGTTTTTAGTCGAATCGACTTTGAGTTTATAACGAAGATTGTTCTGTTGGGTTTTTATCAGAAGTTCTTTTTCACGAGCTTCTTCGTTAGACTTTTCATCAGCAGCCACTTTAGCAACTTCTTCTTTAACAGCTGGACTGGCGTTTAAAGGAATTGTCTCCTTAATCTTAGAAGAAGTTTCAACTGGTGTCGTAGTATCAGATGCCACAACACTATTGTTTATATCCGCATCAAGTTTGTTTTTATCACCAATAGTCTTATCAAGCTTTGTTTCGATATCTTCATCGTTAACAGAAGCATCGATTACTTTATCAAGGTCAACGCTATTGATAACGTTTCCGTTCATAGAAAGAATAGCTTTCATAGAAGCTTTGATAAGACGATAAATCGTATCAAATTTATACCCTTTCTCTTTGAACTCGATAGGGTCTACATAGAAGCCGTATCTATCATTATGAATAAAGAAAACAAAGTTGTCAGTTGTATTAATTTTTTCATTAAGAGCTCTCTGAATAAGACTTCCGCTTATCACATCACCATTAAGCATACCAATGATAAACTTGCTCAAACCAAGAGCAATACTATCGTTTTCATTTTTACGAATAGCGTTTGGTATCTTAGTAATAGTAGGATTCATATACAACGAAGCAATCTGTGTATTAGCACTCTTAATAGGAATACTAATAATAGCTCCACTAAATATAGACGACATATTTGGCATTGTTGTAGAGAAATTGCTAAACATGTCGCATACCTCAGGATTACTACCGAAATACAACTGATAAATAATCTGGAGAATTAAATCCTGTGATGATGGTAAAACATTTGGTCTAAACAAGATATTTTCTTTAGGCCAGCACATCGACAATAACTTGGTGTTATCGATAATAGAGTTCTTATTATTTCTAATGAAATAAGCAGGAGCGTTTGTAAGTGCAGGGAGCACTCGTCTAGCATCATCTGTCAATGCATTCAAATCTGTCTGTGTAAGCGTAATCTTACTACCAGGAAGGTTTACATTCTTGTATTTAAACTTCTTAGCAGCGATGTAATTGAACATCATACGCTTATACATATCTTCGCCAAAGCATAACTTTACTTCATCGGCAAGCTCTTCTACAGAAGTAACAAGCGGAATAAAAGCAATGCCTCTAAATTTCTTAAGTAACAAACCTGCTTTATTGAAAGATTGTGAAGAATTTTTAATTTTAAACAAACGCCCCATTTTTACGGACGTAGGTAAAAGCTGGGAATATGCTTCTGCAGAAACCACAGGAAACATGTTTTCTTCAAAAACAGATTCAAAGCCTTTATGATAATTATCACGTATATCGTTTAAGGATTGGATGTCCAACTCAACCATCTTTTCCTCAGGCAACGGAGTAAACTGTTCTTCTAACATATATTTTCTCCTCTATAAGTAGGATATTTTCAATATTGTTCATTAATTTGTTTTCGACTTCTTATAGGGATATCTTCTATAAACTAACATTAACGCGTTGTATCTATATTTTATAAAAAGCTTTCACATTATAATGACTTGTGAGAAGGTAAATCTTTAGCAGCAACGTGCTGCTAGAGTACTTCTCTTTTATATACAAATTAAAATCGAAACGGCAACATAAAGCCGTTTCAAATATATCCAATATATGTTCCTTGTAAACTAAAAAAGAATAAAACGATTTTAAGTTATATATTAACAATTTGAATTATTTAAATTGTTAAATCTCAATTTCAAATATTCTTATATTCTTAATTTGATTGATTTGTTAAATAATTAGACTATGATATTGTTCGATTTTTCAATATCATAAAGCCTTGTTGTAATTACAATGATGTGTTAAAAAATACCTTCATTGTTAATATACCCCAAGGTATTTGATGGCAGGACTTTTTTCTTTTACGGACCTGTAAATTAATATATTATTTTTATGTGTAGAAAGGAGTAAAATATGAATATTATTGCAAGAATTATAAATTTCTTTACAACAAAAAAGATTACTTTATTTAAAACTACAATTTTTGGAAAAACTATAAATATTTCTAAAAGATATACAAGAGAAGAATACAAAAAATTCAGAAAACAATGGCATTTAGACGATTATAAATAATATCTCTTACAAAAATTATATAAGATATATCTTCATTTACGTAAATATATCTTATAATTACAAGAATATCGATTAAATAAAACAAATTATCAATTCTCCAAATAGCACACAAATAAGGAAAATGAATCATCGAATTGGATAACAAATAAATACAAAAAATGAAACAAACTAAAAACACCTGGAATAAACCAGGTGTTTCTTTTTTATTATTTTTTCTTGAATATAGATGCGATTCCAGATATATCAATATTTTCAGCAGTCTTAGAACCATATCTACAGAATACATATGAAATAAAACACGATAAAGAAACTTCAAGCATTTGACTTTCGTAAAAATTAGGAGAAACTTTTTCAAATTTAAGATTTTTACAATAAGAATCAAATACGATTAATAAAATTCCTATAAATACAAAATCAATTAATAATTTTATCAGATAACTGATTTTATATGAAGGAACTCTATAATAGTTTCCAATATCAGTATTTGCAGATTTAGTAAATCCTCTAGTACATTCAGAAATACCGATTCCAAGAATAACTGTATTCATAGCTTTAGGAAATACAATTAAACTTATATCTGGATACTGCAAGTTATTTACATACATTACTACAAGATTAAACGAAATAATTATATAATACAAGCAAACAATTTTAAAAATGATTATAATGTCGCTCATATTAAAAGCAAAGAATTTATCTTCAAGAGTGGTTTCTGTTTTTGTTAGTAATCCATCGGCCACTTGTTTGTCCTTCTTGAAGTGCGTAAATCACTTCGCTGAACGATTCGGTCTGTAAACACGCCGGCGTTCAATTTATCGATAGAAATTAATTCTGATTTGACACCAAGAAGAATACATGCTACACTTAAAGTTTGTTTCAATGCTTTTATTTCGTTTTCAAAATCTGCAGCTTCGTCAATTCCGCGTTCACCGAAATCTTTGATATCCATATCAGCGAGTGCAGCTGTGAATGCCTGGAGATTTCCAAGAGAACCGAGTACCCCAAGAATCTTATTTGCATTTGAGCAATTATTTATAGAATATAAACGATCGCTCTTTAAGTTGAACGGATATCCTTCTATAGACCATTGCAGAATTGAATAATTCATAATATTTCTATTATAGTTAACAATTTCTGAATTTCCACCCATTCTGTGAATCATATCGCCAATAAAATAACGGTATGAACGGTCTTCAGGGGCAAAGTATGCCGATAACTGACTTAATTTCGCAAGTATAGTGAATAGTAAATCGATGTCGGAATCAATTCTTTCTCTTATATTGAACTGGTCAAATGCATCAAGAAGATTACCGAATTCATCGATTCCAATTTTCATTTTTCCAGAAGGGTCAAGTTTAAGCTTATCATCGATAGTTAATTCAGTGTGAGTTTTCATAAGCTTCTTCAATTCTGGATTGTCTTTTACTTTTTCAAGAACGATGTATTTGTTTACAACGATATTGATTAATCTAGGAAGGTTTTCGATAATTTCGTTGTATTCGTTTCTACAAAGGTCTATTCTTTGTGTAGGACAATTGTTCAAATCTGTTGAGAATACTGGGTTGTAATAATGAAACAATACATCCAAATCTCTTCCAAGAATTTTTACATAGTCCATGCCAATTAAAGTAGGCATGAATTTTTTGATAGCATCAAATGTTGTGATTGTATCTGGTAAATCTTTTATATTGAATCCGAAATATGTTGACCCATCTACGTCGCACATAGTTTCAAATAATTCATCAAGTTTACCAGGAGAATCTCGTTCGATGTCGTCCAAATAATTGCCATTCTTATTGACAATTCTATAATTTCCAGGTAAGATAATTGTAAACCTTCCACCATCGTCATGAACTTCTTCTATATCGACAGTATAAGTTTTATCGTCTTTCTTAACTTGGATTTGTGCAATGTTTGACATAATTCCTCCATAGTTAATATGCTCATTAGTCATGTTTTTTTAAACAAAACGTTACATCTATATAGTAATCTTCGCTTATACGAAAATTGTAAAACTCTAACCATAGGTACTTAATTAAGGAGGTACATTTAATGTCTAACGTTGTTGGTCTTTCGCGTCCAAGTGTTGGCAATGTTCCTGGAAAACCTCAGAAGTTTTCTAAGACAGGAAATGGTCATCGCAACCAGAAACCTTATGCTGATATTTTATTCGGCGAATTGGTTTCGAAAGGTCTTATTGGAGAAGCAGACTTTGGTTCAAAGTATTGCTTTAACGTAAGTGGACTTTCGAAAGAACAGAAAGAAGAATTTGGAAAGGCAATCGGCTATATTACCGATAACACTCCAGACACAGTTTACAAGCAGAACTGGTGGACTTTCTTTAAACCACTTGATGAAGCAAGTTTTGCTGAAATGGAGAAAGTAGTTGAACTTTACAAGAAATATCCAGAAGGACGTTTCAATGTTTATGCTTCAGTTCGCCTTCCTGTTTGTTTTGAAAATGAAAATATTTTGAAAGATGATGCTAATCATGCATCTAAATATCCGTTTGGTGTATTTGGATTCAGTGATTCGAAGAACTATCATGACGTAGTTCGTGGCGCATTTGCAGTTTGTACAGAAGCTGCGGCAAAAACCTATGCTGAAGAGAACAACGAGTTCTTTAAAGTAATTGGTTCACAAAAAGATAAGATCGATATCGAACTTACTTTCAAATCTGCTGCTCGCATTTGCATCGTTGATGTTGCAAGTGAAGACCCAGCTGTAAGTGACAGCGAATCTGAAGAGACTTCTCTTTATCCAACAGTTACAACAAACGAAATCTTGTTCTCTGCATTTAGAAACCATTCTGAAGGCAATAGAAAAGGATTTATCGACAAGATTAAGCTTTCTCGTGTAGAGGTTGCTAATACAATCGTTGAATCTGTTCCTGATTACATCATCACAATGGCATTTGCAAAGAATGAAACAAAGCACAATTCTGATTCTGTATTGCACAATGCTGCTGATTTCCTTTGGGCAATCGGTGAAGACTACACAGCATTCAATATTACAGAAGAAGGATTTGCTTCTCGTCGAGTTGAGCTTAAACTCAATCCTGAACAGGAATACATTGGAGAAGAATATCATGCAGCTAAGGAAACCAAAACTGCTGATAAGAAAGCTCCAAAAAAATTTAAGTACAAGAAACCACATGTAAAATCTGCTCCAGTAGAAGAAGTTGTTCAAGATGAAGAACCTGCTACTCCTGCTGAAGATGAAGAAATCGTGGCAGATGACGCTGCTCCAGTAGCAGAACCTGTTCCAGAGCCAGCTGCTCTTATCAACAACGATGATTCTGAAATCGAAGTTGAAACGGAAGCTCCTGCTCCGGAAGGTAACTAAGAATGAGTTTGTCTAATTCCAGAATCGTCGCACATCTGGAGTTGGGCATATAAAATTCATAGAATCTTCAATAAAAGGAGAATACTATTATGGCAAAAAAAGACGATAAAAAGCCAGTAGCAAAGAAGACAGCTGCTAAAGCAGTAAAGGCACCAGCTAAGAAAGCTGCTCCTGCTAAGGCTCCTGCTAAAAAGGTTGCACCAGCTAAAAAGACTGTTGCTAAAGTAGCTGCTAAGAAACCTGCAGCAATAAAGGCACCAGCTAAGAAAGCTGCTCCTGCAAAGAAACCTGTTGCAAAGGCTACTAAGAAAGCTGCGCCAGCTAAAGGAAGTCATTAGGCCCACAAGCCGAGAACATCTAAATCTAAGCCGGTAAACGTTTCTTCATCGGGTGTATTGTTAATGCCTAAGAAAGAATGCAATATTATAGCTAAACATATTCCCACAAAGCATGAAGTCAAGGAATCGACTGACGAGATGCTCAAGGCGATTGCATTCTCAGAAAAAGAACCGATTAAAACGGCTGCTTCTGCTGCCAATAATCACAAGAATACTGAAGTCTTAACAAGTGTTTTTGATACAAATAAGGCTGCTGTAAAATGCCCTGCGGGTAAATCAGTTGTCTTTGAAGATTTATCTTCATTTACATCAATTTCACAAGATAGTAATTCTGTATAATAAGATTATTTCATGAAATGATTTTCTTTAGAGCAGAGTGCCTAAATGGCACTCTGTTTTTATTTTGTATTTAAAGTTTGACATTGATTTGGAGGATTTAGAAAATGCGATCAAATATTTTTATTTTCGAAGGAGCAGATGTATCTGGAAAATCAACCCAGATGGAAGCCGTCAAACAAAGTCTGCTTCATAAAGGATACAAAGTTGTATCTTTCAAATATCCTGATATAACCCATCAGACAGGTAAAGATGTGTACACGATGCTAGCAGCAGACCGCTCAGTTTATTGCGACCCAAAAAATATTGCTAAAATTTCAATGTATAACATGATGAACAAATGTGAAACTCTCGATAAGCTTAAAGAGGCTGCGGATAAAAACGATGTTGTTTTAGTAGACCGTTGGATAATTTCATCTTTGGTTTACGATTATGCAAGATTGAATACTCTTGTTGAGACTGGCGGAATTAAGCTCAACGCTAAATTCTGTAAAGTAATGGAATTGTTTACGGACGTAATCAATAAGTTTACAATTGCAAATATTGAGTACGCAAAGATTTTCTTTGGACAGGAAGCTCTTCCACTCAATCACTTTATTTTCCGTGAAAGTAAAGCCATCGCTATGCTTAAAGGCGAAACAAGAGAATACGTTGCGACTGATAACGATACTGAACTTCAGAAATTTGTACGAGCCGCATATCGTACAATCGTGGATAGACGTGGTAAACTTGCTGTAGTTGAAATGTCTGATGAAGACCAGAATATTTTCCAGTCAGCATTGTTCCCTCTTAATGAACTTATTTCAGGATGCCAGGGAAAGAACGGATGTGTAATTGATATCGACGAGATTATCGATTACAATGCACATAAAAATCTCACCGCAGAGATGGTTTCGTCTAAAATAAATAATTTGGTTATAGATAAACTTGAGAAATATATTCTAACAAGGATATCAAAATAAAGAGGAGTTCTTATATGAATAATTTCATTGATTTCTTAAATCCTAAACAGGTTGAGAATTTCATCAATACTTACAAATCGGCTCTTGAACGAATTGTAAAGACAAATGCTATTGCATTAGAGTATCAGAAGAATCATGCTGATGATAAAACTCTTGGCCGCGTCGTTGATCTTAAAGACGCTAGAGTTACTGATTTGATTCTTACAGTTCCGCTTGGCTACGAAGCTTACAATTCAGCCACAAACAACTGTTGTATCGAATGGTACCAGGATGAACAGTCTGTCATCGAGTTCATTGATAAATGCATCTTTGATGTGAGTCGTGTAGCTAAAGATGAAAATGTAATCGCTGTTCTCGTTGACAAATTTAACGATTTGTTCTTGTACATTGCAGAGCACTTCAATGCAAGTCAGTTGTATAAAACAGGTGTGGCATTCCGTGCACATACGAATACTTACATTTCGTCTGAAAATGTTCGCAAATGTGCATTGATGGCAACTTGTGACGATAAAGAAACTGTCAATGGTACAAGCAGAGTTGTTCCGTCAGCATGTTTCACTACTGTTGACGACGCTCTTAAATTTATGCGTGAATCTTCTGGAATCGATTCCGCATCTGAATCTAAGATTAAAACAATGATTTTGATTTCTTCTATTATTACTAATGAATTTGACGTAGGTCAGGTTTATAAAGCATACTGTGAAGAAATCGTTGCTTGGACAAAAGATGTTGATCGTATTGAAGGAAAACTTTCCGCAGAAGAACTTGATGCTAAGTATGGTTTAATTTACCACACAGATTTCGGAATGTTCTTTATATACGCTTATAAGAATCTCTGTAATTCTGGCGATGTAAACACTGTTACCAAGCAGTATGAGGAGTCATATGACCCTGAAGTTAACGATGTAGAATTGAAGAAGCATATTGATGCCGAAGTTAAACGCATTCGCGAATATCGTTACTATTGTACACAGATGTTCCTCGAAGCATTGTCAGATGCAAACAGCATTAAACAGCTGATTCCTCCTGCACTCGCATTGTTTGTGCTTTCACATCGTCCAACAAGTAATGTAGCTGCCTTCCAGGTTCATGGCTTGTTCGAAGAATATTTTACAAAACTTGACGGCGCAACTTATCGTGTAAACTCTTGTTTTGTAAACTATGGAGCGCATGATGCAAAGGACCCAATCGACTTGAACTTTGCAGATTTGTTGCGTCTTGTAATGGGATTCAACAATTCTACTTCGGAATACAAGGCTGCCATTTATTACAAGAATCAGATTGATTTCTCTAAATATTGGAATGATGTTACATGGACTCGTTTCATGCGCTCAATGCTTTATACAATTAAGCTCAATGTTCTTAAACCAAATGCAAAGGGCGAAATGCCTGATGTAGGTTTGAAGTTTGATGGAACAGATGACCTTGATAAAGTAGTTGGATTCCTTGACAACGAAATCGCTGAAACACAGAAGATTTGCGATGAAATTCTTGCCAAGAGAGATCCTATTAAAGCAGAAGCTACTGCTCCTGGAGATATTCCAACCCCTCAGCCACAGGATTATCTTGAATACTACAAGCAGAAGATTAAGTCTCTTGAATCAACCAAAAAATCGCTTAAGGAAGCACAGTTCCGATACGAAAACAATGTCAACGAGCTGAACGATCTTGAAGTAGCAAGTGATATTGTTTACAAAGAACGTGTTAATACTCGTACTGAAGATTTCGGATATCTTCCTGGAATAAAAGATTTCATTGGAATGGATGAGGTCAAAGACGGTGAAACTCCTCTTTGGCCATCTCGTGTAGTTGATCCAGATTATTACGACGTAGATGAACGTAGTTCTGAATCTGCTGCGGCTAGCAGCTTGGAAGAAAAGAAGCGCATTGAGACACTTAAAGCTGGTGGAATTTTCAAATACGAAAATGATATCAAGAATAAGAACGGCTGTCTCTAATTGACAAACAATAATAACTGGCTCGCAATGAGCCAGTTATTTTTTACGCAGCAGGAATAATAATAATAGGTTGGAAATTATTGTCTTCAGAAGAGTTTCTTTCCTTTATCAGATTCAACAGATTAACAAAGTCTGTATAATCTTTGTTGACAATCTTGATATAGTTGTATTTCTTCGAATTGATAATCGCCTGGTCTTTAAGTTTTTCTTTAACCTTATCGACCGCTTGAATCTTTGGATGAGTGTTAGGATCATTGCCGCCATCTTTTATTTCGATAATGGTGATGAATTTGTCACCAATCAATATGTAATCTGGTAAATACCAATGACGTTCACCTTCATAAACATATTCGAACGTAAGAGGGCATTCCAAAAGATTCAATGGATTCTCATTTAATTCTAAATCGTACGTTCTTAAAAAGTCTTCTTCGAAACTTCCAACAAAGTTTAAAGTAGTTTTTTTATCGCCAAAAGTGTATGTTCCTGAAATGGAACGACCGGCTAACATCTGTTTTTGAGTCTCGACTTTTTTCAAACGTTCGCTTCTAGTCATTCCAATCTTCTTTACAAGATTTTTTTCAGCAATTTCTCCAGCTTTCTTTTTGCATTCTGGAGAACAGAAACGATTATAGTGACCAGCTTCTTCATTCCAAGCACATTTATTCTTTTTACATATAGTGCACAATTGGAAATCTTTATGATTTCTTGCATTAAAACAATACTGTTTAGGAGTAACTCCTTCCGGTATATTGTCTTTATGCTCTGTTGCAACATGTTTTAACAGGAACGCAAGAGAAGTGTATCTGTTTTTACAATCTGGACATTTATATTTTAATGGTTTATGGTTCTGGAGAGTTTCCATATTTTACTCCTTATATTGCATAAATATCACCTCTAGGTTATTTCATAATGATGTCATTTTTATTTATTTAACCTTTGATTTCATTGATATATTTTTAGGTTGTAAGGGGACAAAATGAAAGAGGCGGTATCTATAGCAACGAATGATTTTTATCTTCAAGCTAAGACTTCCATCATTGATAATATGATGATTAAAACGGATGAGAAAAACGTAACTGTTTCTCTCACTATTCCTATAAAGGATATTGGAAAGGTTGTCTATGATGACAATACTTTGAGTTCAAACGATGGTGACGTCATGAATCCGTCTACTATCAAGAAACTTGTTGGAGAATTTGCAGAGTCGTTAACAACAGCAAAGGATTTTAAAGAAAACAATCCTAATGTTTACGTTATGACTTCTGCAGAGTACGAACGTCTTTCTCGAAAGTACTCCTCTGATTAAGTTTAAAGCCGTTTATTGATAATTGTGTTTCGAAACAAAATTCCTCCCTAAATGAATTTAGTTCTTCTCTATTCGAAATACGAGTTATCCATATTGACCTCCTCGCCACACCTGACAACAGATGTGGCATTTTTTCTTTATTTTTTATAGTATATAGTAGATTTAAACCTGAAACATTTGAATGAAATTATTCATTATTACGAGGTTAATTATGAGTACTAAAACTGTAGACTTTGTACCAGAGTATAATGAAAACTTTGATTTTAAGAAAATTTCAGAGTATGATTTTCTCGCACAGAATGCTGCGCTCATACCTGTATTCAATATAATTGCCATGGAACGTGGCTCAAATCAATTGTTCCCTGATATGGGAGTGAAAGATTTATTCATGAGTATTCCTTTCCAGGAAGAAAATGAATGTCGTTCCACAGTTTTTAAAATTAGTTCAGCAATTAATCGATATGTTACAACAGCTACTGTTGTATCTATAGATGAAAAAAGAACAAATTGGAAAGAAGGCGATATTTCAATCAAAGTTGAAGTCGAAGGTGTTCCTGAGGCTATAGGACTTAGAATAAATCAGAGTGGTTTATTCCGAGTTCATAAATACTCTTTATATCAGCAGTAAGGTAGGTGATTCATTATGGACGAATTTGATGATATTGACTTTTCTGAGTCAGATCAGAGTGCTGCTGTTGAAGGAAGCACTAATCCGCTTAGAAATCCACGAGTTGCAAAATCAGTTACGGCTGATTATGACTCGACAGAATTTGATATTGTTTCGCCAGAAGACGCAGAACGTGAACGTCTTGAACAGATTAAGAAAGAACGTTTTGCTAATAAAGATTTTGGCATAGCTGTACGAAATATAGAACAGAATATTCTTGGACGTGAAATAACAGTTGATGAGTATGATAAAATGTGTCGTTCTTATGCAACTGCTCTTTACGAAGAAGATGTTAAGCTTACAAAGAAAGGTATGACGCTTGATCCAAATATTCGTCAGAAATATTACGAAGATTTGATAAACAATCGTCCTGTTAAACGAGCTCATCGTGGTTATTACGAACAACAGGAAGCATTTGCTGCCGATGATATCGGCAAAGAACTTGAAAGGGTTAAGAGTCAGCCAATTGGAGAGCTCGAGATTAAATCCGGTAAGCCTATAAACTATAATCATAAAGGCCAAGTTAAGATAACTGGAAACGAAAATGGTTTGGTTTATATTATAAACAATGAGAAAGATGTTAAGCTTTTGAACATGAAGAATCGACAGATTTGGCTTGATAAACGTTTCAGTGATGAAATTGCTTCTGAACTTGGAAACGGAAAAGCAAGTGTTCATGGTGCCGATGGTTTTGAGTGATAATGTGGGAGTGGAGCGTTTGACTCCACTCCCGTTTTTTCTTTATATATTATTGCTCCGATGAGGAGGTTTATATGACACATGACGAATATTTGAAAATTAAGAATGAGAGTGTTAGATTGTACAATGAATTCAATCATTTATTTATGCTAAATCAAAAGTACAGTTCATTGTACGGTTATTTTAATGAGTGTCCAATATATTTGATTTACGATTACGTTGACAATTTGTATAAGAAATACGATCGTGAGTTTTGTAATACTTTTAAAGACGCATCTGTTGATAAAAGGGTTGGGGCAAATTTGAGTAATTTTCATCGTTCGACACCAAATATTGGTTTAGAATATTATAATAGATTTTATCAAGAATATTATATTATAATAAATAAAGCTTTTATTAATTGTGCTGGAAAATATAAACACGTAGTATATGATAAAGTTTTGTTTCACGAGTTAGGACATATTTTTAATAAAGATAATGGACGCGTGTGTATACGATATTGGCAAGGTAAGAAATATGTAAAACGTAGTAAGGAGCGTAGAGCTGATTTTACCGGAAAAACTTTATCGTATATGTTTGGTATTGATACAACATTTGATACAGTATATTCTCGTATATTAAAGCGAACTATAAATGCATATACTAGAAAGTGTGGTAAAAAAGAACTATGGTTAAAATCCAATTTGTTACTTATCAAACGTGTTAAACTCCTATACCGTTGAAAACTTAAAATTGATTAAGGAGAAAATATGATACACAAAATAGCTTGTATTTCTGATATACATTTCGGGGCAAGTACGATTTACACACATAGGTTGTACGATAACCTTCATAAATACTTTTTGGATAAGTTGAAAGAATTACAGCCTGATATAATAGTTATAGCCGGTGATTATTATCACTTCAAGTTGGCTATGACTGCCACAGAAGCTCAGCTTGGAGATAACTTTATGCGAGAGCTGTGTGCGACTTTCCCAAATTCATATATCCTTGTAATTAAAGGGACTGAATATCATGATAGAAACCAGCTTGGAATGTTTAAGTCTCTTGAGAATTCCAAGTTTAGAATATATGAAAAATGTACAGTTGATATGATTGACGACCTTAAACTTTTATTTATACCTGAAGAGTATTTGCCAAGTAAAGATTCATATAAAGAAGTATTGAATCCTGCTGAAAAATATGATTGGGTTTTCTTTCACGGAATGTTTGCTCATGCTGGAGCTTATGCTAAATCCACAGCGAGTCATAAATTTAATAAGATTTGTTTCTCGACAACGGACTTTGCAAATAATGTTTATGGACGTGTGACTGGCGGACACATTCACGATCCGCTTACAAAAGATAATGTTGACTATTGTGGAAGTTTTGATAGATGGGTTTTCGGTGAAGATTTGGTCAAAGGATTCCGTTATTATGAATATGATTCTGTTGCTAAGAAAGTTTTGAAGAACGAGTTTATTCCAAATGAAGGTGCGGTATCTTTTGTAACAAAAAATTACAAAGAATTTAATTGTACTAATATGGATGAACTTGTTAAGCAAATAGCAGAAGAAGCTTCTAAGTACGATAACTTCAGAATCAAGATTGGGCGAGATGATACTGTGTCTGATGTAGAAGTTCAGAATCTTGTAGCAGCATCGTTGCAGTTTAATAACGTAACGTTGTTGAAAGTTTCTCCACCTATTACAAACACTGTTACTCCAGAAGATATAAAAGAATCTGAAGAGCGTAAGAAACGAATGTCTGAGTTCGAAGGGCTGACCTTTAACCAAATAACGAAAAAGTTTGTTAAGGAAAATTTGAATGCTAATATAACTGATGAGCAAATAGCGGACGTTTTATTGAATGATTAAAAAATTAACTAGGTAGCTTTGTGCTACCTAGTTAATTTTTTGTTGTTATACGTTATTAGCAATCACGCTTACGTTTCTGTTGATTGTGTCAATCTTTGAAATAATATCTTCGATGTTTTCTGAAAGATTAGCGTTTGTAATCTTTTCAGCAGCAGGAACAAGTCTGTTTTCAAATGAAGCAAGTTTATTCAAGATTCCTTCAACTCTTGAAAGGTTTGTATCAGAGATGGTTCCGGCATCTTTTTCAGTTCCATCTGTACTTGTAGATTCACTGATATTTACATCGATAGTTGCAGCATAATTGTTCTTTAAGAATTTTTCGATACCACTTATAACAGTGGTGATAGGAACGTTTGTTGCATCCAGAAGTTTGATATTCAGATTATACACGTATGTGCTTGAGATAGATTTCGTTTTTTCATAGTTGATAATTCCATCCCAAACAACGTATTCTGCATAACTGTTATCTGAATTAGAATCAACTGCTCTACAGAGATAAATATTATCTCCGTTTCCATCAATAATAGTTTTCAGGTTTGTCTTTTCATCTTGATACGAGATGACACGTTCGTTTATTGCAAGAGCAGTTAAGTCGTAGTTTTGTCTGTCACATTCACTATATGCAAGAATAGAAGCTACTTTAACTTTTACGCCAGCGATAGTTTCACATTTTGTATACAACTGTATTGTATCGCCTACTTTTAATGAGTTTGACATATTGTATCTCCTTAGTTATAGGATTGAAAGATTTAAATTTCATACTAATGTCATTTTATAGAAGATAATGCTAAAAAATAAAACATTTTTTAACAATATATTGTAACCACGATACAAACCGACCGGTAAAAGGTTATGTATCGAATAAAGCTTTATTAACAACACGTGTTGGAGGTATTTATGGCAAGTGTAAGCCCTATCGAAGCAACTGACCTTAATGGTTGCGCGATTAATCCGAGTGACATTATTTCGGATGATCTCATTGGGTATTGCTCGTATGTTAAAAATCTTTGTACTGAATTAGGCACAAAGAATGACACAGAAGAGGGATATCAGAGTTTCTTGGATTTCCAGAAAGAAATTCAGGCAGCTAAGATTTCAACGTTTGAACCAGATGACATCCAGACAGATGACAACTTCCAGAAGATTGACCTTACTGGTGAATCAGCAGAAGTCGCTGTATTACCGATGTCAATGTATATGGGCGTCGATATGCAGATGCTTATGGCAAATGGCGGTGGCTATGGATTTACTCCATTCGATCAGACAGAAAACAAAAGTTATCTGTTCGAAGGAAATGGTTGTACACCGTTCGACGTTACTGGTTCTAATGCTGCGATTAACACAGACAATGTTGTGCTTAGCGCGTAAATAAACTTCCATAAAAGGGTCCGCTTTGCGGGCTCTTTTATTTTTTCTTTTGACTGTATATTGTATTCATGTAGCTTTAAAATGTATTATTGGATTAACACTATTTTGAGGCAAATTTTTAGAGGAGATTTCAAATGGCTATACAATTTCTTAATTCGATGTATCGTTCACCTAGACGAATGTACGATGCAACTGCTCATAAATACGTGACGATGAGCAACGACGTTTTGATTTATACAACCAAGAATACAGAAACTCTTGAAAGTGAATTGCATATACAGGAACGCCCCGGAATAAACTTTTATTTGTCAACAAAACCACAGCCATTTCATAAAGTTTCTATTCCGTTGAGTGAAGCTAGAAAGGTTCATGTAGCGTATGTAGATAGAGATAAGGAAATTGCACAGAGTTTAAACTGTCTTGATGAATATTATAATTCTGCAAAGAATGGTTCAGGCTATGATTTTAAGAAACGTCTTATGAAGAATCCAAATTTGTATCTTGCCGATATGAATATTGAGGATTATTATAAGACTTGTTTTATCATGAAAGAAGGCGAAGCAATTGCTAATAAATTCAGCATGTCCTTTTCAGATATCGAAGTTGATATCTCGACGTTGGAAGATGACTTTCCTGAACCAAGTGTTGCTCCATCGAAGATAAATCTTATTACTACAATCTATGCTGATACAATGGATTTGTATACGTTCATGCTTTATGATGAACGAGTAAAAGACGACATTGCTTGGATTGTAAATAATCCTGACGAGTACGTTAAGCAGTATGTGGATAAAGATATGCGTGAGGCCGGATTTAAGTTCCACATTAATGCTTATCGAACAGAAATGGATCTGATTAGAGCATTCTTTGATGTAGTTCACACTCATAATCCTGACTTCATGGCTTGGTGGAACATGCCTTTCGATATGCCGACGATTTTGAATCGTATGCGTCGAAACGGTTTGAACGATGAACAGATTGCAGATATAGTTTGTGACCCAAGAATTCCAAAGAAATTTAGATACTTCAAATACATTGAAGACCCTAAACGAAAGTTATATAATGCACAAGATGACGATGAAGAGGAAGAAGAGGAAGATGTTTCTAGTAAAAACTCTAAACAGAAGCCACATCCGTCTCGTCTTGTAGACTGGGTTGAGATTCCTGGAATCACACAGCATTACGACCAGTTGTCAATGTTTTCAAACTTGAGAAAACGAACTCTTTATCGTTCATATAAACTCGATGTAATTGGTGAAGAGTTTGCTGGACAGAAGAAACTTAATCTTGAAGATGCCGGATATAATATTAAGACTGTAAATATTGAGAACTTTAAGTTGTTTGTAGCATACAACCAGCGAGACGTTTTTGTACAGTATTGTATTGAGAAAGCTCAGAGAGATATGTATCAATACGTCGTATTCTCAGATAACACACGTTTGTCAAAAGGTCATCAGCAGAGTATTATTATTAAGAATAAGTTGATGTTGTACTTGCTTCGTGCCGGTGAAATAATGGGAAATGCTATTGATTATGATGTGCACTCTCCTATCCCTGGTGCGCTTGTAGGTCGACCTGAACTTATCGAACAAGGCGGTATACCTATAGGTGGACAACCGAGTTACTTGTTTGAGAATGCAATAGATCTTGACTTCAGTTCTCTTTATCCTTCAGTAATTATTCTATTCAATATTTTCAAGAGTTCATTATTTGGACATGTGACCGATATCCGAATTCCTGACCCAACGAAACCAGATGGATTTATTTCAATGGGCGATGGCGAAGGATTGTTCGAGATGTTGCAGTGTATTGACCAATCTATCTTTACGGTTTGTAAGGAATATTTTGGTTTACCTAGTCCAGAAGAAGTGTTGGCATCTATAACAGGATGTGCTGAAAAAGAAGCATTGAAACGTGCTGGAAAAGTTGCATAATTGTAACGAGGGGCTTATTGCTCCTCGTTATTTTTTATTTAAACTGATTATTAAATATTTAATGTAATATTGAGAAGAATAGAAGAACTTGAGGAGGTTCGAAAATGAATAAACTTATTAGAGTCTTAGTGTATGGCGCATTGGCTGTTCAGACAATTAAGATTGTTAAACAGTGGAAAAACGTTTATAATAAAGCTAAAGCTTTGAAGGCTGCCGCTGAAGATTATGAAATTGCAAATCTTAAGAGATGCAATATTGACTAGGAGAAGATAATATGGATTTGACAAAGGAACAGGAAAACTGGATGAAGATGATTAGACTTCGTGAGTTTAAAGATAAAGTCAATGAAGCTCTTGTAAACTTCGATAAATATTCAGCAACTGATAACTTCTTATTTATCTGTATTGAGCTTTCGCTTTACGGATTATTGGATATTCCTTTAACTCTTCTCTATAATTGGAAATCTGAGAATTTTGAAAAGATTCTCAATATCCAAGATGAGATTCCTAAGTTAAAAGATGAATTACAGGCCCTTACATCGACACTGTGATTGATAAACCCGGGTTAACCCGGGTTTATTTTTTTATTATTTATTTAACGTTTAAATTGAACTACGGAGTTGTTTTATGGGTAGAAAAAGAAAAATTCCGCTTGAATCAAAGACCATCAAGTACATGTATTTTATTAAGGTTGATTTGAAGGGCGAGGATGTGCTTAAGTTTGGTATTAGCAATAACGTTGTGCGACGCATGACCGAATACAATGACGCCAATACTGTAGGTCAACTTAAAGAAGTAAGAGATGTGTTTAGATGTGACCATCCTGAACGTATAGAAACTTTTACTAAATGGAAAATGAGAAAATACACAAAGCCTGTTATGAGTCAGGAATATTTTCCTATAGAGGATTACCAGTTGTCAAAAGATATTGCTAAGTCGTTTGCATCTGATTTAGGATATAGGATGAAAGAGACCTCTTTAACGGAAATAAAACTTGAAAGGAAAATCATACAGCAGGATAAATTGGAATATAAATTTAATAAAAATGGTGGTGTAACCCCGTTTGATTAAAAATGTGTAATAATACGGTTTTATGTATATATTATTCACATGTGTTAAAACTAATAAAGTGAGTCGGTGGGACCGATTCGAGGAGATTAATAATGAAGGACAGTTATACACGTTCTGAAGTTAAGAATGCTAAGCATGGAGCATCTATTGGAGGTTTCATTCTTGGCGCAGTTATCACATTGGCAGTTGGTGTTCTTGTAAAGAAAACAACTGATGCAAACATCGTTGACGGTTCAACAAACGTTTTCGATAGCCTTAAAGAGAAGACAAAAGAATTCATCGAATCTCGTAAAGGCACTACACGCGGAAAGCGAATCGTTTCTACAAGTACAAGTTCAGAGGATGAAGCATAATGGAAAAAATCACATCTACAAATGTACTCAAGCAGATTCAGAAACAGATAAAAAACTATTCTGAAGATGAACTTATTGAATTTCTTGATGTTGTAGACAATAAACAGTCAAAGTACAATAACAAGATTCAGTCAAGATTGAGCTCTGCGAAAGCAGCTGGAAAGACAATTCTGTGTGTTGATGGCAGTCAGATTTTCGGCGATAGCAATATCCTTGAGGATATGGTGTTTATCGATTGGGTTAACAATATTCTTTCGCAGAATGAAACTGCTGAAAAGAAAATTGACCTTTATATATTTGACAGCAGATGCAAGATACAGGAAAATGTAGATGCAATGATTGCTGAACTCAAAGACAATGGTTTAAACGAAACCTATTGGAACGATGTAAATTTCGTTTCAACGTTTGTTGAGGGAAGTGTGTTCGTTTATGCGAAGTCATATATCTTCCAGGGAAAATACCCTTCACTGGAAACTGTTGTAGAAATTTCTCAGCGTTAACAGAAGTTGGGTCCTTAGTGACCCAACTTTCTTTTTTTGTTTTAGGTATATATTTTATTTTTTGTAGGAGGAAGGGTATGAAACACTAGAGATAAATATAATAATTTATAAATTAAAAAACTTATAATTAAGTCATTGTTTACAAAAAAGAGGAACAAAAATGCGCGAATTCTTAAGTAAGTATTCTGATAGATACGATAATCTCAATGAAGATATTATCGTAAACATCCGTAAAAATGATTCTATCGTTGAAAAGATAGAGGAGATTTGTGTAGAGCTTGCAAAGTCTCTTAGCAAATATGTAGTTTATCTTGGATTCGATTGGGATGATGCTAAAGCTCGATTTAAAGAAGTAAACAGTACTTCTAAAAAGAGAGACTCTAAAACCGGTAAGCTTGAAAACGTTCGTTACATCAATTTGAATCGAACTTATTCTCGTCTTGCTGTGTTCCATTTCAGAGTTAGGTATGAAGACCCTAGAACCAAAGAAGTAAGTATTAACAAGGTTGATATGCCGATGTATATTCCGATTATCTACGACAACTATCATTATCTTATTAGAGGCAATAAGTGGAGTTGTCCATACCAGCTTACAGATGCGCTTACTTATCTTGGAAAAGGAAACTCTATTATTCTTCGAACTCTTACTCGAGCAATCAAACTTTCTCGTGAAGCTTCTGTTATTACAGATGCGCATGGATTAGACTATAAAACATTTACATTCTACACACACGTTTCAAACAAGAAGATTCCGTTCTTGCTGTATTACTTTGCATATTATGGATTCTTCCATACACTTGAATTCTTTGGTGTAAAAGACACAGTTAAACTGTACAACGATTGTCCTCTTGAACCTGATAGCGACGTTATCTACTTCAAGTTCGGACAGCTTTATCTTGGTGTTGACCGAGACGAGTTTAACAGAGTGTATGAATTGAGACAGCTCGTTTCAACTATTCTTGCTTTGGGAAGAAAGAATCTTATTCTCCAGCAGATTAGAGATGCTTATTACTGGCGTATGACACTTGGTACTTATGTATCTCTTACAAAATCTTACGACCAGGGTGCTGCATTGTTGACAACATTTGCTTGCTGTGTAGATGCTCGAACAAAATATAATATCGCTACTATTGCTGGTGGTTCACCAAAGACAAATTCATTTACAATCCTTCGTTGGATGTTCTTGAATTATTCTCAGTTATCAAATAAGAACGCTTCTATCTATAACAAGCGTTTGCGTTACGCCGAATATCTTGTTGCTCCTGTTACTCGTGAATGCCAGACTCGTCTCTATCGATTCTTGAAAACACGACCTAACATGCGTGATAAGAAACGTTTGATTGATGTATTCAAACCTTCACCAAGCTTACTCTGTAATGCTATCATTGGTAAAGTAAAGAATAAATCCCAGATGTTGAACGTTGCTAAATATTCTAATCAGGTAAACGATCTTGTTCTTCTCTCAACTGCGTTGAAGTGGACTGCATCTGGACCTGGTAGTGCAACCGAATATTCTGGACATCGTGTATCAGCTCATTTCAGAAATTATGCTCCGAATTACGTTGGAAAGGTAGACGTATTGGCTACACCAAACGGTTCAGTAGGACTTTCTGGAAACCTCTCTCCATGGGTTCAGGTTGATACAAAGAATCTTACGTTTATCAATCCAGCTGTTTCTAAACAGTATGACCAGAAACGTAAAGGTACAGCGTAACCAAATATAAGATAAAGTGAGTCTAACGCGACTCACTTTATTTTTTTGTTTGTCTTCTAACTTTTCAATGAAAAAGAGGTTTTATTATGGCAACAAAGAAAACTGAAACTAAACCACAGCTCCCACCTCAGAAAGGCAGAAAACCTTTTACTGATGAAGATGCCTCTGATATAAATTTCTTTAAAGAAGATGTGGAGGCAATGGATCGTCAGTGTGAAGAGAGTGAAAAGCTGTATACCGAAATACACGATTTATTCGCTAGTACAAGTGGTGGAGACTATGTTCCTCAGAGAAATTTGAGAGATATTTCTGAGCTTACAAAGTCGTTGACTGCAACACGTTCACTTTGTATACAGGCAGTTACAAGTCGCGTGTCTATAAAGAAAACTATATCTGACATCGTGGCTAAACGCAAAGGTATTGATTCTGAAGCAGATACTGCAGCAGAAACAGCTAGACGTATTGTAGAAGCTATTAATGCTAACACTGTAGCTGCAGCTGTAAGTAAAGCTATCGAAACATCTGACGGCGGAAAATATGTTCCACCTGCTGTAAATCAGAGAGATACTTCTACTGAATCTGATAAAGCTAAACTCGATAATGCTCTTGAGAAAGCGTTAAAGAGAGGCGATATTATGATGACTAAGAATGATAAGGCTATTGCTATTTCTAAATTCATTGTACCAAAGTATGATCAGAAATCAAAGAAAGTTGTAGCAGTGGATTCTCGTTCTGGAAAGATTGTAAAAGATTATCCAACTGAACGATTGCCAGGAGGCAATGTGTCTTCAGTTGAAAGTGATAAAGTAAGATTGGATTCTGGCATCACTGTTGGATTCTATGGAGAAACTGGAGGAAATTAAAATGGAAAGAAGATTAACTTTATTCGAAATGTCAACGATCTCAAAAGCTAGTAAAGTTTTTGGCAAATGTGTTAATGAAATGATTGCACACACCTCGATATTTAACGATGAGGTGCCATCACATTCGCTTTCTTATAAAGCTAGCGGAGTTAGTTTCAACGATATTGTTACTTATATACGTGCTAACGAAACACCTATGTGCAACTGTGATGAAACTGGTGTTATAACTTGTAATATTGCTCTTCCAAAATATACAAAGCGTAAGCTGAAATGGTTTGTGGCAAACATCGTTTCAAACGACGGACTTTGTTCAGGAAGAAAGCTTCGTGCTGCGCACATTAAATGGGCTTCTGAAAAAATGTGGGACGGATTTGGAAGATGTCGTTCTCGCAACAATGAGAAAAAATATATTGAATTTGAAGTTTACAAATTCCGTGTAACTCCAAATAAAGATGGTAGTTACAAACTTCAGGCATATATCAATATCCTCTCAAATTAGGAGATACTAATGGACTTCGATAAAGAACTTGGTGGTGTTGCTGTTGCCAAGGATAGAATATCAATGTATTTGTGTTATAAAGACATATTTGGACACAACGTTGAATCCAGAATGCAGGCAGCGTCGCAACAGATACTCGTTAGTTATGAAATATATGCTGAAAGTACCACTGAGGATTTTATAACTGACAAAGAGTTTGGCTCTGGACCAAAAGATAAGTTTGATATTTTCAAAACACCTGGTTCAGAAGATAGTGTTGCATCGGCAGTTATAGTTCGTGAAAATTATTCACCAGAGAATATAACTTCTGCTATTGAGAATTTGTGGGACACCTCGATTAAGAATATCGAAATTAAAATTGTAAATGCAAACGATGCTATACAGTTTAAAACTGATTTTATGGAAACGATTTTGAAAACGTTTAGTAAAATTAGTATTGATATGGGTAGTGCCAACTGCTATTTGCATTTACCATCTGTCTCAATGCATGTAAGTTCTCTCACAATTAAGAATGCAAATATTAAAACAGATGTTGTGAACTATGAGTTTGATGAAAACTTTACTATCGAGAATTGTGCAATTTCAACATCAAGTGAATCACAGCCAATGGTAAAGTTTGAGTGTAAGCGAGAGATAAGTGCTTCAAATATTTATATTACAAATCCTATTGTGCTTTCTCTCGTTTCAACAACTTCTCAACCAAGTTTTGATTGGAAGAAAACGTCTATAACACTTAGTACAGTTCGCGTTGTATTCGAAGATAAGACTCGTGCTGAAAACAAACGGTACAATCCTATTATCATGCTTACTGGAGCATATACTTCTCATGTGAGCGATATTGGTTCTGTTAAGGATATCCCAGATTACCCTCTTATACAATTCAATAACGGGCACGAGTATTTTGTATCTGATATAGAACGAATGGCTTCGATTCCGGTTAGAGCAAAATATACTGTTGGATTGAATGGTGTAGCGAAGTTTATGTTTAACGGCGGGATTTACAACACCGTTGACAACCAGTTTACAGATAATGTCAAGTTCTTTGAATTTGATGGAGTTCCTGTAAATTCTGATTATTCTATTATGAATTGTGATTTTCAAGGAATAAATTTCTCAAATCTCACAGGTTCAATGATAAGCAATCTCACTGTTTCTGATAGTAAGTTTATCGATTGTAACGAGTTTGCAAAATCTGGAATGTCTGGTATAAATAAACTCACATTGTCAAATGTATACGGTGAATTCGATAACGGATTTTCTGTTGCCGCATCTGAGATAAATGTTTTTGAAAGTGAGGTTAGAGTTAAAGATGGAAGTCTTAGTATAACTTGTAACGAAGGCTCATCCACAATACAGAATTCAAAGCTTAAGATAGATAAAGTTGAAAACGAATCGAATGTTATACGTCTTGAGAAACGATATGGTGGAACCGTGTCGGTTTACGGTACATCTTTTGAAGGACGTTTAAATGTAATTGGCGGTGACCGATTTGACAGTATAAAAGATTCGGATATAGTTCCTTCTTCAGTGTCAAAAATGTTTGCACAGTTTGAGGATTCTTATTTCTATCGAGATACTAGCTTTAGAAAACTCGATGGTGTTGATTTGAATAACTGTGTGTTCGTTATGCCGGATTCTATTGTATTCGAAGATATACCTGGTTTGAAATTCCAGACTACAATCAAGTATCGTGGAGCTAAAGTGAACTTTAAGGCAAAGAATATTTATTTTGGAGATTCAATTTTATCTCTTTCTGAAATGCCTAATAAAGCATCGTGGGACTTCGATACATGTGAAGGAACTGCGACCCTTTATTTCAAAGACGATTGTAATAAAACTGCTGCTGGAATTGTTTCGTTGGAAGATTCGGCACTGCATATTAAGACTTATTCTGAGTTAAAACGTACAGTTTCCGTTTATTCTAAAGGGAATAAAGGTTCTATTATTGAGGGCGGTGAAGAAAACAATGTTTCTTTTTCACCAGCAATGAACTCTCCAGACAGACAGAAGTTTAAGAGCTACAACTCAAGTACGTCTCCTTCGCCAGATGAAGACTACGTATATTACACAGTATAAACAAAAAATAACGTACCCTCATTACGAGGGTACGTTTGTTTTATATCTTGTAATATTTATTAGAGCGTTCCTGTAAAGGTTCAAGAATATTCTTACGCATAGCAGTATCTCTTGCAGCCGCATCTTCGATAGCGCGTTTGCTGCTTTTTGCAAACGCTCTGTATAACGCACCGTTTGTTTTTGCATCGTAAACGTAATCGTCATAGAATGCTTTCAGTGCATTTATCTGCTTTAAGATTTCCGTTTTTTGTTGTGGCGTTAAATCCGGATTATTATCCAGTTCAAACTTGCATGAAACGTAATTGTTGACAACACGTTGCATGTCAGAAGGATATCCGCACACAGCATTTTCGTAATCCGTTCTTAATCGTTTGTACTGTGAATAGAAATCGAACATTGGAGATTTATTTATTGTTTCAACCGAAGAATACTTTTTATTAATGTAGTATTTCTTCAATGCTGAAGCCAAATCTACGCCGACACCATATGCTTTTGCCATTTCATCAGCAAATGCTTCTTGTTTGATGTCATAATTTGTTTCATTGAGTGTTTCTATTTCTTTTTCTCGCTTCATAATTTTAGGAAGTAAGAATGGTAAAACGATTATAGAAAAGAATGCGTTTCCTATTCCATAAGCGAGTCGCTGGAAGAAAGATGGTTTATATTGAACCGAATTAGGAGCATCGAGCTTTCTTCTTCCAGAGTTCTCAAAGAATTCCGTCAAATATTTACTATCCGCATTTTCAGAATCGATAACGTTTCTTTCATCAACCGAGGTTTGACTAATCAACTGCTTGGCAGTTTTATTAATTTCTTCCTCAGTATTAGCTCGTTGTATTTCCTCAGCGATTGCTTTTGAAGTATTTTTGTCAAGTTCAAAGTTTCCTTTTACAAGACGATTTGTGTAGTTTTCAAGAACGGTTAAATCTACACCATCGAGTATTTCACACATGCAGTGACCAATCTCATGGATGATTAATCCAATGATTTCTCTACTAGTGTATTCGTCGTTCTTGAAAACGTTTATTGAGACGATGATATTGAAATATACTCCAGATTTATCTTTGAATCTGTAACCGTTTTTAGTTTCAACAAGTTCGTCGATTCCAGTTTTAAGTTTGTCGTAGTATTTCATTCCATCTTTGGTATAAAGCTTTGAGTTCCAAATTGAACCAATGCTATAAAAGTTGTTGGCAGAAGTATATCCGATTGTACATTTTTCAATATTGAAATTTGCACGAATTGTTTCAGCTAAAGCATTACCTTCAGCTGTAATCTTAGCCACCAATTCACTATTTTTGATAGTCGGATTTCTTTTAATAGCAGATATACACATCGACCTTATTAAATCGATGTGTGGTACCATACCATTTACCAACGGATTGTTTTCGCCAAAGAAAGCTTCGTTACTCTTCTGTGGTGTTGTCAGCTGCCGGTTGTTCATCATCTTTAACTGCTCCATAGATTTCGATAGCTGAAGTAATTACAAGACGAGCGTCGTTTGTTACGTTGATAGGAGAGCTCAACTCATTGAAGAGTGTGTTCTTAATAAACATCAACTCTGTGTACAAGAATTTGATGATATTCTGTGTATTCGGAGAAAATGTTTTGTAAGCATCAAGAGTTCTCATGAATTTTTCAACGTTGTTAAGAACCTGAATTGTCTTAGAATGGTCTGAACCGTTTCCGATTACATATGTGTTGTAAATCAGAACTGGGAGGAAACGTACAAGCTTGGTAGCGTATACGATGATATCGCGACCATCCTCAATCATGAATTTATCCATGTCAGCCAGATTGTTTGAATAGTTGTATGTATCGAATGTATTATCGCCTCTGTCAAAGCGTTTGAAAGCATTTGACTTAGCAAATACAGATTCCATCTGTCCGTAAGGAACGTCGATGAATCCTTTGTACAATTCGATAGGGTTGATTAAAGCGAAGTTTGAATACTTAATCTGTTCAAGCATGAACAGAACAAGGTTTTCGCTTGAAGAAGATTTAAACTTCTTAATTAATGCAGGATGGTTTTTGAAAACGTTTGATTCCGCAATTGTGTCGTGGATATTCTTTGAGTATTCACGAGAAGTAATTGCAGCTCCTTCACTTGTGAAAAGTTCAGCGAGATTATAAATATCGCCATTTACACGAGTTCTGTAACCATCTGCAAAAATTGCAGCAAAGAAACCTTTAACCAAGTCTTTTGTAAGCTGGTCGACAAGGTATGCTTTATATGCATTGTTTTCAATAGAAGAACCGAGAGTTCCTTTTGATTTGAAACCTGCATATGCGTTGAGAGCAACGCTTGCGATGTATGATTTAGGAATAATTACAGTAATTCCAATTGAATCAGGGTTGTTGAATGCGAAGAATTTGTTATACCATTCTGTTTCAAGTTCTTCTTCACCAGAAGACTTGATTGTTTTTGTGATATAAACTGTGATTCCGTGCTGAGCAGCCATGTGCTCTTTTGCATCTTCAGTGATGAGAGCGGTAAGGTTTTTAACCTTTGTTGCTTTCTGCAATTCGTTTGTCAAGGCAATTTCGCCAAGACTGTATTTGTTTCTACTCATATCAACGATTGATTTGTTATCATTCATAACGCCAAATACAACAAACGGATTGATAAGCTGACCAAGTGCATACTTAACGTTCTCATTTATTTCTACAGTACTGTTTGGAAAAATCTTGTTCATTAACAAAAATGTATTGAAACCACGTTTGATGAGAACTTTAGAATTTCTATCACCAATGTATCTGAAAAACTTTTCTTTTACACCAGGATCAGTAATGTATTTATGATAAGGCGACTGAGTACCAAATACCATCGAATCGTTTTGTAAAACAATAGAAGACATTTGAGATACCTCCGTTATAATTTTTATAGTCATTATCTTGTTTTTTATTATTTAACTGACTTTAAACTGACCAAAAGTACAGATAAATGTAAGAAATCAATGTTTTTTATCCGTATATATTAATATTAATGTAAACACTAAAGTGTACAATATCCTATATAAAGTATATCAATTGGAGGTACAAAATCATGCATTTTAAATGGGATAGTCCAAATATCAGCTATAACCAAATTATGCAGAATATTATGGAGCAATATGGTGTAAATCAACCAATCGCAATTGTTGCTCCAAACAATGACTTTGAACGAAGAACGCCTTACAAGAATTCGCTTGTAAAATGTCATTGTAATAGATGCGGTAAAGATTTCAGTCAGTCACCAAAGCAGTTGCTTGAGGCGCAGGAACTTATTGGACACATTTGTCCAAACTGTGGCAACCTTAGTGACGAGCAGATTCGTCAGAGAAATCGTGAACAGATGCTCGAACAGGCTGCAAAGGATGCTGAAGAAAAATACGGTATTGACTTGAATGAAGAAGAACGCCGAAAAGAAGAAGCAGCTAAGGATGAACAGCGTATGGCCGCAGCAACAGACGATGATTATTCTGATGAAGAATTTTCTGAAGATGATATCGTTCCTGATGATTTGCCACCTACACCTCCTCAGCAGCCAGAACAGCGTTCGGATGAATCTGCTCCCGTTGTAGAAGAAAAGAAAACCGAACCTGTTGTTGAGCCTGAACCAACTCCTGAGCCTGAACCTGTTCGTGATGAATACCAGGAACAGGTAGATGAAGGAGAAAGAACTTCTCAGGCAGAAGCCGATGAAGATGACGTTAGCAAATATATGTACGACGAAGAAAAAGATGATTCTATGACACTTGAAGACGTAATCTCAGATGTCAACGATGGCGATGACGCTATTTTTGGTTCAGATTTTGATTCCGACGTTGATGATGATGTTTCTACTGTTGTGGAAGATGTTACTGAACAGGAACTTGCTGACGAAGCTTCTTCAAATGTAGAAAAGGAAGAAGAAACAGTTGTTCCTCAGAAAGCTTCTGAAAGTGTAAACAGTGTAAATGCTGTTGAAGAATACAAAGAAGAAGCGGCTAAAAATGAACCGGTTATTCTGCCTGTAAAAGAACCCGAAGTTCAGGAGCCAGAGGTTGAAAAGAAAACTGAACCAGTTGTGGAACAACATCCGGCAAAAGAAATTGTTGGTGAGATTGTAGAATCTTCACCAGAGCCTGTGACACCAAAGCCACAGACTCCACCAAAAGAAGTAGTTTTCAATCATTCTAATCCTATAAAACCTAACACAAACAAAGTTGAAGTTGAACAAAAACCTGAAATGATTGAAATAAAGGAAACAAAATTGGCTAAAGCTATGGAAAAAGTAGATGCAGAAGAAACAAAGCAGCCTACACCAGAACAGACAACCGCACCTAAAGCCGCAGAAGCAGTTTCTGCTGCTAACGATGCGTTTTATGTGAATGGTAAAGGCAAAGCGTTTACTGCTGCTGAAATCCAGGACAACGTGAAACGTGTAAGAGCTTCGCTCATGTCTAAGATAGGTTTTTATCCGTACAATCCAAAGGTTGTACCAGTTGATGGAAAGTTGTCTGTAAAATGTGGTGTTTGTAATTCGGACATTGCTGTTGATGACATCAATGAACTTGATTCAAAGGTAGTAACTCTTACACGTGAATATTGTAACACTTATGGAATTTCTTATAAGGCTCCAAACGGTCATATTGGAAAAATCCATTACTGTCCAAAGTGTATTGCTGAAGTTATTCAGAACGGATATAATCCTTATATTCGTGGAATGGTCGAAGCAATCTGTAAGAATTCTAATCTTAGCATTCCGAAGATTGACCAGTACTGGTTTACAACATTTGGTGACGAGATAATCGTTGAAGCAAATGGTGTAGAACAGACAATGACAATCAGACAGCTTGTTGGTAGATTCAATGGCGATAAAATAGTTGATGCTCGTAAAGAACCTGATTTTCAGCCGAGAGGCAACGCCACCAAAAGTGCGACTGATGAAAATACAGCGGGAGTTGAAACAAAAACAGCTGAAAGCTCGACGACAACTCAGAACACAACACAGCTCAAAGGCTATCACTACGTTAACCGCTCCGCGCCGATTAATGGGACAGCTGTTGATTCTAACGCCAAACTTGAAGGCGAAAGAAAAATACAGAATTCATCGGTCGAAGAAAATTCTGTCTTTCACATCAACCAGAGCATCAAAGACGATCGCTCGTCGATCGCTAAGCTTAATGAAAAACTCTGTCCATTTACACGTGCAAAATCATTGGAGAGTTCTTTTCAGAAAACTCCGTTTGCATCTTTTATCGATGACTTATCGGCTGAAACTGGCATTGATTGCGCGTTGATAATCAATTCAAGAACTTATGAGATTCCGTTTGTAGATTTCGAAAACGGATATCGTATTATCTGTATTGACCTCGACAACAATTCTCTTACCAGAACTCCATATGGTATGATTTCAAATTCAGTTGCATTTGCATATCGTGGACCAGACGGTAAACCGATGAAGAACTTCAAAACAATGGTTTTGTTCAGCGATTCTGTTGAACGCAGAAGAAGTGCTACAATGGACGCACTTATCAAACATATCAACCCTTCAATTCTTCCATATAAAGATAAGAAGATTGTGCTTGAAGATACAATTCTTACACAGTACACTGATTATCAGCAGTATCTCAGAGAGTTTGAAGTGCAGTACAGTACATTCCCAACAGGAAAACCAAAAACTGGTTCCATTGGAATCGTCGGTACTTGGGTTGAAGACGATGATAAGAAAGCAGACTTGCGTTCTATCATGAAATTCCAGTCAATGATGCAGGATACCGGAAAGGCATCTCTGAATCAGCTCAACAACGATTATTCGCAGTACATGGTTGCAAGTATCAAGTACATCGAACGATACAACGATAAGACACATCGTGTGGTTTACAATATCACAGATTATATCGAAATCGGTTCAGCTATTGTTGCAGATGGTTTGTTACAGTGTGTACGAGCATTGTTGCGCGAATACACTAAGCGTTACCCACAGCTTATAAACGTTGCTCCACACATTATTCTGGAAATAGACCCTAACACATTCCCTTCACCTTCACTCACAGGTTACATCAAGAAAGGTACACTTAAAATTGTAGACGATGTATATCGCGCAGTGTGTGATGGAGATGTAGGTGTAATGAGAAAAGGTAAACCCCAGGCTCTTAAGTATACTTATGTGAAGCGCGCTGAGTTCCGTGTTCCATCTAAGGATTCAGATTGGTGTCGTCAGGATATGCGAATGTTCCAGGCAGCAACTCTCTCGAAAACAATGGAAGCTGAACTTAAAGCAGCTGGAATTGCCAGTGGTATTGCAGATGACAATACTCGTTTGGCATTTATTGCGAGTCAGGGATTTGTAAAGAACAATCAGCTTGAAGTAAAGGAATACTTCTTTAACCAGACTGTAGTCCAGAATCTTCTTGTTGATAGTAAGACTGAACTTATGCAAAAGCTTCCAACTCCAGACGAGATGTTTGTCAAGACTGGAATGGTTGAATCGGCTGGAAATGGATTCAATATTAATAGCGTAATGAGTAATCCTGCTTTGATGCGCCGTTACATGAATATCATGAACAATGGTACTCCAGAAGCAAAGACTTACTTTGTAAACAACGTTATCAATGGTGGTCAGCAGCCGTTAGGTTACAACTATGGACAGCAGATGCAGATGAACGGTATGATGGGTCAGATTCCGCTTAGCATGCAGCAGCAGGCTATGATGAGCAATATGCAGATGAGTGGAATGCAGATGGGCATGGGTTTCGGTATGCAACAGCCAATGATGTATGCACAGCAGCAGCGTATGCCTGGAATGTATTAATTGGTTACGCCACTAGTATTTAGTGGCGCATTATTCTATACACAACAAAAAGTAAACTAAATAAAAGGAATATATTATTAGTTTAATCAATCGATTTGGAGGATTGTAAAAATGAGTGAAAATCAGATGACACAGGAACAGCAGCAGGCTATGGAACAGCAGAGACTTGTTATGATTCAGCAGCAGAAACAGCAGCAGCGTTATATGTACTGCAACCAGATTTTTGGTGCAATGAACGTAATCTCTGCATACAACGTTCTTAAGCAGGCTGCTATGTATGGCATCACAAATTTCAATCTCGATATGAACAGTCGTAACATTCTCAGCCAGAAGATCTACGCGTTGTTCTTCGGTAACGGAAGTGTTGCTAAGTCTGAAGAAGAGTGGACTCTCTTCTATCGTACAGTTATGCAGGCTTATCAGGCAACAATGAACAAAATGGTGTTCAACAGCCAGCAGATGGGTATGATGCAGCAGCCAATGATGGGCATGGGAATGCCTATGGGTGGTATGCAGATGGGTATGATGGGTCAGCCTATGATGCAGCAGCCAATGATGGGCATGGGAATGAATTGCGGAATGCCTATGGGTGGTATGCAGATGGGTATGGGTATGCCAATGGGTGGCATGGGTTATGGTTTCGGTATGCAGCAGCCAATGATGTATGCACAGCAGCAGCCAGCAGCAAACACAAACGGCCAGCCAGCTGATGAAAGCGAAGCTCGTATCAACAGCATGCGCGCATTTGTAAACCAGAACTTCTTCAACGTAGATCCTATCATCTTCGTCAATCTCTTGATGAACAACGGTATCGAACCGGATGATGAAGAACTTGGACGCATCCTTGGACAGGCACTTGCTCAGTCATCATACTACATGGACGACAACACATTCACATACTTCTTCAATATCGTATCTTGTCTTTATAACGCAGCTCTTCAGCAGCAGGCTAAAGACAATGGTGGAAACGGTAATGCTCAGTTCTACAATCAGCAGATGGGCATGGGTATGGGAATGAATTGCGGAATGCCTATGGGCTACGGAATGCAGCAGCCCATGGGTATGGGTATGATGGGTCAGCCAATGGGCATGGGAATGCCAATGGGTGGAATGCAGATGGGCATGGGTTTCGGTATGCAGCAGCCAATGGGTATGGGTATGAATTACGGAATGCCAATGGGCGGTATGCAGATGGGCTACGGAATGCAGCAGCAGATTCCAGGAATGGGTTCATCAAATCCAAATGAACCTAAAAGCACACTTTACTAATAATCTGAAAGCGTGTTAACAAAACAACCATGGGAGGTAACTCTTCCATGGTTGTTATTTTTATTGTGTAGGAAGTTAAAATTATGTCAGGAAATGTGATTAAAACTTATTCCGGTGAAGAACTTGATACTCTAATTCTCAAGCCGTTGGATAAGTTTATAACTAGTATGAATAAATATACTGTGCTGCCAATTTATGTATGTAATTTTCTTATATCAAAAATCGATTACGTTCCTAAAATAGTTTTAGCAGCTTACGATGACAAAGCGCTTATAACCGAAATCTCAGCATCTAATACTGGGCTTGAAGAAACTTTGATGGCAAAAGCCCCACAGGTAGTTTATCCAACAGTACTTGTATTTGGAAATGATATACCTGTGTCATCGGTTATAAGTAACTTTGATGAAATGTATTGGTATTCAACTTCTTTTGTAATTTATGGAAAAGGATTTAAAGACCTTGTGAAAGGTGGAACTCCTGTTAAGAAAACTAAAGATGATGAAGACGATGAAAAACCAATAAGCGGTTCTATAAAAGAAATTAGAATTGTCCAGAATGGAAAATCTTGTTCTGTTGAAATAGATGGCGATTATGATGAACAAGGATTGATATCGGTTATTCCGTCTTCTGCAGATGTTGTGAAACTTCCGTTTGGAAATTATAAAAAGAAACATCCTTCTTATGAAAATATAATTGCTCTCATAGCAGAAAACTCACCTGTTGCAAATATCAGTGACCAAACTGTATTGGCAAAATTGTTGGATGATGTAAAAGAAGAACAGGCTGCAATTATACCTGGGACCAATGACCAGTTGTTCAAGGATTTCTATAAAATGCGTCCAACGGCTATGAGTGTATATCATATTCGTGAGAGTATAAAAGAGGATTTGAATATAGTTGACGTTGCGTTGATTATGTCGTATAAATCTGGAAACCTAACACACGTTGTATTTTACCGTTATATAGAAAACGTTGTGAAGAAAATAATTGGAAATTATGAAGAATTGTAAAGTGGAGGAATTGATTTTATGATGCTTCGCAATAATATGACATTGGACCCCAATGAATTGGAGGTGTTTGGAAAACAATACTTTAATTCATTCGAATCTCAGAGGCAAACTTCGAGTGAGTCTATTGCGGAAATTAAAGCAAAGAAACCTCGTTTCAATGATATCATTGGATACGACATGGTTTATGCAGGATGGACAAAGCGCTATGAAAAAGAAAAAGCTGCTAACAAGATTGTAAATATCACGAATGATATTGCTATCAATAAGCAGACTATTCAGGCTGTTGGCGATTCCATCTATAATAAAGAGCTCGGCGATTTGCCTGATACTGATAAAGACATTCGCGAGTTCTCTTGTGACTGTGGAAACGTATATGGACGATTCCTTGAAGGAACAACTTGTCCTGTATGTGGAACCAAAGTAAAGTCACAGTACAACCGTGAGATTCGTCGTGTTGGTTGGATTAATATCTTCCCGTATGTAATTATTAACCCAAATGCGTACGAAAAACTCACAAAGGTTATCGGAAATAAAAACCTTCCAAAGATTCTTCAGTATGATATCGAGGTGGATATCGATGGAAACCTTGTTCCTGCTAGTGATAAGATTATTACAAAACAGGGAGTCGTAAAACAGAACATTCCTTTTGCAAATCTTGGTATGGATGGTTTCAAGGCAAACTTTGAAGCTGTGCTGAACTATTATGGAACATCTCGAAATGAGATGGAGATGGCAAACCATCTTATAGAACACAAGGATGAAATCTTTAGTTCTTATATTCCTGTAAGCTCATTGTATCTTCGTCCAACTTTCACTTCTTCTAAAAAGAGAAGCGTATCGTTCGATAAGATAAATGCAACCTATATTAAGATTCTTGCAAGTGCTAAACTTCTGAGACGAAAGACAAAGAATAATATCGAGTCTGAACGTGCTTACAACATCGTGTTCGATATTCAGAAGTATTTACAGGAATTGTATCTGCAAACAATTAAGACCAAGATTTCTGGTAAGACAAAGATTATTCGTGGAGCTATTCTGGGAAACAGAACTAACTTTTCTTCACGAATGGTTATTCGAAGTTTTACCGGTGTATATTGTGGTGTAGGAAAGATGGAAATGAGTTATAAAGGATTCCTTGAACTCAACCTTCTTGAAATTATCAATGCATTGATGAGAGGTTACGCTGACCCTAAGTATACCAATATGACGGTATATCAGGTTTGGGAATATGTAACCCGTGCACAGTACAGTGATAAGATTGACCCGGATATTTGGAAAATTATGCAGCTCATGTTGCAGAAACGTCCTCATAATGCCGTGGCTGTAAATCGTCCACCAACACTTGCTCTTGGCAGTATCCAGTGTTTCGATGTCGTTCGAATTACACCAAATGCAAAAGATAAAACTGCCGATATTGGTTTGGATACACTTCAGCCATTGAATGCAGACTTTGATGGCGACACACTTTCATTCTTCTCATTGAAAGAAAAGAGAGTAGTAGAAGCTTTCGAAGACGGATTGTCTCCTCGTCGTCTTATTGTAGACAGAACTGGAGACGGAGCGTTCAATCCAGAATTCGGTCTTATCAAGGATGAATATACATCATTGATATCATTCTTGTCTTAGCTATATAAAAATAGACTTATCTTTCGATAAGTCTAAGCTAAGTCCAACATAATTGTGAAAAAGCCAGTTGTTACTGGGTTTTAATAAAAATCATAATTCAAATTAAGGAGAATTATTATGAGATCAGAAGCTAAAGTTTCTATGCCAGTTGTTCTTAAGGACCAGGCAACAAAAAATGAACCGGTTGTAATGTACGTTCGTGAAATCAAAGAAAAAGACGCTGCTGGAAAAGCAAAGAAAGTACAGTGCGACTGGCAGGATAAAATTGGAACACCTCATACAGGTACCTGGGATGTAGATGTTCTCGAAAAGTACAACCCAAAGAAAGAATCTTAAGCCGCTGCTGGAAAAAATGTCTGGGATTCAGTAGAATCCCGGCATTTATTTTTTGGAGGAAGTTATGGATTTGTCTAAAGTAGATTTACGAATCGTAATTTGTTTTTGTGCCGTGGTAGGTTATCTCATTTCGACACTATTTGTTGAAATTGTAAAGTTCTTTGAACGCTATAAAAAGTGGCGTAAAGAGCATCCAATTGATAAAGAAGAATAGAAGTACCGAGGTTATTCCTCGGTACTTGTTTATTTTTTTGTACTATAGATATGCCCCGGAACGATAAAATTTAACATACTTATGAACTAAATCCTATTGATAATTTACTATATAAATGGAGATAATCCTATGAATAAGCTGACTCAAACAATAACTGGGACAAAAGCTTTATCTCTGATGCCGTCGCTTGGAACTATTATCCAGCCAGCATTTCTTGATAAGTATGTGATTCCAGAATCGTTTTATGACGTCTATTTCAGGACACTTCAGAGTAAAAAATATCCTTTATTGAGACCAACTTTGGCAGCAGCTAAGGCTGGAAAAATAAAGCTGTTTAATACAAGTGACCCGATAGATTCTTCAAATAAAATGGTAAATCTCCCATCGTATTTTTCAACATTTGTGTTCAAAGATGCTAAAGGAGATTTCGTTTCATATGTAAATGCTTCTGCTAAAGCTGGATACCAGCGCAATAAAGCAGGTGAAGCAATTAGCAATAGCCTTGACGAGAATGCTACTTACGCATATCTTCAGTCAGGTGCGACAGCAAGAATTATGAGAAAGTTTGACACCGAACTTTCAAACAATGTGAAATTTGTTTCAGTTCTTTCTGATATTTTCTCAGGATTAATTAGTACTTGTATTGATGCGATGTATCCTATCGGCGGAAATACAAACTCATATGTAATTCTTGTATTCTTAACAATTATGTATTTCTTACAGGTGCATATTGGATATACTCCAGAGCAGGCACTTTCTATTGCAATGAAAGCAAAGACAGTTGACCCATCGGTTATCAAGAATAACTGTATCTGTTACGCAGAATCATTTGGTTCTTCAAGCGATATACAGAGTGGCCCTGTAAGCATTAAGATGACATCAATTCTTGATTATTTCAAAGCTCTTGAAAGAGAATTTTCGTTTATCAAGAAAGATTCTATTAATTTGCGAACTCTCGAATCTTTGATCGTTCAGAGATTTGGACAGCCAGCTTTGTTGATGCCAGAGCACAGTGCTTCATTTGTAAATATGATACAGAATGCATTCTTGATGAGTCGCATTTACAAAGACAATTATATCAAGAGTTTAATTAGACCATCAGATATTCAGACCATAAATCAGATTTTGTTGGTAACATCTGGTGAATAAAAAGATTGTTTTAACAAGTGGAGGAAAATATGTCTAGTGAAATTGTCACAACAGATATCGCCACTTCCGTATTAGATGGAATCAACGAAATAAACGGCACACGTCGTAACTATGATTCCACATCAGATGAACGTCGTTGTTTGGATTTAACTCCAGCACAGATAGCTCTTTCTCTTAAGAGTTTTAGTTATAACCTCGGAATCGTATCCGACGGTACATCTATTCGTCTTGACGAGCATGAAATTTATTTTAAGTTTCCTGTAAATATCTCGATGATAGATTCTGCTTCTCAGGAACGCAGCTTTGTATATACTGTTTCTGATAGAGCTGTTGCCGGACATCCGTCGCTACATGTATTTGTAGATGGATTTAAAATTCCTGACAACGAAATAAAGTTTTATCCAACAAAGTCTAATGTGGACGTTTTTGTTCCGCTTAAATATATCAATCAGGAAACTGGTTCTTCAATTATAGTAGAAAAAGTATTGTATGATTTGGTGCCATATTTGCGTTTCTACGCAGAAAAAACATCTGAGCAATATGTTACAATTTCTGCTACATCGGACCAGATTGAAAGAGCGTCTATAAAAGAACGTAATGTGCAGGTTTATATTAATAAGAGATTGTATACAGGTTCACGCTCTGTATCTGTAACTGGAAATAATACAATTCTTGTTTCTATTTACCAGGAAGTTCAGAATGCTGAAGTTGAAGTTATTATCGATAACGCCATTCAGTATTTCTTCCCTGGTCAGAACCAGCCATTGCTTGATCACGTTGTTTTCGAAATTCCTGAATCGTACATTGACAGTATCCATGGTCCAGTGTCAAAGTTTTCATGCTACTTCTTTGTAGATGGACGTAGAATTCCAAATACAAAGGTAAAACAAATTGGACGTTTACATTTTAGATATGAGCTTGGAGAAATCAAACAGGTTCATACGTCGATGTGTATTACAGATAGAGCTTTTATAGAAGATAGAGATGCAACATTGTATGCGTGTGATTATTATCTATATAATATGATTGGCTGTCGTGCTATTACAGAACAGCAGCAGAATGGCTCTAGTGGAACAATTTTTGATGGCAATATTGATTTTGATGAAGTCCTCAATAAACGAGGAACGCAATATGACAGACAGCTTTTAAATCAGTTGCTTAAAGAGTATGGTGAGCTTGCAACTCCTTCTACAAAGGTATCACATTTGTTGCAGGGTAGACCATCGTCTATGCGAACTTTCCTTGAGAACTTTGGTAACGAAGTTTATTCTTACGTTGTAGAGTTTGATGGAAAAGGTGCATTTGTTTATTTTGGTCTTCCTTCTACTTACGAACTTTCTGATACTCGAAATTACATTATTAGTATTAACGATAGACACGTTCCATCGGATGATATTGAGATAATCAATAAGAGACTTACTGACGTATTTAAAGTTGATGCTAAATATTTTGAGATTGGGGAAAATGATATCGATATCACTGTAATCGATGAACTACAGGTGGAGTATGAGAGTTTCAGACCGTCTGACATTGAACTCAGAGATGGATATAGTACTCTTGAAGTAACATCGTTTGAACGTGCACGTAATATTGATGATATTTACATTCTTGAAAAGGTTGTGGATGACGATTCTTATAACTACGTAAACGATAAACGTGTTGGATATAAAAATATACCAGATGCAATGATTGAGATCGATGAGGATGGTGCTGTAAACATTGTTTTCGAAACCATTCCGTTAAACGATTTCATTGTTTACAACTCAAACTTCTCTTGTAAGTATTCGTATACAAAACCATTGTCATCGGATGTAATGGACGTTTCTATTCCATTATATACTGGTGGTGAGAATAATCCTGTACCATTTATTCCTCGTGGTAAAATCGAGGTATTTGCAGGAAATGAAAAGCTCATCAATGGTCTCGATTACTTTATCAAGCATCCTGTTAACGAAGAAACAGCAGCAGGTTCTTTCTTGATTTTAACTAGAGCAGTTTTACCTGGTACACAGATTGATATTTACTTCTCAAATCTCAAGACAAAACAGATTGTAAGCTATGAAGGTTACATCAAAAATAATAAATATGGTTTGTTCTATCTTGGGGATTTGAAATATCCAGTTTCATTGAAGTATCTTGATATCTACTTGAATGGAAAGAAAGTTGGTGATAATGATATTGATATTCTTTCGGATAAACTTATTCGAATACATTCTTTCAATAATCCATTCTACGATTTGTCAGTCGAATCTACTTTTAATGTGGAAGAAGATGAGCTTGCTCCATATCTTGCTCTTTATGAAGAGGATGACTTTGAGAAATACATTGCATCTTTGTTCAGAGGAGTTTATTATGGACGCGATGCTAATATTGACGAAGAAGTTCCTGATTTTAATGAAGTTTATGAAACATTTGTCGACACTGTTGATAGTGTAAATAAACGTCCTAACCCAACAGCTCGAGAAGAAGAGTGGATTCCAAATGATAATGACAATCCTGATGTGATTGGAATTAATAACGATGGAAGCGCAATGGGTGGAGAAGATATAAACTGTTCTATAATTGTCGGCGGTTACGTAGTATTTGCTGGTAACAAAGGACGTGTTGCGACTTATCATCTTGCTACAAAGACTTGGGGTAATTATAATGATGAGAACGCTTTCTCTAACGATGGTGCGTTTGTAAATGGTGAAGATATTACAGCTATCGCATTCTGCAAGAATTACATTTTGTTCGGAACTGCATTTGGCCACATTGGTGCTTACGATCTCAACAAGAAAGCTTGGTGTACAATCGGTTCACAGTTAAATATGAAGATTGAGTTGAATAAGTTAACGCCTGACATTTATCCTACAAATGCTATTCGTAAGATGATTTATCTTAAAGAAGGTTCTGACTTCGAACAACTTTATGTAATGGGTGATGGTGGAAACTGTGCAACCTATGATTTCATAAATGACGTTTGGTATGAGTATAGCTCTAATACTGAACGCCAGAATTGTGCAACTGTTTCACATATCATGGATACAATCTACGATGCTTACTTCGTCACTGTAAATGGAAAAACCGTTTTAGTAGTTGCAGGTTCTAATGGCGAAATCGCATCTTGTAAGATAAAAGATAATGCTTGGATTATGCCAAATGGCCAGCGTTATTATGCGAAGAAAGCGGCTCCGCCTATTTATAATGACGGTTCTTACAGGAACAATAAAGATATTTATTCTTGTGCAAGATATCTTGTGTATTATGTGTACACAGGTGAAGACGGTGTGGTCACAGCATACAATACTCTTACTGGCGAGTATATTTCTGACCCAACACAGATTAGAAATATTACAAATGCCGGTTCACACTCTAAGTTTAACAACGACAATGCTCTTGTTTGTTATGAAGATGCTATCCTTGTTGCTGGTTCTGATCTCGGAAAAATTTCAAATTATGCAGGTAGCGTTCAGGCTTGGAGACCATGTGACTATGGACTTGGTATAACTGATGATGGCGAGATGATGGATAACAATGGAATTAAATCTATTGTATACACAGCATCTGATACAAACTATATTATCTTCTCAGGTGAAGGTGGTAAAGTTTGCTCATACAACGTCGATGTACATGAAGTTCCGTTTAGATATGACCCTTATAAAACTGCTTTCCTTAAATGGTATACAACACCTGGAAGTGCAGTTATTTCTACTGTCTTTGATATTGGTCCTGACTTGTGTAGAAAGTTTAGTATGTATCATAATTCTGATTCAACTGATTATGATATCAGAATTGGGTCTGGTGATATAGACTTGATTGCCGATATCTACATGAATGATAGAGGTGCTTATCCAAATACTATTCCTAGACGTTTACGTTTCTTAGCAGAAATGATACAGGGAATGGGAGATGGACGTTACACTTGCGATGAAATCTACCAGTATTACAAAGACAACAAGTATCACAATATCTTGTATGAACGAGATTTAGTTCCACTTCAGTCACATGTATTGGATGTGGATTATGACATACATTTAACTTAGGAGTTAAAAGATGGGTAACGAGAATAGCAACAACAGAGGTCGCCTCAGTATGGCTATTCATCCGTTGTCATATTTTACCGGTGCAGACGGCGTAAAGCCGTTTGACGGTGAATTGGCATACGATGATGACACCTTTGACATCTATATTTTTAACGAAAAAGATGATGGTACATGGACTCCAAAATCCCGTACTAGAGAAATCCAGGAATATCTCGATGACCTGAAACGTTCAGGTGTATTCACAGCTGCTTCGGCATTTGTAAACAATCGTAAGATTTATCGTTTCTTCTTTGACCAACTTAACGGCGTTGTACGTCTTGACCCTGAATTGAGATTTGACCCTCTTTACAGATACTATGCTATCCGTAAGACAACTCTCGATGAACACGGCGCATACGTTTATATCACTGGTATTACTGGTGAAAATGGTGAAGGAAACACAGTTGTATCTTCTCTCGTAGACATGGTTGAAGAAGATGCTGAATCTGGAGACGGCACAACGGTTATGAAACCTGAAGTAGGTGGTCTCGCTGACGTTGTAACAAACGGTGAAATCTACGTTGTAGAATTCTACAATGCAAGCCGCGAACTTATGAATCAGCAGAACTATCAGGCTATTGCAGTTCGTACTGCTGACCTTGATTTAGCACCTGATACAGCTGTAACAGATATGTACATTCAGACTAACCAGTCATACTCTGGCGACGACAATGCAGTTTACCTGTATCGTGGTCAGGATGTTGGTGAGCTTGAAATTGAAACACGTCTTAAGTACGCAGATGGTCGTACACGTTCTGTTTCTCATGAACAGACTGTTGGTGGTCGTTTGACAATTCTTGGTCTCGATGACCTCAACACAGACACTGTAACTGCTGAAGGTGAAGACCCTCAGACATTTGAAATTGTTTATCAGCTTGTACGTACAAATGCAAGTATGGGTACATCTACTTCTCAGTCAGAAACAGGTGCAACAATTTCTCCAGCGTCACTTACTATTAGTAAGACAATCAAAGTTTATATCATCGAAGATATTTACAATGAACTTGTTAAGATTATCCCAGCAGGTTATATCGCTGATGCTGCAACAGGTAATCCAAAAATTGTTATTAAATTCTTTGGACACTACTCTAATGGTAGTGTAAATGATATTACAAATATCACACAGTATGCTGATGATAAAGTACTGATTAACAACAGTTTTGGTGTTACTCAGAATCTTAAAGTTAGTGTACCTTATGGAAACGCCGGTCTTACAAAGACTCTTAGTTTCTCAATCACTGTTCCAACTTATGACCAGGCATCACAGAACCCTGTTGCTATTTCAAACGAAGCACCTCGCTTTGTAACATTTGATAATACAGCAACATCTGGCGGTTTGTATTCAGGTAAGTTCACATCGTTTGAAGTTTACAACACTGCAAATGGTAGCTATGAAACGCTTGATTATCAAGCAATGCTTGCAAGAGACGACGTACGTCTTGGTTCACACGTTCCTACACACATTCGTGTACGTGACGTTATTGACCCTAAGTACACCTTTACCGATATCGTTGATGCTTCTTCTGGAGCTTACTTCAGCACAATCGGTTCTGGACATGAAATCTCTAAGGATAGAGCTTTACTTGTCGAATTCTTCGAACTCGCAGTGGACGAAGGCGGTAGAGCAGTTTCTGCATTCACAACTGGTGCACTTGTATTCTATGCTAAGAAGAAGGTCTAATTGGAGGTGATATCGTATGAGTAATGTGATTACATCTCTTGTACAAAGCGTAAAACGTTCATGTGATAATGATACATTGATGTTTTGCTTTAGTGGAGACACAGTTGCTCAAGCATATGACCGAGAAATGATCTACGAAAAATGGGTTACACCTGAAGATTCTTATACATACACGCCTATTACAGAGGACGATGGAAACGGCAACTTAATCGTTAAAATGGTTCCTACTAATAATAATGCGGGTACATATGAGGCTACTGAAAACTCTTATAAACCTGGGTTGGATGAGTACTGTTATTGGAACAGAATCATCCTTCCTAGGATGGTTAGTCAGCCTTGTGTAAACATCTTCTATAAAAACACCAATGGTGTTTGGGTAGATTATCGAAAGTGCTTGACTGTCTATCCACAGTTGTCAATTCTTGTTTCTTCTATTAGATATGAAGATAGAGTAAAGGTTGACGTAAATATATTGCCAAAGTGTACATTCACCGATGCTGACAAATACGTTCACTATATCGATGAGCATGATGGTCAGGATAATGATTTGTCACTTCCTTCATTGGAAGTTGATACAAATGATCCAGAACAGGTTACATTTAGACCGTTCTCTATCAACAATCCACAGCTTCCGAAATCGGCATCACATATTATGCAGGATTTACGAGTTTCTGTTCCACAGGGATTCAAAGCTGATGATTTCTTAGTATGGTTGAATGGTGCATTTGTTCCTTCTATTCAGGATAATACTTATGAAAACGTGATGTATTTGGCTAACGCTATGACGATGATAGATACCCATGTCATCAATCAGGTATCCGGAGCACTTGCGCATCCTAAAGGTGCAAATGCTACTGTTGTTCTTGACGAAGACAACGACGAATATCGTTGGGATGTGAGACTTCATTTCTTCGGATGGAAAAATGTGAAAGTATCAAAATGGTACAAACCACAGTCTACTGAGAAGACACCTATAATTCATAATTATAGCTCGGTTTATATCGTTAAAACCATTACATTCCCGGTTGAAATAAATGAAAATGCGCATTTCATCATGTACAACGGTGTAGTTCTCAGTCCTGAGGAATATATTATTGACCCACATGATAAGCGTAAAATTACATTGAACAATGTTGAGCGTGATGCATACATGTTGCTTAATTCTATTCTTAACGATATTGCTTATGATATGAAGAACGGAACAAGCTATTATGCTAACGTTAAACCGTTGAAACTCATTCAGGATGCTTTGACTGAAAGAACTTATTCTTTGGTTAACTTCTCTTCTACTGAAGACGGAAAGACTTTGTACATGAAACGTTCATGTGCGTGCGCTACTAACTTCCCGTATTTCAGAGAAGTAACTTTCCCTGAGATAAATTGTGGTGACTTAGTCCTTATAAACGGAACGTTCAATCGTTACGAGTGGATTCACGACAATACAATTTTCTTCCCTAAATTCAAATATACTTATACTGCGGAAGAGGCTAATATCAAAGAAACAAAGATTCAGCGAATCTATTTTGTATTAGAGTAGAAACAACATGACAGAAGGGGCAATTGTGCTCCTTCTGTTATTATTTTAGTTGTATATTATACACCTATAACAGAATGAGGAGAAACGAATGGCTTTATCTGATAAATACCCTACAGGACCGTTGAAAGAGCAATATAATGCTACGCCACTTTCAATGATGACACTTTATAATATTAAGCAGTATGCTGATAATCTTGGAATTCAGATTAATGTGAATTTTAAACCTGAAGGTCTTAAAATTGAATGCATTAGAAAGAACGGTACAACTAAAGCTGTTAGAAAACAGGTTGTTTACGTTGAAAATAAGGATATGATGAATCTTGGTATGCTTTTACAACAGGTTGTAAACAGTGTTATGATTTGTTAATTCCAAATGAATCGGACATGATGATTTGCACACGCATGTACTAAATGCATCAACACGTTGCAGAATAACAAACAAGGTTGGTTAATGAATCATAGCAAAAAACAACACACGCTTACTTTGAATGAATCAGTGTACGAAAATTACAACCAAACACCATGAATGTATCGCACATCATAGACGACAAACGTATGCCTGGAATGAATCTAGAAAGATAATAACAAACGCCATGTTACATAATGAATCAAAATGGTTTACAACGCACTAAATTGAAGAATGAATCGATTGGTTTGATAGCACACGAAGTTGGAGAATGGATTACAATTTGGGATAACAAACAAAACTATAAAATGATTTTGATAGGAGAATAAGTTAAATGCTTCGAGTATTTAATAAATTAATAGATAAGAATCCTAATATAGCATATTGTATTGGGACTATCATAAACGAATATGATATCAAGCGTGCTCACCCTACCGCTTGTTATTTTATTTTCGGAAAAGATATGTATGACCAGCTTATTGCTATGGATAAGCTTAAAGCCAATACTATGATTGGTAAAATGATGCGTGACGACCCTACGTTGTATCCAAAGCTAGAAGCACAGTTAAAACGATTTATGAATGAGTTTTGTGTTGCAAATAATGTTGATGAAAGAAATTTTGTATCATCAACTCGCGACTCAATGATTCTTGTAAATAAGAAACCTATTAAAACTGTGTTTGAAAATGGGTTGGTCAATTTTGTGAATAAAGAGGGTGAATACACTACTTATATTAGATTAAATAACCTTGAAATATTGTTTGACAGTATGAGTGGAAATATGCGTATTAAGGGTATTAATGAAGAATACGTAGAAGGTAATGAACCGTTTGTAAAGCTTCTTAAACAGATGCTTAGGTTCATGGAAAGAGCTAAAACTATGCCGTTAGGCCAGCGTCTTCGTGAAATGAATAAGATTCGTGATAAATATGCTGATTCTAAAGATAAACTAATGTATGCGTCTTTACTTAGAGGTAACAAATATCAGTACTTAATAGACGGTGAACGTATCGAAAGCGATGGTTTAATCGAGTCTGAAGGGGCTGAATTGATAAGAGATGACAACTATATCAACTTTATACTGCCTTTAATGAAAATAGTGTTGACGCATTAATAAATAAGCTGGGATTTACTTCCCGGCTTATTTTTTGTTAGCGACCTGACGAACATACGTTTGAACACATTATAATTTTTTGTGTTTTAACAACGAACAAAATTTTAGACTTAAATAAATTGTAAAAGAGGAAAAATTCTATTATGGCTAAAAAAGAAAAAACAGTTATACTGCCAATCACTAAACGCGATGGTAGAATAGAAGAATTTAATAGCGCTAAGATCGTTAACGCTATTTCCAAGGCAAACGACTCTCTTGAGAGTAAAAATGATAAGATTTCTAAGAAAGAAATCGCTAGGGTTGCTGAACAGGTGGTCCTTGATTATATGAGCTTCAAAGAAAAAACAGTTGAAGCTGTACAAGATGATGTAGAAGATACACTCATCAAATTTGGTCACATCAAGTTGGCTAAAGAATATATTAAATATCGAAGCGAAAGAACTCGTATTCGAAATAAGGCTTATGAATTAGTCAAAGGTGGAATCAATGCTTTTAAAGATAGTACCAATCCGGTACTCAAACAGGTAATTGGTGATAAACTGGACCCATATGTAGAAGATCCGAATGATCCGGTGGATAGTACAATTCCAAGAACTCCACCGAAGAAAATGGAGCATATTAAATTTATTACATATGACCCGCTTAGAGAAAGACTTTTCCCAAAGAGTGCAATGGCATTGAATGCTAACCTTGATGATAAATCTTTTGGTGGAAGAAAAGGTGCGGTGGATTCATACGTTCTTAAGAAGTTGGCTTTTGACGAACTTCTTCCTGAAATCGACGTTATTGATCACAATGAAAATCGTCGATATAAACACGATGCGGATTCGTATGCTCTTGGTGAGCATAACTGCGATAGTGTTCCTATGGCATGGTTGTTATCACATGTAGTTTACGTTAGACAGACTGCTATTCGTCCTGCTGGAAGTTTGAATACAGCTTTACAGCTAATCGCTGTATATTTCCAGATTCAGTCGTTACAACAGTTCGGCGGCGTTGCGGCTACCGCAGTTGACTGGTTACTTGTTCCGTATTTCAGAATGAGTTTCTGGCGACATTATTTCGATGTTGTAGATTGTATTCCATTCCTTAATGTTGAAAGATGGAAACGTCGACTTGGTTTTGATAAATGGGAAGCTAAGAAAATTAGCATTTATGATAAACGATATACTGGTAAACATTGGTGGAATTTGCTGCGTAAGTATGTGGCAAAGAAAGCTTTGAAAAAGACAATTAAAGAACTCAATCAGGGTGTTGAAGGTTTGTATCATAACCTCAATAGCTTACAGAGTAGGTCGGGTAGACTTGGTTGCCCCGCTGCTTAGAGATAAGTAGATGATAATTCAGCAAAATCGGTGAATTCTAAACACTATAAGTGCATGATAATACCGAGGTAACTTAATAGATTGCGAAAGGCTATTAAGCACCGTAACGCGTAGGAAGTGAATAAATATAATCTTCCCAAGAGTGCTGAACACTGAGAATATAGTTCTCATTAATCTATAATAGATTAACCTAACGTTTTACGAGGGTGAAAATGTACGCTGACCATTATAGGAAACTATAAGAACTAGAGGATAAAAAGCCTTTAGGATAACAATATCGAACCAGTTGCCTTTTTCGAGCATAAACTACGGTACATGTACTTTACCAGAAGGACAATTCATTATTAAATCTATTATTGAAGGATGTATCGCCGGTACAGGTCCTCTTGGACAGACTGCTATCTTCCCGTGCGGAATCTTCAAATGTGATAAAGATATAAATCTTTATAAAGGTACTCCAAACTATAATCTGTTTAAGCTTGCATTGGTATCTACGTCAAAGCGTTTCTATCCAAATTATGCAAACAACAATTGGTCTGTTAATAACGCTGCTATCAAATATGATAGGGATTTGAAGAATCGTGTTCTTAAAAGTCTTTCTAATGCAGAAATCATTGCACTTACAAGATTCTTTAATGCAAATCCTGAGATAATGGAATTGTTACGTCTACAGATTAAAGACGGTGAGATTATTCCGGTTACGGCAGTATATCCTGATGAGGAAACTTCTACCATGGGATGTCGTACTTATAACGGATACGATATCAATTATGAAGAAGTGTTTAGACGTAATCTTGATTGCGTTCTTGGTAAAAATGGTCTCACGGTTGATGATATCGAACCTTATTACAGTGCTGCCCAGAAAGATGGTCGTGGAAACATTTGTCCTGAAACAATTATTCTTCCTACACTTGCAATGGAAGCAAAAACAAATGATCCGCACATGCTTGAGGAGTTCAAGACATTTGGCGTAAATCTTGATGAGAAATCTGATATCGTCGATAAATTCATGGCATATCTTGATATTGAAATCGCTAGAACAAGAGATTCTTTAATCGCTCGTTACAAGCATATTTGTGGTCAGTCTCCAGATTCTGCAACCTTTATGTGGCAGAATAAAACTATGGTAGGCTATATTCCTGAACAGGGAATTGAATCTGCTATGAAACACGGTACACTCGCTGTAGGTCAGTTGGGATTAGCTGAAACTCTTCTTATCCTTATTGGTAAAGATCATACAGAGCCAGAAGGAATGGTTCTTGCTAAACGCATTGAAAACCTGTTTAATAAACGCTGTAAGGAATTCAAGGAATCATATAAATTGAATTTCGGAGTATACTATAGTCCAGCAGAATCCCTTTGTTTCACTGCTATGAATCTCTTTAGATCTAAGTATGGTGAAGTTAAAGGTATCACTACTCACGAAGATGGTACTATAAAGAAGTATTTTACAAACAGTATGCACATTCCTGTTTACAAGAAAGTATCGCTGTTTGATAAGATTGATATCGAAGCTGAACTTACAGGATACTCTAACGCAGGCTGCATCACGTACGTTGAGTTTGGTAATACTGCTAAGAATAATCCAAGAGCTCTTGAACAATCAGTCGTTCATGCTATGGAGAAAGACATTCCTTACTATGCGGCAAATGTTGACTCTGATTCTTGTATGGATTGTGGATACATTGGTACTATTCCAGAAGGCAAATGCTGTCCTAAATGTGGTAGCGAAATGATTATGCGTCCAGATAGAGTTACTGGATATTTGAATCCGAATTGGGTTACCTCAAAAGTATCAGCAGGTGGATTTAACGAAGGTAAACAGGATGAAAATCGTCACCGTGAAAACCATACAGATATAATGTGTGATTTCAATAGTATTGAGGAGTAAGACATGAGATATGCGGCAATTTTAGGTAACGATGCGTTGGATGCACTTGATGGCTTTGCTGTTAGTTTTTGGACACAAGGTTGTCCGTTCCATTGCAAAGGATGTCATAATTCTCATACTTGGGATTTCAATGGCGGCAATGAAGCTGATGTAGAAGAAATAATTTCTATCATTAAAGAAAAACTTGTTGCGAATGGAGTACAGAGAGATTTCTCAGTACTTGGTGGTGAACCACTTTGTGATGAGAACTTTGATGACGTTCTCCATATTATCGCTTCTATCAGAAAAGATAATCCTGATATTAAGATCACTGTTTGGACAGGATATACTCTGGAAGACCTCTATAAGAGATTTGTTAGTAAACCTGATACCGAAAAACTTGAACGTTTCTTGGGAATGATTGATGTGCTTATTGATGGTCCTTATAAAGAAGAACTTCGTGACATAGATTTACCATATCGTGGTTCTTCAAATCAGAGAGTTCTCAGAAGAGGTTATGATTTCTAACTAAAACCAGTGACAAATAATTATCTCCCACACATTACAGTGTGGGAGATTTTCTTTTGTTTGAAGTGTATATTATTCACATATACAAATAGGTTGAGGAGGTTTGTATGTCAAAATGTATCATTTGTGGCGGAAGAGATTTCGACGTTACAAAAATGTCATACGACGAAGTTAAAGACCTGGAACAAAAACTCTACAAGATATTCCAGGAAGAAGAAGTTGATGAAGAGGTGTGCGGGATGGCAGTAGGTGCAGATATGTATGGGGCTACATTTGCAAAATGCTTTGAATATCCTGTTAAAGAATTTCCCGCATATTGGGATAACTTAACTCCGCCCGATAATGAACCTGTTTCTATAGGTGTGAATAAACTTGGAAAGAAATACAACAAGATCGCAGGTATAAATAGAAACAGACGTATGGCAGAATACGCTGCAGCACATCTGAACGGAATCGTTATTGCATTGCCTGGTGGTTCTGGAACCCTCAATATGATTAACGTTGGATTCAAGCATGGATTGAAGGTGTATAAATATAATATCGAGACCAAACAGTTCGATACATTTATGCCGTTAAAAAATAAATCTAACATCAAGGAAGTGTGGAAAAATGAATGCATTAGAGGCTAGTACGTATTGTGAACCTGATTTTGATTTAATCAACGAGTTCACTGGTCCAGAAATGACACCTGAGCAAATAGAAGAAACCAGAAAGAAAACTGCTGAAATGTATGCAAATTTCACAGACGATGATTGGAGAGCATTAGGAGATAATTACTGAAATGGCAATTAAAAGAGATGATAACATTGAACACATGAAAACTTTGCTTGAAACAAAGATAAAAGATTGTGTTTATAAATACACTGAATTGAGTAACTTTGTGTATTCTAATATGTGGTTCGATAAGGACAAGGGTGGTTGGCATTATGAAGGTGGTGAGCATAAAATTACTCGCGCAGTTGAAGACTGCGAAAAGTGCACGCTTGAACTTGCTAAGTTATTAGTGTGGCTTAGAAGATATGCTTGCGTTTCTGAAATCAGAGATGAAAAACACAATACGACTTTAAGTTGTTATGAATTCGAATCGTCTAAGCGCTATCTTAATCCAGTGTGCGGTAAGAAGTTTTTAAGTCGAAGATACATTATTGAATTCGAGATAGGATACATGTTTAAGAAAACAAAAACTTATAGTACGTCTCGCGAACACGTTGAGCTTCAATGGATCAATGAAAGATTGATAAGAAAGGAGATTGGATTTAAATGACTGAGAGGCGAAGATTAAAACTCGAAAAACGACGTTCAGAAAATGAACAGAAACAGAAAAGAGACGTTCAATACATCGTTGAACTTGTTAAACGCGGAAAATGCTGTAGGCCGAAAGGAATGTTTTGTCTAACCTGTACAGTTCCGATGAGTGCTATTTTTCATGGTGGAGATATTGCTGGTAAATGTAGTTTTAATTATTTCAAACGCGGAGTTGCTCTTTGGAATATTATTAAAGACGATGTAAAACGTTGTTATGAAGGTAAAATGTTGACAACGGATACTGTTACTCTTGTAGAACAGAGATTGCGTGAAGAAGGCATTTTGAAATAGATTAAGGAGAATTAAAATGGTAAAAATTATTGCAAGTAGCAAATTTAAAAGAAAGGCAATTGAATCTTATAAGAAGATTTGTATTGAAGAAGTAAAGTGTATTAAATCCATTGAAAACAAACTCAAGTATTCTTCGTTGTACGATGCTAATGTGTACAGTGCACGTATTAAAAAGAAGTTAAAGAAACTTCTTTATATGGCTATTTGGGTTGCACGTTGGGAAGGTTTTTGTGAAATAGGAAAAGAAAATTCACCATATTGGATTCGTCTTGTAAAGAAGGATAAATCTGGAAATACAGAGTTATTCAATATTTCAATGCTGGCTGGAGAAAAAAGATTGACAACAACGTGTTTTGGAGATATCGTTGCTGATAATAAAATTGAGCTTTTTGTTTCAGTAAAACTCAGTGATAAAGAAATTCGCGAATATCGGTATCAGATTTGTCGTGGTCCCGCATTCATCAATTTGCCTTTTGTATTCAAACGTAAATAAAAACTATTTAATATAATTATAGAATAAAAGATCTGGGAGGATCAAAAATGTTATTAAATTCAAAAGAACAGATTCACAGTAGAGTAGGAATTGGAGACGACGCTCCAATGAAAGTCAGAACAGTTGAAGAACTGTACAAGCTCTGTCAGGAAGGCAAAGATGTATACGTGCATCTTGGACAGGTGTGGAAGAAAATCCACGTCGTTGTTGCAGACGATGCTCTTAAGACAACTTGTATTGCTATCGTTAGATCGCATTATAAGGTAGAGCATTTATGCCCTAATGATATGCGTTTTATGGCAGCAATAAAAACTGGCGTTGGTAGTAATACAAATGTTCAAATTGAACCAGTCTGTGCATCGAAAATCAAGAAAACGACAGTTCTTCTTGAAAACAGTAAAAACTATTTTTCAGGAAAAGAAATCTTAGCAATGAGCTATATTTCTGAAAAGAAAAAGAACACTGTTGCGGATTTGAAGCTGTATGATATTTATATCGAGGCTGCTTGGAATCCATATTATGGAGATGAGTTCAATAGAGCATTCGAACTGTCTGACGGACTTATCATTGACTGTGATGAATATAAGTCTGAAAAAGCCGTTGCATAACAGTTAGTTCAAGTATGAATAACCCAGGTTTTCCTGGGTTATTTTTTATTATAATCTCGTTTACATAATAAATGACCTTACATAAAATACGATACTTATTTTAGTTTAAATGCTATTATAGGTTGTATATTATTGCTTTGTGACAATCAGATGTGTGGAAACTCTTTTCCCCTCCCGTAGACGTTTCCTGCATTATAAGAGAGGTATTTATGAGTATGGTATTTAACATGAGTCTTTATGACTTTGTGTTTGATGGAAATACACCGTACGATTATTCGAATGAAGTTTTGGAACGAAAGAAATTTTTGCATTTGCGAGAATTGAAAAACGAATCAAAACGTCGTTTACATATTGAACGCATGAATCGTTGGATAAACGATCCTTTATTTGGCGGAGTGTGTAGACAATGTGGAAAACAATTGTGTTGTAACCCCGGTCAAAACAACGATGACAAACCGGAGTTTCACCACATGAATCGTACAAACAAAACTAACTCGATTGATCATTTGGTTAACAATTATGCTTCCGACGAAACGATTTATCGTGAAATACAAGTTGGGCAAGTTGTATTACTCTGTCATAAATGCCATGCCAAGACCGATACTTACGGTGTCAATATCTCTTAAATAAAACTGGTTACCCACCTGATGGTATAGGTGACTAGAGTGGTCTGGATGTCTACTCTAGTGCACCTTCTTTTTTATAAAAGATTCGAGTCAATTCGATATACTGTCTTACCGTAAGAATACCTTTGTGCATATAACGCGTGAGGAGTAGAAGTATACGGCGGCTGCTTGTCGGTAAAAAGTAGGATAGGTTTGGTCAACTATGAACAGTCCTCGTGGATTCGTGCTGAGTCTGGAAAGAAATGTTCAAGTGATTGGTTTATATCTTTACCACAAGTTTCAAGTGTGTGGCACGGTGGTTATCTGGAACCATTATAAGCGAATAAGCATATTTGAAATGAGAAATAAAAGATGAAGGTCAATATAGGCGAATAGGTCCGTACTCTTAACAGTGGAATCGCTAAGTATTAATTGGTATACGGAATCCATTTTCTAGGTTTCGGCATAGAGAGCGTTGATCACAGAGTCGACGTAGTGGACGGAACCGTGTTCCAATTCTAACCTTAATAGTAATAAGCAGAGAAGGATTGTGAAACTGTTGATGATTTCTTCTGGATATCGGATCATCAGCGGACGTAGCAATTACTATACATGAATAATACACGTAGAATTTCAGAACCTTCCTTAGGTGGGTTACAAGTACGTTTCGATTTTGGGAAACCAATTTCGATTTAACCGACGACTGTTCGGACTGCTTGTAATCGATACCAAAATCGGTAGAAACCCGAGTATCATCCGATATTTTTGAATCTCATGGACCTTTGGTCTCAGCACCGGAGTGGATGGATGTCGGAATAGCCAAAGCCCATCGTATTCGATTGGAGTTGCGCTTGCCAACTGTGACAAAGTGAGTAGAATCTACCAAATGACATTTGTTGTTTCAGTAGTGACGAAAGCAGCAAGGACGAATACGTAACCTCTAGAGGTAACAGTCTAGAGTCACCTGTACGAGAAGCAGGTTTTTTATTTTGGTGTTAAAAGAAAGAGTCGTGTTAGTTTAGTAAAGTAATTTGTTTTCTTAAACGTTGTGTAGATAGCACGCGTGCTTACTATATGACGTGCGACAATTGCTAGGGTTAATAAAACTCGACGTTTCTCGAGACGTTCGAAAGCGGCAGTGTTTCCTGTAGTGGCCTTACCACCCTATAGGTTCCCGTGAAAGGCAAGAACTTTTGTGGGGCACTGGTAACGAGTTGTTGTATTTTGCTAGTACAAAACAACTGTCAGGATGCTCATTGGCTTGGACCGCACATGACTACTTTCTTTTTTACATATTGGCAAAGACAAAGCTGTTCCGAGTTTCACAAGGAACAGCGTGGTGTAAACTTCTGAAAATGCAGAAAAAGGACAATTCCTCGGGTTCGCTTGGCCGTGACACCTTGGCTTGGAAATGTACTGTGTTTAAAAACACAAAAGCGTAAGTACGAAGGATGTGTGCTTGCAAGTATAAAGCGCTTTATGGTAAGCGCGATGTATTTGTTGGTGTGGTTCAACTCCATCATTTGCCTATAGACTTACGAGTTTTGTTTTGTTTTTTTCTTGTAGGTCATATAAACTCCTGTGCTATTTGTATAATCTCCTTGTATAAATGGCACAATGCTACAGAGGGAAGTACTCGTCTGATAAAACAGCGGTATTTTCTTCTGTAGCATCTTATTTTTCTTTTGTTTTGCTTAATTTTTGAGGTGTTTAAAAATGGGTGTTTTTACTAAACCTAGTGAAAAAGATATTGAAGAAGATTCGGTTAAACTTGAGTACGATAAGAATAATGTAATGCATCTTGAAGAAATTCCAGAAACAGATTTTGACATGAAGATTAGAACTGTTAATGAGAAATATTACAAGTACGTTACAAAGATGTGTCGTGCTACAATCGAGTATAGAGATTTTATACAGTTCATGAAACAGAACCTTGATGTAAATCACTGTTCTTTTTATGAAGGATATTCTATGAAGAATGGATTCACTATTGAATTACATCATGCGCCGTTCACACTGTATGATTACGTTGAAACTTGCTGTACTAAATCTATGGAAAAGCAGGGTTATTGTGAGACGATGAAAATCTGTGAAGAAGTTATAATGCTCCATTACAGGTTTATGATTGGTCTTACTCCATTGAATCCTACTGCACATAAGCTTGTACATTCGAGTGTACTTCCAGTTCATCCAAAGATTGTAATTGGAGATTGGAAGAAATTTTATGGTGAATATAATCCTTGGTTAAGTGAAGCTGCTATTCAGAAATATGAAGATGCAATGAAACTTGAAAAGACCAAAGATAATCCTGAAATACCAAAAATACTGGAATTTGCTCCAACGACTTTGCAAACAAATATTCCAAAGTTGCTTGAAGCAGAGTTTGAAAAGATTGTTATCGATTCCAAGATAGCTAAACTTAATGCTATCGAAGATAAAACTAAATAGGTAGAGTATGAGAAATAAAAGACTTAAAGAGACGTTGGATACGTATTGGAAGTGCAAAACCCAATACAAGAAAGCTGAAGATAATTATAAAAGATGCGTTTCGGTATATAATCACTTGATGAACTGCCGAATCAACGCTGCTGATACAAATAAAGCTGATGCGAAACGTAAACTCAGACAGGCAAGACGAGATGCAGCTGAGGTTTGTAAAGAAGCTAAGTCTAACTTAAAACACGCGCAGCGACTTATGATGGAAATTACAAAGTATGCTAGTCATTGGTTTCATTAATAAAGGAGAAAGTGAATGGTAGGAAAGATTATTTTATTTACGATAAATTTGTTAATCGATTTTGTAATGATTTATATATTCTACAAATTCAGACCTGCAACAAATACGAAATCGAAGACAACGGTGTTTGACCAAAAACAAAACTACAGAAAAGTTTTGAATGCGTTTATACGCCACGAGTTTCTATTCGAGCTTAAACAGTGGATTGAAACCACTAAGAATACAAAAATTGTGGATTCGGATTTCAGTTCGGCTTTCGAAGCTGAGTTAGTTGAGAAGGAAGGTGTTTTACAAAAGAAATTGTCTATAATGACAGCGTCTATTATATCGAAGATGAGTGCGGATATGAAAAACGCTTTTTATAGAGAATATGCTTTGAACTATACATATTACACATCTATGGAAGAAGCATCGTTGGTAAATGATGCTAAACAGCCTTCTCAGCAATCTAATGGCGATATGCTTTATATCTATGTAGCAAGAATACTCGAGATGTATTGTGAGCGAGTCATAACTGAACTCGAAGTCCTTAGAAATAATATTGACGATAAAGCGGCTGTTATTAATAATTATTTGGTAGAACTTAATAACGCGTTGTACATGTCGAATGACATTTTTGTAGTGTTTGAAAATGAAAATAATGGCAATCATTTTGCCGCACCAGAGGAGAAATAAAATGGCTATGTTTGGTAGTAAATTGATGAATCGTATGGCACTTAATGGAGACCCTAACAGTGGAGACAATAACTTCATTCAGTTCCCAGCAATTCCTACAAAATACACAATTTACAATGTATATTGTGGAGCACCAGTTTTAGGCATTAACAATATGCCTGTAATCAACGGTGGTGTGTTCCCTCGTCTTGAAAATAACATTGGTGAATCAGGTACAGGTAAGACTTCGTTCACGATCGGTGCGATTGCATCTGCTATCGACTACGTTCGAAATCGTTTCGGACCAGGATACAGTGAATTGTTTTACTTTGACCCAGAAAACAATACGCCTCCTAACCGATTTATGGCGTTGGCAAATTGGTCACCTGCTGATTTCATGACAAAGTGTAATTACTCAAACAAACCTATTACACTTCTCGACCTTGCAAACTTGATTATTAAGATTTACAATATCAAGACTACTTGCAGAAAAGATTACATTCTTCCATCAGGATTGAGAGATGTTGATGGACGTGAAATCTTATTCCTTGCACCTACATACATTGTAGTTGATTCTGTAGCTCAGGTCAACCCAAACGGTGTCGATGATTTGGTACAGCTTGATAAATCTGGTGAAGTAAAAGAAAATACTTCTCTTGGTTCAAATATGGAAGGTGCTCTTGATGCAAAAGCTTGGACTATCTTTGTTCGTAAGATGAAGCCTTATATTGATGCTGCAAACATTGGTTTGCATTGTATCAATCATAAAACTAAGGAAATGAAAGTCGGAATGTTTGATAAGGAAACAAGATATCTTCCATTCCTCGGTATGGGTGAAAAGCTTAAGGGCGGTAAAGAGTTTATTTACCAGTCATTTAAGATTATGGATATTGTTCCTGGTGAAAAACTCAACATGGATAGAGGAAACCCTGTTTATGGTCCAGAAATCAACGGCTTCAAGAGTTATGCTTCATTTGTAAAGAACAAGTACAATATCGAAGGTGTAAGATTCCCTATGATTTTCGATATGAAAAAAGGTTATCTGCCTGAACTTTCTGATATGGAATACTTGTTTGAAAAGAAATTTGGTTTCAGTGGAAGCAACAAGATTGCACTTGATGTTCTACCTGAAGTACAGTTTACACGCCGTACACTTCTTGAAACAATCGAACAATTCCCACAGGTTGCTCGTGCACTTGCATTCACTGCAAAGTACCATGCGACTCAGGACATGTTCTATGGTAATAAAATGCCAATGCCGCTGACAGATTGGGGATTGAATCTTCCTCTTGAACAGCGCCTTGCTATGATTTATTCATTCACAGATAGCTATAATCCGAGAAACGATTTCTCTGAAGCTTATACCAATTTTGCAGAACTTGCTGAAGCAAACAAACATTACTTCTGCCTTAATCTTAGACCTGACCTCAATGTTCATTACAATAACAATATCATCAAAGATACTGATATCAGTGTGATGAATGATGGTTATTCTCTTATCCAGGGAGCAGGTGTATCTCCATTTGACGTTAAGGCTGAAAATACTTTCGATTCAAAGTTTGTATTTGAAAACGGCATTTCTGCTTAAGAAGAAATTGTGTTAAATACGATAAAAAGTATTTAATATAATCTTGGGAGGAAATAAATGTACATATCGGTATTTGAACTTATGATCTTGGTGGGAATCATTGGCTTGGTTGGAATGCTTATCGCATACGTGCAGAATAAGTGTTACAAGAAGTACTGGTACAAGGATGTAGACGGATTGTTTAGAAGCCATTTTACTTGGAAAAGATTTCTGAGAGACTTCTTCACAGGTAATCTGTAATTAAATGGATTTAAATGTAACCGACCCATTAAGGGTCGGTTATTTTTTGTTTAAATTGAGAATAAAGTATTTAATATCGTTGTAGAAGAACAATAGGAGGAAAACTATGAACGAAGTAGTTTTTATTGAAGGAAGAATTATTGATAAATACGTGGATCTGGCATGGGATAGGACAATGATGAAATTCGAGTTTATCCTTCCAGATGGATCAAAATATGTGACACCAGAGTATATTTCATCAAATGCAATCATAATGAGTAATACAGGCTCTCTGTATTATGGTTACTCATATGAGGCGTGGTTGGAATATGATGTTAATCATAAGAGAATCGGCGAGGTTTATCGAAACGAGGAACATGTCGAATACTTGAAAATTAAGAGACAAAAGGACGAGAAAGCACGAATTAAAAAAGAACGTGCTAAAGAAATACAGAAGGAATATTATCCCGGTACAACTATAAAATTTGGCAGCGATGCTGAATTGGCTTATATCGAGGAGAAATACTTTTCAAATAACAATGATTATACGTTTTGGTAAATCGTTGTCTCTAGTTTTAAACCCGAAAGCACGAAAGTGTTAGTAGGGTTATTTTTTTATTTTTTCTCTAACACTAAAATAGCCAAAAATTTAATATACTTTGTCATATATATTTTATTAAGTATAGGAAAATGTTATTGTATTGGAGGTAAAATATGATAACCAAAGCACAATTGGATGAAGTAAACGCAGCGTATCCTAATGATAAAGCGTATCAGATGCTCGGTGCGTTAAACCTCACCCTTCCTCAATTCTTATCTGGTAACCGAGGCGTAATGGATTGCCAGTTTATGGAGCACGCTGTCCCGTTGATTAATCCTGAAACACCGGCTGTTCCTACAGGTTTTGAGAAAGCATATGGAAAATACACAGACTCTTATCTGACATCCGATGCAGATTACAGAGTAATTGCGGTTATTCCAAAATACACAATTACAGGACGATTCAATTACATCTACATCCTTCAGAACGTGTTGACAAAAGTTTATACACTCTATGAAGTAAAGCATTATGAATGCTTGTCCGAGGAACAGGGTTATCTTCGTCCATTTACACACGGTGACGAATACAAACCAGGTGATGTTATTAAGAAAGGTTC